>Ga0181538_10002873_pt1 | contig 17327 bp, 13 predicted proteins | sample PEATcosm2014_Bin_40_FD_119773 | JGI IMG/M metagenome (GOLD analysis project Ga0181538, IMG submission 119773) | Peatland microbial communities from MTU Mesocosm Facility, Houghton, MI, USA - PEATcosm2014_Bin23_30_metaG | ecosystem: Environmental > Terrestrial > Soil > Wetlands > Peat | place...
CGCGGCCAGAATATTTCGCGTGAAGGGCTTCTCCGGAAACTCGTGGACATTCAATACGAGCGCAGCGAGGATTTGCGCCGCGGCACGTTTCGCGTTCGCGGGGACACCATCGAAATTTATCCGCCGTACGAAGACATCGCCTATCGCATCGAGCTGTGGGGCAGCCAGGTGGATGCGCTGCGCGCGATGGACCCGCTCACCGGCGAATTACGCGGCACGGAGAATCTCGCGCGGCTGCCCATCTATCCGAAGTCGCATTACGTGATGCCCGCAGCGCAGCGCGAACGCGCCATCGTTACCATTCTTGAAGAACTCGATTGGTGGAAGGGCGAACTCGACAAGCAGGGAAAATACGTCGAATCGCAGCGCTTGTGGCAGCGCACCATGTTTGACGTCGAGATGATGCGCACCATCGGCTATTGCCACGGCGTAGAGAATTATTCGCGGCACATGTCCGGCCGATTGCCCGGCGAAGCCCCGCCCACGTTGCTCGATTACGTGCCGCAGGATTACCTGCTGTTTGTGGACGAGTCTCACCAGACGATTCCGCAGCTACACGCCATGTATCACGGCGATCGTTCGCGCAAGCAGACGCTGGTGGATTACGGTTTCCGGTTGCCCAGCGCGCTCGATAATCGCCCGCTGACCTTCGAGGAATTCGAGAATCGCACCAATCAAGTCGTGTACGTGTCCGCCACGCCTGGTCCGTACGAGTTGACGCGCGCGGGCGGCATCGTCGTCGAACAGGTGATTCGCCCGACGGGCCTGATCGATCCCGAAGTCGAAGTGCGGCCGGTGAAGGGTCAGGTGGACGATCTGCTCGAAGAAATTCGCGTGCGCGCTGCGCGCAATCAGCGCGTGCTGGTCACTACACTTACCAAGCGCATGTCCGAGGATTTATCGGAATATTTTCTAGAAGTCGGCGTGAAGTGCCGCTACCTGCATTCCGAAATCGAAACGCTCGAGCGCGTGAAAATCCTACGCGATCTTCGTCGCGGAGAGTTCGACGCGCTCATTGGCATCAATTTGCTGCGCGAGGGCCTGGATTTGCCGGAGGTTTCGCTCGTCGCCATTCTTGATGCCGACAAGGAAGGTTATCTTCGCAGCGCCACCGCCCTCATCCAGACCGTCGGCCGTTGCGCCCGCCACATCGAAGGCCGCGCAATTTTGTACGCCGACCGGATGACCGGCTCGATGCAACAGGCCATCGACGAAACTTATCGCCGGCGCGCCAAACAGCTCGCCTACAACACCGAGAATCACATCACGCCGCAATCCATCGTTCGAAGCGTAGACATGCAGCTCGCCCGAATCGTCGAGGCCGATTACCTCACGATCCCCGATCAACCGTTCCTTGACGAAAACATCACCACTGAGGAGCAACTCAACCAGGCCATCGCGCAACTCGAAACCCAAATGCGCGAAGCCGCTAAGAAATTCGAGTTTGAGCGCGCCGCCACGCTCCGCGATAAGGTCCGCGATCTCAAGCAGCGCGATTTAGCGGCGTTATTTTCTCCCGCTCCGCCTGGCTCCGAATAGGACAGACATTCCTGTCTGTTCAGGTTTTTGCTCACAACGCGCATGCGCCACTAGCGAAGAGGCGGATGGACAGGCAGGAATGCCTGTCCTACTGGCCCTCGCTGTCCATGCTTTTCTGGACGTCTCGCTCACACCGCGCCCTTCCGCAATTCCGCGAGCGGATAAAACGTGCCGCGCCAGGTCACCCCGCCATGCCAAAGCGTCACAATCGCGGATCGCAATATCATCCAACAAAACAGAATCGCTCCAATCGGCTGTGTAATCGCGTACAGCGGCGACTTCCGCGCCGCGTGAAGCGCCCCGCCCTGAATCGTCAACAGCGCCGCCAGCGCAATCGCCGCGAAAACGCGCGCCCATCCCGTTGCGAAAATCACGCCGAACCACGGTACGAGACAAAGAAGGATCTGGCCCAGCGCCGCGGCCACAGCCAAAAAAATATTGAAGCGCACCGCCGCAAATAAATTTTTCGTCACGCCGCGAATGACGTTTCCCAGCCCCGCATGCCACCGCACCGACACCTCGTCAATCCCCGCCGCGACGCCGGAACGAAATCCCGCCAATTTAATTATTTTGCCGAGCTTCATGTCGTCAATCACTTCGAGCGCCAACCGCCGGTGGCCTCCCGCCGCCTCGTACGCAGCGCGCCGTACAAGTTGAAATGCGCCGACTCCCACGTAACTGGGCGAGCGTGGGTTGCTCACATTCCAAACCGAATTGCCGAACATGAAGACCAGCATGAAATAACTGATCGCCGCGATCTCCCAAACGCCCCGCATGTCCACGCCCGAGAGCAGCGTCAAGTGATCCCATTCGCGTTCTCTCGCCAGTCCGATCGCGCGGCTCAAAACGTCCGGGGCAAAGTGCACGTCCGCATCCGTAAACACCAGCCATTCCCCGGAAGAGGCCTTAAACCCCGCATCAAGCGCGTGCGTCTTGCCCATCCAGCCGGCGGGAAGTTCGCGGACTTCAATCACGCGGAGAAGTTTGCTTGTCTGGGCAAATTGGTTAAGAATGGCAGATGTTGCATCAGTCGAGCGGTCATTGACGGCGATGACCTCGTACCGGGAATAGTTCAGCGCAAGTCGGCTGGCCAAGGCCGCCGGCAATTTTTCAGCTTCATCCCGGGCAGCGAAAATCACAGAAATCATGGGCAAGGCGCCTTCCGGGAGTAGCCGCGCGTTCGCGAGCCAGGGAATCGCGCGCAATCCCACGAAAGCTCGGAGCCCCGCGGCGATGGAAAGAACGGCAACGGCGGCGAAATAGAGAATCCAGAATTTGTGCAAGGGCTAAGAACCCGAGGAGCAGAAATCTTGGGACGCACTATGTTAGCACACGGCATGCCGAGACTCGGAATAGTGGGCGCGGGCCGCGTGGGACGCGCGCTCGGGCGCCGATTGCGCGAACTGGGGTGGCGCGTGGGCCCTGTCGTGACGCGCAAGAGTTCCAGCGCGCGCGCCGCCGTCCGAGTCATTGGGGATGGCCAGGCGCACGCCGGATTGACGCGCCAGATCCTCGCTGCCGACGTCCTGCTCGTTGCGACGCCGGATGACGTTTTATCGAAAGTCGCGGCGGAGATGGCCGAGATGGGCCGCGAAGAGTGGCGCGGCAAAATCGTTCTGCACACCAGCGGCGCGATCTGTTCCCTGGTACTCGAGAAGCTTAAGCAGCGCGGCGCGGAAATCGGCTCGCTGCATCCGCTGCAAACGTTCAGCGGCCGCGAGATCCCCCGGCTCGAAGGATCATTTTTCGCGATGGAGGGAAGTCCAGCCGCCATGCGTATGGCGCGAAGGATTTGCCGCGAGTTGGGCGGCATTCCGGTCAAAGTGAAGGCCCGGGGCAAAGCCGCCTATCACGCGGCCGGAGCCTTCGTTGCCGCATTTTTCCTGGCTTCCATCGAAGCGGCGACGCGCATCCTGATGGCCGAGGGTTTTACGCGTCGTCAGGCGACGCGCTCTCTCGAGCCGCTCGCTCGGCAGTCGCTCGATAATGCGAAGCGTCTGGGGGCGCGCGCCGCCTGGACGGGACCCATCAGTCGCGGCGATTTCGGAACGGTGGAGCGCCATGTCCGCGCCCTCGCCGGTTTTCCACCCGAGTTTGGCGATGCCTACAAAGCGCTGAGTCGCTTGGTGGCGTCCTTGCTCTCCGCCCGTCCGCGGGCCACACTAAGAAGTGTGGAGCACGCGCTCGGAGCGGCAGCGAACATAAAATCAGAATCCAAGGGAGAGAGGCCCGGTGAACAGTTTGCAGATTCCCATTGAAAGCAGCACGCTGCCGAACGGCTTGCGCGTTGTCATTGCGCCCGACCGCGCGGCGCCCGTGGCCACTGTCGGCGTGTATTACAACATTGGTTTTCGTCTGGAGCCGCATGGCCGCAGCGGCTTTGCCCACCTGTTCGAGCACATGATGTTTCAGGGCTCAGCGAATGCCGGGAAAATGGTGCATATCAAGCTCATTAATTCTTCGGGCGGCGTGCTGAATGGCTCTACGCACTACGATGTAACGAATTATTACGAAGCCGTCCCCTCGAATGCTGTCGAACGCGTGCTGTGGCTTGAGGCCGATCGCATGCGCGCCCTCAAAGTGGATGACGAAAATCTCCGCAACCAGCGTGACGTCGTGAAAGAAGAAGTGCGCGTCAACGTTCTCAATCAGCCGTACGGCGGCTTCCCCTGGCTCGACCTTCCGCCGATCGCCTATCGCAATTGGGCCAACGCTCATAATTTCTACGGCGATTTTGCCGATCTCGACGCCGCCACACTTGACGACGTTCAGGCTTTTTTTCGTACGTACTATTCCCCGGCCAATGCCGTGCTGCTGATGCTCGGCGACGTTTCGCCCGAAGAGGGTTTTCGGCTCGCCGAGCGGCACTTCGCGGATATCTCGCCCGGGCCCGCGATTGCGCCTGCCGACGTCAGCGAGCCGCTGCAAGCGAGCGAACGCCGCGGAATCGTCGAAGAGAAATTTGGATCGTTGCCCGCTATCGCCATCGGACATCCCGCGCCGCGCCGGCTCACCGACGATTGGTACGCGGCCGCATTGCTCGACCAGGCTCTTCACGGCGGGCGCGCGGGCCGCATCTATCGCAGGCTGGTGCTCGAGCAGCAGATCGCCGTGGATGCGGAAGGCGGCATCCACTATCCGGTCGGTGACTTGTTTGATTACAACGGGCCGACGCTGATGGTCACGCGCATCATGCACAAGCCGGAGCACACCGCCGAAGAAACCATTGCCGCCTACGACGCAGTTCTCGACGACGTGAAGCAGAAGGGAATTGATGAGGCGGAACTCGCGCCGCTCAAAGTGAAATTCCGTTCAGATTATTTTTCGATGCTCGAAGGAGGACATGGCGGCGTCCCCCGCTACGGCCTGATGCATTGCCTGGCGTGTTTCACCTTGTTCGACAACGAGCCGCGCCTGGTGAATACCATTCTCGACCGATTTCTCGATGTCGTTCCCGCACGTGTGCAGGAAGTCGCGCAGAAATATCTCGCTTCGTTGCAGCGCTCCGTGGTCGTACGCCAGCCGCTGGAACAAAATATGTCGGCTGTGAAAGGAGTGGAGTGATGGCGACGCCGGTGGCAACGGATTCTCGCGCTGAAATTCCCGCGCTCGGCCCCGAGCGGCCAGTCGTCTGGCCGCCAAGAACTCGCGCGCGCCTGCCGAACGGCTTGGAAATCGTTCTCGTGGAATCGCATGCGATCCCGAAATTCACGGGCGAACTTTTCTTTCGCAGCGGCAACGCCGCCGCCTCCACCGCAACACCCGGACTCGCCAGCCTCACTTCCGCCGTCGCGCGCACCGGAACGTCCGCGCGCACCAGCCGCCAGATTGAAGAAGATCTACGGCGGATGGGGGCGGATCTTTCGTCCGGCGCCGGGATGGACACCAGCGTGATTTCGTTCGCCGGCCTCTCGGATCATTCGGAAGATGTGTTGCGTTTGGTTGCGGAACTCGCGACGCAAGCCACTTTCCCCGCGGACGAGTTCGAGCGCGAACGCCGCCAATTGCTCGAAGGCGTGCGCATCGAACGCACCACTCCCGGTTTTCTGGCCGGGGAGCGAATGCGCAAAGTTCTGTTCGGCGCTCATCCCTACGCTGCGATTTCGCCGAGTGAAGCGCAGGTGGAAGCGTTCCGGCGCGAACAACTCGTCGAATTCTACAAACAGAATTACCGGCCTGAAGATGCGTTGCTCATAGCGGTCGGCGATTTCCAACCGGACGCGATGCTCACGCAGATTACGGGCGTGTTCGGCGGGTGGAGCGGTGCGAAACCCGCGCCATTTGCCGACGCGCCGCTGCCGGAATTAAGCGGGCGGCGCGTTTATTTCGTGCATTTGCCGGGCGCGGTGCAGGCGCAAGTCGTCGCCGGAAATCGCGCGATCACGCGGCAGAGTCCGGATTGGCTGCGCTACACGCTCGCGAACTCCATTTACGGCGGCGCGTTCAACTCGCGGCTGGTGATGAATATCCGCGAGCAGAAGGGTTATACCTACAGTCCGCGCAGCAGCGTGCACTCATTGCGGCGCGCCGGCTACTTCACGGTTTCGGCTGCGGTGCGAAACGACGTGGTTGCCGCATCGCTTGCGGAAATCTTTTACGAGCTCGACCGCATCCGCGCGCTGCCCGTCGGCGATGATGAACTCGCGGACGCGCGCAACTATCTTTCGGGAATTTTCTCTCTCGGACTCGCCACGCAAGACGGCCTCGCAGGACAGTTGGCGTCAGTGACGCTCGAAGGCTTGCCCGAAGACTACCTCGAGATGTACAGACAGCGGATTCGCGCGCTCACTGCGGACGATGTGTTATCTGCCGCGCGCACTTACTTCGATTCCGCCAACATGCAGATTGTCGTTGTCGGCGACCGCGAACACATCGGACATCAGGCGGCGCTGTTCGGACCCGTTGAATTTTACGACCAGCAAGGCAACAAGATCTAACCGAGAGAGCTCGCGAGGCAGGGAAGCAAGGCGGCAAGGAATTGAAGATGAGCCGTCGCGTCGTCGGAAAATATATCGCTGTTACCTCTGTGGCCGCATGGCTTGCGGCAAGTCTGAGTTTTGCGAAACAGCCGCCGGCGAAGCCGCTCGATTTGAATACTGCGACTGCGGAACAATTGCAGGAGCTGCCGGGAATCGGGCCAAATACCGCGGCGGCGATTGTAGCGTTCCGAGAGAAGAGCGGGCCGTTTCGCCGGGTGGAAGACCTGCTTGCCATTCACGGGATCAGCAAGAAAAAACTGGAAGCGATTCGGCCTTACGTTTTTATTGCGCCGCCGGTGAAATCGTCCGGGCTGATTCGATTGGACGCGGCGGGAATTGCTTCGCGTCCGGGCTGAATGTTACGAGCGGCGTCGCGAGGGAAGAGAATCGGCGACTGGAATCGGGATCTGGTCTGCGATTTTCAGGCCGTATCCTTCCAATGCGACAAGTTTCCGCGGGTGATTCGTGAGAACGCGAATTGAAGTAAGGCCCAGATCGATCAGAATCTGCGCGCCGATTCCGCTTTCGTACTGCAATCTTTGCTGGCAATCCGCACTGCTTTTCGCATGGACGGCGCTCGCGGGCTGATTGCGCGAATGAAATAGAATCCCCGGCAATTGGCCGGACGTGGCAGCGGGCTCGATGCCGAAGCTGCGCGCGCCTGTGTGCAAATAGACGAAAACGCCGCGGCCGTCGGCCACGATGGCTTCGAGAGAGCGCTGAACCAATTCGTAGCAATCGCAGGTGGAGGAGCCGAGGACATCGCCCGTGAGGCAATGCGCGTGAACGCGCACGAGCGGCGGAGGATCATTCTGAGTTTCCGAATGCGCAGCCAAGCCCGCTTCGGCGGCGAGTCCCGCGCTCGCAGGCAAGCCGCGCAGGAGCGCGATGTGCTGGTCGCCATTTAATTCCGAAGAATAAACGATCATACGGAAATCGCCGTAGCGGGTGGGCAGTACGGATTCAGCTACGCGGCGGACGTAGCGCTCGTGGCGCATGCGATAGCGAATCAGGTCGGCGATGGTGAGCAGTTTCAAATCATGTGCGCGGCAGAATTCGGCGAGTTGCGGCAGGCGCGCCATCGTGCCGTCGTCGTTCATGATTTCGCAAATCACCGCGCCGGGATACAGGCCTGCGATGCGCGCCAAATCCACTGAGGCTTCGGTCTGTCCGGCGCGCACGAGAACGCCTCCGCGCCGCGCCCGCAGCGGAAAAACATGGCCGGGCCGCGCGAGATCGGCCGGGCGCGTGCCGGGATCAATGGCCGTGAGAATCGTGGTGGCGCGATCAGCGGTGCTGATTCCCGTGGTGGTGCCGCGGCGCGCGTCGATGGATTCGCAGAAGGCCGTACCGTAATTCGAGGTGTTGACCAGCGACATCGGCGGAAGATTCAGCTCGTCGCAGCGCGCTTCGGTGAGGCTGAGGCAAACCAGGCCGCGGCCGTATTTGGCCATGAAGTTGATGGCTTCGGGCGTGATTTTTTCCGCCGCCATCGTCAAATCGCCTTCATTCTCGCGGTCTTCGTCGTCCACCAGCACGATCTGACGCCCCTGGCGAATCTCTTCGAGGGCTTCCTCGACGGTGGCAAACGGGATGTGAGTTTCGCTCATCGCGCTTTCCCGAGACCCTCAGGGGTTGAAACCCCTGCGACACTTCGTCTTTCGGCACGACCAAAGCCGCGCCCTGACAACAGCGATTTATAAAACTACTTCATCATAACTCACTCGATCGGGCAACGGCACTTCGATCCGTAATCGCGTTACAAGAAACATCATTTGATTCCCTGGAGCCGCAGCTGGCGATCGAACTTTGGCCGGAACTCGAGAATCGTCAGTGAAAACACAGTGCCGCGCGCCTGCCCGGGCGGCGCAAAGACCAGCGTGGTCTCGATGGTCGAGCCGGGGGCAAGCGATACGCCGCGCCAAATGCCGCCGACTCCCGTCGATTTCACGTTGAAGATTCCTGCGGAATCGATGGCGCGCATGTCCCAACGAACGCCGAATTCATCGGAGAGATAGGTGCCACCGCGCACCATGGCGAGTTGAAACGTGTAGCGCGAGAGGCCGGTGAATTCGATCGTGACCCCGAGGCTGCCGTCGGCGTATCGCTCCGAGGATTTCTCGGTGAGCCGGTAAGAATCGGTTGCGACGCTACCCACTCCGGTGAGCGAGATTTCGACGGGCGTCGCCGGTTTGGGAGAACCGTGCTTCGACGGTTTCGAGTTCGGAGGTTCGGACGCGGGTGCGGCACTGGGCGCAGCAGCTGGTGCGGGAGCTGAGGCTGCCGCCGGCGGAGTCGCTGGGGCAGGAGCACTAGGAGCAGGCGCAGCGGAAGGCGCGGGCTCTGATGGCGTTGCCGCAGGCACTGGGGCGGCTGCTGCCGGAGGGGCGGAAGGCTGCGGCTGCGCAGCTGCCGGGGTGGTAGCGGCTGGTGCCGCTGGCGGAGCGGCGACGACTGGTGCGGCTGGCACGGCGGGGCTGCCTCCGCCGAGCAAGTCGTTCAAATCTTTCGAGCGCGGAATGTCCACGGCTGCGGTCGAGAGGATCGCGGAGTTCGATTCATCGAGCAAGCGCGCAGAGAGGCGAACGTTGTCCGGGAAAGGCGTGAGCGTGCCGGTGACCACAACTTGCACGCCTGCCGCATCGCCTAATTTTGCGACGGTCTGCGGATCGAGGACGCCGTTCATCGCCAGGCCCGCGCGCTTGAGCGTGGTCCGGAGCTGCGTGCGATCGATGACCTGGAAATCCTTCGCCGCTCCGGCGGTGGAGGCGAGATCCGTGGACGTTTCCTCGGCGAGGAATTTGCCAAGCTCGGTGACGTTGCCATCGAGGTCGGTGAAATCCGCTACGGCGACGGTTTTCTTGCCGGATTTCGAGATGGCGTCGGAAAGTTGCGCGGCGAGTTGCTTGAGCTGATCGTCGTAGGCGAGGACGGGCTCCCAGACGACAAGCGTCGCGCCGAGAAAAATCAGCGCGATGGCGGCGAAGCGATAGACCGTGGCGAGGCGCAACGGCGCGCATGCGCGGTTCGGAGACAACTTTAGATTAGCCCGGAACATTCCCCATTCCCCCAGTAATGATGGCCGCAATGCCCGAAACGAGAGACTTCGTTTGTAGCGTATTCGGCGGAGGAGCGCAAGTTGACCGCGGGCACGTTGGGGCACCTGAACGAAAAAAGAGCGCCCGGATCCGGTTAGGATTCGGGCGCTCTTTAATGTTGCGCGTTGGCGGCCGTTGCGAGGCCCGCCGACGGAATTTAGTACATGCCGCCCATGCCGCCGCCGGGGCCACCGGCTCCGGCGCCGACTGCCTTCTTATCGTCTTCCTTGATTTCGGCCACCAGGGCTTCAGTGGTGAGCATCAGGCCGGCGATGGAAGCGGCGTTTTGCAATGCCAAGCGGGTGACCTTTGCGGGATCAACCACGCCGGCCCTGATCATGTCGCCGAATTCGCCCGTCTCGGCGTTGTAGCCGAAATCAGGGTCCTTCGATTCGCGGACTCGGCCGACAATGATGGCACCCTCTGCGCCCGCGTTGTGCGCGATCTGGCGCATGGGCTCCTCGAGTGCGCGCTTGACGATATTGACGCCGATGGCCTCATCGCCTTCGAGCTTCATTTTGTCCAGCGCTCCGAGACACCGAATCAAAGCGACGCCGCCGCCCGCCACGATGCCTTCTTCGACTGCGGCACGTGTGGCGTGCATGGCGTCTTCGACGCGGGCTTTCTTTTCCTTGAGCTCAACTTCGGTTGCGGCGCCGACTTTGATGACGGCAACGCCGCCGACGAGCTTGGCGAGGCGCTCTTGCAGCTTTTCGCGGTCGTAGTCCGAGGTGGTGTCCTCGACCTGTGCGCGAATCTGCTTGACGCGGCCCTCGATTTCAGCGGTTTTGCCTGCACCTTCGATGATCGTGGAGTTGTCCTTATCGATGGTGACCTTCTTGGCGCGGCCGAGGTCCTCGACTTTGACGTTTTCGAGTTTGATGCCGAGGTCTTCGGTGATGGCTTTGCCGCCGGTGAGGGTGGCGATGTCTTCGAGCATAGCCTTGCGGCGATCGCCGAAGCCGGGAGCCTTGACCGCGGCGCACTGCAGGGTGCCACGGAGCTTATTGACCACCAGGGTGGCGAGGGCTTCGCCCTCGACGTCCTCGGCGATGATCAACAGCGGCTTGCCCATCTTGGCAATCTGCTCGAGAAGGGGAAGCAGATCCTTCATGGAGCTGATTTTCTTTTCGTGGATGAGAATGCGGACGTCCTCGAGAGTGCACTCCATACGCTCGGGATCGGTGATGAAGTAGGGGGAGAGGTAGCCGCGGTCGAACTGCATGCCTTCGACCACTTCGAGCGTCGTCTCCATCGTCTTAGATTCTTCAACGGTGATGACGCCGTCCTTGCCGACCTTCTTCATCGCTTCCGCGATGATGTTGCCGATCTGGCGGTCGTTGTTTGCGGAGATGGTGCCGACCTGGGCGATCATGTCGCCCTTGACGTCGCGATGGAGTTTCTGGATTTCGGCCACGGCGACTTCAACGGCGCGTTCGATGCCGCGCTTGAGAGCGGTGGGGCTGGCGCCTGCGGCGACAGTCTTGACGCCCTCACGGAAGATCGCTTGCGCGAGCACGGTAGCGGTGGTGGTGCCGTCGCCGGCAACGTCGGAGGTCTTGGAAGCGACCTCGCGCACCATCTGCGCGCCCATGTTCTCGAGCGGATCCGCCAGATCGATTTCTTTTGCAACGGTGACGCCGTCCTTGGTGATGATCGGCGAACCGAACTTCTTTTCGATCACGGCGTTGCGACCCTTGGGGCCGAGGGTGATTTTCACCGCATCGGCAAGGATATTCACGCCGCGAAGGATGGACTGGCGGGAATTCTCACCAGTCACGATTTGCTTCGCCATAAACTTCTTCCTCCTCTGAGATTTGCGAAAATCTATAAGACTTGCTGACTACTGGCCTCGCGAGAATCCGTCCGCCGCGTGGCGGAGGAAGCGCGCGAGGGAAGGTTTACTTGCGGCCCGAAGCGGCCTTGGCGGCGCCTGTCAGCTTCGCGAGAATTTCTTCTTCGCGGAGGATCAGGTACTCTTCGTCATCGACGCGGATTTCGGAGCCACTGTATTTGCCGAACAGGATGCGGTCGCCCACCTTCACATCGAGAGGGATACGCTCACCCTTTTCGATTTTTCCGGCGCCAGCAGCGATCACTTCGCCTTCCTGCGGCTTTTCCTTGGCCGAGTCGGGGATGATGATGCCTCCCTTCACGGACTCTTTCTCTTCGACCCGCTTGACCAGAACGCGGTCGTGCAGGGGTGTGACGTTGACAGCCATCGTTCTAATTCCTCCATTCCATCGGTCAGGATCTTTTGGAGCGAGAGTGTCCGGGGGGCGTTAGCACTCCTCTCGGACGAGTGCTAATGTATTCGGGGAGGAGGGGGATGTCAAGAAGGAAATTAAAAGAGTCCTGGGAAGGCCGAGCGAGGATTTTATCGTAACGCATTGTAAATGAAAGAGTTAAAGGAGTTTCATTGGGGGCATAGGCTTGAGTGCCTTATTGTCAAGCATTGACGGAGATATTCGAGACTTCGGCGTTCGCTGAATTCGGACGTGCTGAAAGAAAATCGTTTGATTCTGCCGCGGGGCTTGGGAAGAATAGGGCGCGAAGAGCCGCGTGGGGAAATGGGAGGCGGAAGTCGAAGTCAGGTATGGACGATGAGTGAGCCTTACATCGAATTCGTGCACGTAAGCAAGGCGTTCGAGGGGCGCAAGGTGCTCGACGACGTGAGCTTCGACGTGCAGCGCGGCGAGACGTGCGTGATCATGGGGCGCAGCGGCGTGGGGAAATCTGTCACGCTGAAACATATCTTGGGATTTCTGAAGCCGGACGCAGGGCGCGTGCGGGTGGCGGGCAAAGACGTCACCGATTGGGATGAGAAACAGTTCGCCGAGCTGCGGCGGCGCGTGACGATGGTATTTCAGTCCGGGGCGCTGTTCGATTCGCTGACGGTGGCGGAAAATATCGCGTTTCCGCTGGAGAACCGGAAAGGCTGGACGGACGAGAAGGTCAAGGAACGCGTGGCGGAACTCTCGACGATGCTGGAAGTTTCACAGATTGCGGACAAGTTGCCGTCCGAGATCAGCACGGGCACGAAACGCGCGGTGGCCATCGCGCGGGCATTGGCGGAAGATCCGGAAGCGATTCTCTACGACGAGCCGACGACGATGGTGGACCCGATCATGGCCACGCATACCAGTGACCTGATTCTGAAGTTGAAGCAGGCGTTTCATAAGACGTCGGTGGTGGTGACGCATGACACTCAGCTCGGAAAGAAGCTGGCGGACCGGCTGGTATTCTTGCAAGAAGGGCGCGTGGCATTTTTCGGGCCGTGGGCCGAGTTTGAGGCTTCGACGGATCCCTTCCTTCGCGATTTTCGCCTCCAGGACCAATTGATTCCCGCGCTGGACATCACTCTGTGAGCGAAGCAGGGGCAGCGAATCCGAAATCGCAGTTGCGGTGCGTCATGGGTTTCTGGGACGTGCTGCTCTTCAACATCGCTACCGTGCTGGGGCCGCGTTGGATTGCGGCGGCGGCGCACAACGGGACTTCCTCGATCAGCTTGTGGGTTTTGTCTGCGATATTTTTCTTTTTGCCGTCGTCGCTGGTGATCATCGAATTATCCACGCGATATCCGGATGAAGGCGGGATTTATGCCTGGGTGAAAGAGGCGTTCGGAGAATTCCACGGATTCGTGACCGGATGGACGTACTGGGTCTACACCTTTTTTTATTTTCCGGGGCTGCTGATGGCCAGCGCGGCGATGTCCGCATACGTGGGCGGAAGTGGCGCGGCGCATCTGGCGCAGAACCGGACATTTCTTCTGTGGTGCTCATTCGCAATCCTATTTGTTGCGGTGGTGCTGAACATTATCGGATTGAATGTGGGCAAATGGCTGCAGAACGCGGGCGGCGTGGGGACTTACGTGCCGCTGCTGATGCTGGTCGGCCTCGCGGGATATTTGTGGCACGTACATGGCGGGGCGGCCTCGCATTTTACTTGGGCTAGTCTTTGGCCGAAGTGGAATTGGGACACGGTGAATTTTTGGCCGCAGATTGCGTTTGCGTTCACAGGGCTGGAGCTGTGTTCCGCAATGAGCGAAGAAGTGCGCAACCCGCGGCGCACATTTCCGCGGGCGATTCTTGGCTCAGGCGTGCTGATCGCATTCATGTACACGATCGGGACCGTGGCGCTGCTGGGGATTTTGCCGGCCGCGAGCGTGGACCCGAAGAGCGGCGTGTTTCAGGCGCTGACGGTGGCTTCGACGGCGCTGAAAATCGGGGCGTTCGGAATCATCGCGGCAATTCTGGTTACTTTTGGCAACGCAGGCGGCGTGGGGACGACGGTGGCAGGCGTGGCGCGGATACCGTTTGTGGTGGGCGTGGATCGCTACATGCCCGCGGCGTTCAGTTGGATTCACCCACGGTGGAAAACGCCGTGGGTTTCGATCCTGGTGCAGGCCGTGATTTCGGGGCTCATTTTGCTGCTGATTCAGATGAATGAGACCGTCAACGGCGCGTATCAGATTCTTGTGGATGCGACCGTCATCTTGTACTTCATTCCGTTTCTTTACATGTTCGCGGCGGTGATCAAGCTGGCTTATCGCGCGGGCCGGACGCGCAGCGAAAACTTCGTGCTGATCCCCGGTGGAAAATTGGGCGTGTGGATCGCAGGGGCGCTGGGATTTTTGGTGGTCCTGGGAGGGATCGCGCTTTCGATGATTCCGCCAGGCGAGGCGCGCAGCGTATGGGGTTTCGAGGGGAAGCTCATTGGTGGGACGGCGGGATTTATTTTGCTTGGGCTGGTGCTTTATTTCCGTGGCGCGTGGCAGAAGGCGCGGGATGCGCGTTTCTGAATTCTAGTGAAGCCAGGTTCGGCGAACTGGCCTGAATACTGGGGCCTTCCTGTGTGTATCCCTGTGTTCTCCGTGCCTCTGCGTTGTTCTTTGTTCTTCTCGGAAAAAGATAAAGCAGAGGCGCAGAGAGCACGGAGCCACGCAGAGAAATGCGGGCTAGAATCCTTCTTCAGTCAAGCCGGCGACGGTGAGGCGCGAGGGCGGCGTGGCGCTGCCGGACTGCAGCATTCGCTCTACGTATTTCGCCAAAATATCGCATTCGAGATTTACGGGGTCGCCGACGGCGAGGCCCTGGATATCGGTCTCGGCGTAGGTGAAGGGGATGATCGCGGTCTCGACGATGCCGTCGTGCCAGCCCGCGACGGTGAGGCTGATGCCATCAATCGCGATCGAACCTTTCATCGCGACGTAACGCGCGAGTTCCGGCGGCACCGTCACGCCGAACCACCAATTCGCGCCCTCGGGGACCAAACGCGTGACGCGGCCTACGCCGTCCACGTGGCCTTGTACGAAGTGGCCGCCTAATTCCTGTCCGGCGCGCAGGGGGCGTTCGAGATTGACGCGCGCGCCAGCTTTCGATTCGCCGAATGAGGTGCGGCGCTGCGTCTCACCCGAAAGATCGGCGGAGAAGATTTCGCCGTCGAGCGCAACGACCGTCAGGCAGCAACCATTTACGGCGATGCTGCTCGCCACGTGCAGAGTTTCTGCGAGCGCCCCGGCGTGAACGCGCAGTCGCGCGCCTGCCTCCACGTTCTCGATGGTTTCGATCCGGCCGACAGCTTCAACGATTCCGGTAAACATCGTGCAAGTATCCTTCGATTGAGATGTCTGGGCCAAACGTCTGGAACGTGACATCCTGCAGCCCGTGCGGCTTTGGCATTCCCCAGCCCGCGAATGCGGGCAGATTCGCACTCGCGCCTGCAATCTGCGGCGCGATGAACAGCCTCATCTTATCCACAATTCCGGCTTCGAGCGCGGCGCGATTCAGCCTTGGGCCGGATTCGAGGATGACGCTCAGGATGTCGCGACGGCCGAGTTCGCGCATCACTGCGCGGAGATCCAGCTTGCCGCGGCGTGCGGCGACGAGCACGATTTCCACGCCGGCTTTCCGCAAGCGGCGGGCGCGAGGAGAATCCGCTGGCGCCGCGGTGAATACGAGGACATCGCCTTCGGCTGTGCAGGCGATTTGCGAACGAAGCGGCAGGCGCAGCTTCGCATCGAGCACCACACGCAGAAGCTTGCGGCGGCGCGAGAAGCCTGAGCGATCGGTGAGCAGGGGATCGTCGGCGAGCACGGTGCCGATGCCGGTGAGAATGGCGTCGGCAGCGTGGCGCATAAGATGGACTTCATGGCGCGATTCTTCGGACGTGATCCACGGTTGTCGGCGCGCACCCGCGCCGCCGACGCGCGGTAGCGTCGCATGGCCATCGAGGGTGATCGCGGTTTTTAGCGTGACGAATGGCTCGCCAGTGCGAATCCACTTTGCGAAGGATTCGTTCAATTTGTGCGCGTGGCCACCGATGTCAGCGACTTCCACTTCGATTCCGGCTGCGCGCAGTTCGCGGAAGCCGCGGCCCGCGACAGCGGGATTCGGGTCCGGCATCGCGGCGAGAACGCGCTGCACGCCTGCCGCGATGATCGCGCGGGTGCACGGGCCAGTACGGCCGGTGGTGCAGCAGGGTTCGAGATTGATGTAGAGCGTGGCGCCGCGCGCATTTTTGCCGGCCATTTGAAGCGCGATGATCTCCGCGTGGCGCAATCCGGAATAGGTGTGAAAACCCTCGCCGACGATGCGGCCCGTGCGCAGGAGCACTGCGCCGACCATGGGATTCGGACTGGCGTGGCCCCGGCTGCGGCGCGCGAGATCAATCGCGCGGGTGAGCCAGACTGAAGATTCGGAGTCCATGGGAGCGGGTTTCGGCATCGGCGTATTCAGTCGAAGAGGGAATTGACGAAAGTTTCGGCGTCGAAGGGAACCAGATCGTCAACGGATTCGCCGGTGCCTACGAAACGCACGGGCAAGCCCAGTTCGCGCACGATGGCGACGACGATTCCGCCCTTTGCGGTGCCGTCGAGTTTGGTGAGCACGATTCCGGTGACGCCTGCCGTGGCGGTGAATTCGCGCGCTTGTGAAAGACCGTTCTGGCCGGTGGTGGCGTCCATCACGAGGAGGACGTCGTGCGGCGCGCCGGGAATTATTTTCGCGGCGGTGCGGCTCATTTTTTCTAGTTCGGCCATGAGATTCGATTTCGTGTGCAGGCGGCCGGCGGTGTCCACGATGACGGCGTCGGCATGGCGCGCGCGCGCGGCGGAGAGCGCGTCGAACACGACGGCGGCGGGATCGGCGCCGGGCTTTTGGTGAATCAATTCGGAGTGCGTGCGCTTGGCCCAGATGCCCAGCTGTTCGGTGGCGGCGGCGCGAAACGTGTCGCCCGCGGCGAGGACCACTTTTTGCCCTTGCTGGTGCAGGCGATTCGCCAGTTTGCCGATGGTGGTGGTTTTACCGGTGCCGTTGACGCCGACGACGAAGAGCACTTGCGGCTCGCCGTCCCGCGGCGCGGCTGAGCCCGAGCCGTTGTTCGACGCGGCGGGCACGGCGCGCAGAATCGCGACGAGCTGCGATTTCACCGCGGCCTTCACGGCATCGCCATCGCGCAACGCGTGGCGCTCGAGTTGCAGGCGGACGGCGTCGAGCACTTCGCGCGTGGTGCGCATGCCGAGATCGGTGGCGAGTAGTGCATTTTCGAGACTGGCCAGAGCCGAGGGATCGATCTGCTTCTCGCCCCTGAAGATGTCCTCAACGCGCGCGGCGAGTTGCGAACGCGTCTTCGCAACCGACTGCTTCAGCCGGTCGAGGAGCGAACCTTCACCTTTGCCTTTTCCGAAGAGGGAGAACATGAGTGTCTGGGC
>Ga0181538_10002878_pt1 | contig 17314 bp, 15 predicted proteins | sample PEATcosm2014_Bin_40_FD_119773 | JGI IMG/M metagenome (GOLD analysis project Ga0181538, IMG submission 119773) | Peatland microbial communities from MTU Mesocosm Facility, Houghton, MI, USA - PEATcosm2014_Bin23_30_metaG | ecosystem: Environmental > Terrestrial > Soil > Wetlands > Peat | place...
CGGTCACCACGATCGCGCTGGCCAGCGGATGACGTTTCCGCAGGGCGGCCAGGAGTTCGACGCCGTCGCCGTCGGGCAGATGCAGGTCCACGATCAGCAGATCGACGGCCTCGGTCTCAATGAGTTGCGAAGCCTCGGCGAAGCTGGGGGCGGAAACGAGGCGGCAATCGACGTTGCGGCCCAGCGCGTCGCTGAGCAGTTCGATCACGTCGCACTCATCGTCAACGACGAGCACTCGGGGCGAAACGGATCGCTCGGTCTGGGGCGGTTGTCGAACAGGCGTCATCATCACTCCAATGCAGGCGTCATGGGGCCGGGGCCTGGGTGTCCGGAGCGGAGTTGCCGTTGACCGCGGGAAGCAGAATTAAAGTTCTGGTTCCCATTTGCGGGCGGCTTTCGAGCCGCATGGACCCGCCGCTGGATTCCAACCATCGCAGCGCCTTGGGCAGGCCGAGTCCGCGGCGTCTGCCCGCCGGCTTGCCGCTGAAAAACGGATCGAAGGCGCGTTTGAGCGTGGCCTCGTCCATTCCGCAGCCGTTGTCGGTGATCGTCAGCGCGACGCGGGACGAATACGGATCGTACGCGGCGTGAATCGCCACCTGCCCCTTGGAAGGATCCGTCGCCGAAAGGGCGTTGTCGATCACTTCCGTGAGAGCGGCGGCGACCTGCTTCGGATCGACCATGACCGGCGGGACGTCGCCCATGGTCAACTCAATGGTCCTATCGGCAGGATCGGAGTGCTGCTTGGCATCGTGCAGGGCGTGGGCGACGAGGTCGGCCAGGTCCGATTCCTGGAGGTGGGGCGGCACGGGCTTGGCGAAATCCATCAACTCGGAAATGATCTCGCTGAGCCGATGGCTCTGCTCGTTGATCAGATGCGCCATGGCCTGGTGCTTGGGGTCCGCTAATTCACCCGCCAGCAACTGTGATCGGCCACTAATCACGGCCAGGGGATTGTTCATTTCGTGCGCCGCGCCGGCGGCCATTTCGCCAATGCTGGTCATCATCCGCGAATGGATGATTTGGTTCTGGGCCGACTGAAGTCGCCGATTGGCCTCGGCCAATTGCTCGGCCAATGCGCGAGCTTCATCACGGATTTGGGCGGTGCGCAGAGCCAGCGCCCAACCTCCGGCCATGGCGTTGAGTTCCTGGGCCTGGGGACCGAGGCGCTGCCCCTCGCCGGCGACGGCGCCCCAGACGACGCCACCAACGCAGGTTCCTTCGGCGGAAAGGCAGATCCAATATCGCTGGTCTCCGACGAGGCGAGGGGAGATGGCGGAGAGGAGCCAGTCCAATTCATCCCCGGCGTGCAGGACGGGCCCGTCGCCGACGCCCGGCCGGGCCGGACAATCCACCAGAGACGATTCAAAGATTTCCCCAGCCTCGTCGAAGAGAAGGACTTCGGCGAAGTCCTGGGCGGGCATGAGGGAAAACGCGGCGACGCAGCGAACGCCCAGAACGCCCACGGCAGTCTGGCCGATGGCGCGCAGCACGGTTTGCGGCGCGGCATCGGCGCGAAGCTGGCCTTGAAATGCGCTCAGCGCGTCGAAATACTGCGCCCGCACGGCGAGCCGGCGGTTCTTGGCCGCCAGTTGGCCGCTCGCCCGGCCGAGTTCCTGATTCGCCCGCTGAAGCGCCTGATGATACAGTTCCTGCGTGCTGGTCTGGCCGAGTTGCAGGGCGCCGGCGCGGGACTGAATGCGATCGACGAGGCGAGTGACCGCGCTTTCGACGCTTGGGGTAGCCAGGCCGACGGCCTCGCCGAGCCGCTCCCGGCTGAGCGTGAAGGAATAATTGCCGCTGTAGCCCAAATGCTGCTGGCGGACGATCAGGTCGGCCAGCGTGATCAGATTGATCATCCGGGGATATTTGACGGAATCGGGCAGGGCTTCGGGAGCCTGGCCGTGGAGCCAGATGCTTTCGCGGATGATCTGGGGCAGTTCCCACCGCTCGGCCAGACGTTTGCCGACGACCATGTGGTCCAATCCGATGACGGTGCGTTCGACGTCGGCGATGTTTCCGCGGAGCAAATCCACGGCTTCCACCACGCGGGCAAAACTCTTGGGAAGGATGGCGTCCAACGCGACCTTGCCAAGATCGTGGAGCAATCCGCAAACGAAAGCTTCGGAAGGGCGGAACCCGGCGTCTCGGCCGTAGGCGGCCTCCATCGCCTCGCCCAACAATTCGGCGCAGCAGGCCGTTGCCAGCGAATGCTTCCAAAACTCCTCGCGGGAGAATTTCGTCTGATGCGGATTCGGGGTGGAAAAGGTCTCGAAGACCGAGACGGCCAGGACGGCGCTGCGGAGGGCTTGGAAACCCAGGAGAACGATGGCCCGCTCGAGGGTCACGGTCTCGGCGCGGACGCCGAGATCGGCTCGATGGACGAGTTGGAGAATTCGCGCCGTCAGAGCGGCGTCGCTGCCGATCAGGGCGACGATGTCCTTGACGGAGGACTCTTCGTCGGCGGCCACCTGAAGGACGCGCGTGGCGACGGCCGGGAGCGTGGGAAGCTCCTCAAGCTGCTGAAGGATCAGCTCGACGCGCCGCGGCTGAGGATGGTCCGGGGGTGGCGACATTGTCGTTGAATGATCGTCCTGCGGAGGTGAAAGGGAAGGGGACAGCACGGTTCATTTCATCGCGACGTTGGGCGCGCAAAGCCACGGCGAGAACCGTGGGTCCGGCCAAATCAGGCGACCAACATTTCACCGATGCGTTCGATGAGCTTTTCGATGTTGAAAGGCTTCTTGACGAAATCATCGGCCCCGGATTTGAGCAGATCGTTGATCTCGTCCTGGTTCACCACGCCGGAGACGATGATGATCTTCATGTGCTCGAAGCTGGGGTTTTTGCGGATGGTCTGGCAGACGACGTTGCCGTTGATGTCGGGGAGCATGTAATCGAGGATGACCAGGTCGGGCAAGAATTCCTGGGTAAGGATGCCGGCATCGTAGCCGGTGCTGGCGGTCTTGACCTCAAACCGGCCGTCGCGTTCCAGGACATCGACAAAGAGTTCGACGATCTCGGGATCGTCATCGACGACCAGGACTTTGAGTTTCCCGTTGTCCAGGGCGTCCGGGGGGATGCCGTTGTCCTTCATAAAGGCGATCAGGGCGTCGCGAGGGATGCGACGGAATCGGCTGCCGGGCACGCGGAAGCCGCGAAGCCGGCCGCTGTCGAAACAGCGAATAATGGTCTGCTGGGACACTTTGCAGATTTCGGCGGCTTCTCCCGTGGTAAAGACTGTCTTCATGGTTGCCTCGGAAGCAAACTGTTAAACTCGGCGAAGACATTACAGGCTTCACCAATTAGCCTGCTTATCTATCTTCGCTATTTGAACATCGACCATAGGATTTTGCAACTTGAACTTGGAAATTCGCAGAAGAGTGCGGAAAATAGGCAAGATCGGTAGAGCACATGATTTAGGAGTTACTACGTCCGGTAATGTAGGGAGTTCGAGCGGCTTTGCGGATTGGGGTGGTACAAAAAACGTTACCGCGAAGGCACGAAGGACGCGAAGTTACGCGAAGAATATCAATTCTTATTTTTTCTTCGCGCAACTTCGCGTCCTTCGCGCCTTCGCGGTGATCTTCCCGAAAACGCCCCGAGGGACGATTACCGGTAGAATTCGATGATGAGATTCAAATTCACCTCGAACGGCACGTCTTCCAGGGCGGGGACCGCCTTGATCTTGGCGGTGAGTTGGGCGGGGTTCCATTCCAGCCAGTTGGGGATCTGGTGTCCGGCGTTCTGCTCCATGTTTTCGCGAAGGTGCTTGTGAATGCCTTCGTTGAACGTAACGGTCTGGCCGGGAATCACGAGGTAGCTGGCGATGTCGGTCTTTCGGCCATCAACTATGACGTGGCCGTGGGAAACGATCTGGCGGGTGGACCAAATCGTCCGTCCGACGCCGAGGCGGCGCAGGACGTTGTCGAGTCGGCATTCCAGAAGCTGCATGAGGGTGTTGGCGGTGTTGCCCTTGGATTTCTTGGCGATGTTGAGAAATCGGCGGAACTGTTTTTCGTACATGCCGTAGTAAAAGCGGAGCTTCTGCTTTTCGCAGAGACGAACGCCGTATTCGGTATTTCGCCGGCCGCGGTAGCCGTGCATTCCGGGCAATTCAAGCTCGCCGCGGGCGGTATGTTTGGGAATGTCGGCAATGGGGACGCCGACGCGACGGGACAATTTGAGTTTGGGACCGGTATAGCGGCCCATGGGAGATCGCTTTCCACGGGCGGAAGAGGCTGTTTCATAGCCTCGAAGCCCGTCTCAAAACATGCGCGGCGGCCGCAAAAAGGCGAACCGACTTACGCGCGGACATCCAACCGGCATGGTTCTGAGGCATGCCGGGCGGGGATGCGAAGTATAGCGATCGGCGAGCGGGGGACAAGGGCGAATTCTGTTAGGGAGCCAAGGCAGCGGGATTTGGCATTCTCCGCGTTCCCGGTGGCCGAAGTGCGCGCGGCAATCACGTAACCGAAGACGCGATCTGTCGAGTGCATTCGTACGAATCGTACTTGCACTCTTCGAGAATCGGCGGCGGAATGATTCGTCGCTCAAGCATGATTGTCACCGCCCCCTTGCGGCAAAGGGAGCACCGGCACTCTTCGTAGATTTTGAGCAGCGAAGGGAGTGCGGGGGCTTGCGGATTCGCCTTGAACACATTAACGGCGGCATGGGCTGCCCAGTGGAAATCGTCTTCCTTCGATTGGCGACCCAGCAGCGATTCGATGAGTATGTGATCGTCGTCGCCGTAGTTCTTGGCAAGCAGCGGGACGGCATCACAATCCGCTCCGCCCTCTCGAATGAGATTGAGAGCAAGTGCGCGAACCAAATCACTATGTACGTGCCGCAGCGCACGTCGTGACGCCGTGGCCAAATCGCTGTTTTGCGAGGTCGCAAGTTTGATTAGCCGTTCGCAGCTGATTGGAAAAGCCCGAAGTCCGAAAATCCGCAGATACGCGATAAGTAACTGATCGTCGGCTTCATTGAGGAGATCGGCGGCGGCCAAACGAATCGAATCTTCCGACGCACGTTTCCCCCAGCCAGACAACCATCCCCGTGGAATGTTGCCGTGGCTTGCTAAGATCTTTTCTCGCAATTCCAAGTAGGTGAAATTGCGATAGTCGGGCCCGCGTTGTTGACTGCCGTCTTTATTGAGCTTCTCGACCGCTCCAAGATATTCACGGATGTTGGGATGGGTTTCCGCGGCCTCGCGAACTGTTGACACCACTTGGGACCCAAGATCCTCCTGGGCTTGAGGAAGCAGCAAATCGTCGAGCCAGTAATCCGGGTGTGTTGCGATCCATCCGCCGATCCGTTCAAGCACGAACAACAACCCGTTCAGGCCATCGAGTTTGACCAGTTCATCTGCACCGATAAAGCGCTCCGCGGCATCATCCCGCTTGAATTTTTCGTAGAGGGCATCTCGAGCGCCGGCGTGGCCCGCCTGCGCGAATAGGCGATTGAGGTGAAACAGATGGCACGTAGTCCAATATTCCTGTGCCTCCATCAGCCCGCGTGCGGCGGTCTTGACGAAGCGAGCGGGTTCGCCAGTGAGGCGGACGATGTCATTGACATACTCGGCTCGGCTCCCTTCGCACTGCGCGTCGTAAGCCGTGTTGTGCAGGCACACGTGCTGAATGGCATCCTCATGAGGCGGCCATGGATGGTCTCGCACCCAGAGCACCGCACGTCCAAGACCGTTGGTGATGGCTCGACGAAAGTCGCTGACCTCCATTGTTGACATTATACCGCCGCCAACGTTCTGGACATGCTACGGTTGGTTTGGTCGATGAGGTCAACCGCCGCTTCCAGGTGCAAGAAGAACCTTGAATAATACCCGTGCCATGCAACCGCACGTCGAACTCGTGGCAGGGGAGGCTTGCTATAAGACGGCCCTCACCCCGTCACTCTCCCGGATTACCGGGAGAGGGGAGGAGAGGGAGATGCGGCAGATAGGATTGCGCCGCGCAAAACGCGGTAGTGATATTCGTATCGCCGGGCGAATGCGGCGCGGGCATATAGGGCGTGGGCTGGGACGTTGTCGGCCATGACTTGGAGATAAATTGCCGTGGCATCGTTGGCGGTGGACCATTGGGCCAGGGAATGAACGAGGCTCATGGCGTGGCCGCGGCGCTGGTGGGCGGGGACGGTGGCGACACAATAGAGCCAGGCGAGGCGGGAATGGACGGCGGCCAAGGCTGTAGCGATGGTCTGGGTTTTGTCCACGACCGAAGCGAAGACGCGAGGAGCGGAGATGCGGCGGCAAATCTGCCGGCGGATTTTGAGTGGACCGACGCTTTCATCCAGAGCGCATTGAAACCAAGCCTCGTCGGGGGCGTCGCGCAGGATGATCTGGGAGGTGGAATCGGGGCGGGCGGCGGCGCGGATCACTTCGGAAGGATCGGCAGACCAGACTTGCGATGCTCTTTCGATGGCGTATCCGCGTGCGGCGAGGATTTGGTCCAAACCGGCGGGGATCGTGGCGGGGGAAATATGGAATATCGTGGGCAAGCCATGCTGGGCGTAGAAGACTTCAACCTGCGAGATCAGGGCGGGCCAATCGGCGGTTGGTGATTCAGATGGATTGGGGTGGGCGGTTCGGACGGAATTGGCGCGGTGGGAATCGCCGTGGGTAAAGCGGAGGCGCCAGGGTCCGAGCGGGACGGATAGCTCGGCGGGCCAGGTGGCGTCGGCGGCGAGTTCGGCGATGGCGGGGTCGATGGCAAGTCCCATAATTTTTCACCGGCGCAGATCGCACGGCCGTCACATCTTAACCGCTGCAAGCACCGCGACGATGAAGCTGATGCGGCGGATGCCGCGAATCCCGATGGAATTGCCAGAACGAAGCGACATCACCGGATCGGACGTTCCGGGGGCGAACCCGGAGCCAGCGGGCGCACGGCGGCCGCGCCCCGCCCTTGCGCGCGTGTGGCGCTTCGTGGGTCTGGAGGGGAAGATCGTGGTGATGGTGATGTCGCTGCTGACGGCGGCGTTGGGCTCGACGTGTTGGCTATGGGCGTCGCGGATCGACCCGCAGGTGATGGAGATTTTGGGGGACCAGGCCAGGGAGACGGCGGTGACGCTGTCGATGGCGGCGCGGCCGGCGATGACCACGGGGGACGTCGCGGCGATGCGGACGATGGGCGGCGAGTTGCTCAGGGCGCGCAATATTCTCTTCGTGGCGTTTTACGACGTGGCGGGAAAGAACATCGCGCTGGCGAGCCGCCAAACGTCGATGCGTTCGGCCCCGCCGTCGCTGCGGAGCACTGAAGTCAGTTCGCTGGCGCAGGTGCGGATGGGAGGGTCGGGCGCTCTTGGGGAATATCTCGAAGTGTGCCAGCCGGTACTGGATACCGGGTTGCGCGGCGGGGCATCGCGGCTGATGGGGTACGTGTCGGTGGGGATTTCGCCGACGCAGGAAAAGTTGCAGGTGCAGCGGGTCAATTATCTGTCGATGGGGATCGGGTGCGTGGTGATTCTGGCCATTTTGCCGCTGGCCTACCTGCTGGTGCATCGCATTTTCCTGCCGATCCGCAAGCTGGCGCGTGCGACCAACCGGATCGCCGGCGGCGATCTGGACGCGGCGGTGGCGATCGACCGGAGCGACGCCATTGGCGATCTGGCGCGCTCGTTCAACGCCATGATCGCCACGGTCAAAGGGCAGCAGCAGGACCTGCGGCAGGCGAACCGTCGCCTGGAACAAGCCAACGACGAATTGGAACAAAAGGTGGCGCATCGGACGTCGGAGCTTGAGGCGGCCAACCGCCGGCTCAGCAGTGAGATCGCGGAGAAGGAGGATTTCCTGCGCGCCGTGAGCCACGACCTGAACGCTCCGCTGCGGAACATCAGCGGAATGGCGTCGATGCTGCTGATGAAGCATGCCGGACGGTTCGACGAGGAGATCGTGCATCGATTGCAGCGGATTCAGAAGAACGTGGAAGTGGAGACGGATTTGATCTCGGAGCTTCTGGAGCTTTCGCGGATCAAAACGCGGCGGGAAAAGATGGAACGGGTGGAGACGGTCGCGGTGGTGCGGGAGCTGGAAGGAATGTTTGAGAACGACCTGAGGAGCGGCCAAATCCAGTTGATCGTGGATACCCCGCTGCCGGTGGTGAACGGGGAGAGGTCGCGTTTCCGGCAGGTGTTTCAGAATTTGATCGACAACGCGATCAAGTACATGGGGGATGGGCGGGTGCGGGAGATTCACGTGGGCTGCGCGGTGCGGGCGACGGAGGCGGAGTTTTACGTGCGCGACACGGGGCTGGGGATCGACGCGGAGGACGTGGGGAAGGTGTTCTGCATTTTTCGGCGTGGAAGGAACTCGGCGTCGCGGAACGTGCCGGGAAAAGGGGTCGGGCTGTCGTGGGTGAAGAGCATCATCGAGACGTACGGCGGAAGCATCTGGGTCCAAAGCGAGCCGGGCCGCGGAAGCACGTTCCGATTCACGATCAACGGCCAGTTCGTGCCTGAGTCGGGAGAACAGCCGAAAGCGAGAAGTGTGGCATGAGCGTCAAAACGGGAATGTCAAGCGGTCAAATGCAGGGGATCACCATTCTGCTGGTGGACGACGACGTCGATTGCCGGATGCTGATCCGGGACGCGATCTTCCAGTGCAAGGTGAGCAACCGGGTCTACGAGGTATCCAGCGGGCAGGAGGCGTTGGATTTCCTGCATCGGCGGGACAAATGGGGGCGGGCGCCGCGGCCGGGGTTGATTTATCTGGACATCGAGATGCCCGGGATCAACGGGCAGACGGTGCTGAAGGCGATCAAGGCGAATCCGGATTTGCGGGACATTCCGGTGGTCATGATGACCGGCGTGAGCGACGAGCGGCAGATGCAGATGGCGGCCAAGACCGGGGCGAACAGCTACACGATCAAACCGGCCAATGCGGAGCAGTTTCTTAAAACCGTGGTGACGAGCACGAATTATTGGCTCACGATCCATCAGTATCCGGGCCATCATATTCCGCCGGAGTTGTGCCGGAGATAACCGGAGGCGGGAGTTCACCTTACGGCCAAACCGGCCGATAAGACGGGCTGAACGAGAGAACGCGGAGATATGGAACGGCTCAAATTGCTCATCGTGGAAGACGATGCGGATCAGCGGCAACTGATCGGCGAGACGCTGGAGGCGCATTTCGGCGCGCAGACGGTGCAGGCGGTTGAGAGCGGCGCGGCGGCAATGAAACTGGACCTGGGGGCGTTCGACCTGATTCTGACGGATTTCAACCTGCCCGACGTCAGCGGCATGGAGTTGCTGGAAAGAATCCGCGAAGCTTGCGCCACCCCGGTCATCATGGTCACGGGCGAGAACGTCGGCCACCTTGCCGCCGAGGCGGTCCGCAAGGGGGCCATGGATTACGTGGTGAAGTTCGGCGATTACCTGCTCACGATCCCGCTGGTGGTGGAAAAGAACCTGACGGTCGCCAAGCTGTACAAGGAAAACGAGAAACTCCGCGCCGAGTTGGAGCGTAAGAACGCGCAATTGGAAGAATCGCTGAAGATGGTGGAGGAACTTGCCGCGACCGATGCGCTGACGGGGTTGTACAACCGGCGGCATTTCAACCGGGTGCTGGACCAGATGTTCGCCGAGAGCGAGCGCATGGACAGCGATCTGGCGTGCGTGATGATCGACCTGGACGGATACAAGCAGTTGAACGACACGAAAGGCCACGCGGTGGGGGATCAGCTATTGGCGGTGGCGGGGAAAGTGATATCGGCGAACATGCGTCGGATGGACGTGGCGGCGCGATACGGGGGAGACGAGTTCGTGCTGCTGTTGCCGCACGCCTCGGCACAGGAAGCGGCGCAGGTCACGCAGCGCATCCGGGATGAATTCGGGCAGGGGTCGGCGATCGTGCTGCGGCAGAACGAAGGAGTGTCGATGTCGGCGGGGATCGCCTCGAGAAAGAACAACGCCCCGCCCGGGGCGGAGCATTTGCTGGGTCTTTCGGACGCGGCGCTCTATCAGGCCAAGGGCGGGGGACGCAATCGGGTCGTCATTCACCCGCCGACGGCGATGCTATATGGCAAGCGCTAATTCGGGCAGGGAATCGGCCTGCGGATCGATTGAAAGCAAGGCCTGGGGATTGAAGGTCACGCGGCTTCGGCTGGTTTGCACCAGGTTCTCGTTGCGCAATTGGATCAGGCATAACGTGACGGTTTCGCGCGCGGCGCCGACGGCCTGAGCGAGTTGGGCATGGGTGATTCGCAACTCGACGCCGCCCGGCACCAATCGCGCGGCCGGAGAATTGCGGAACCGCAACAGGGTCCGGATCACCCGGAGCCGGCAATCCTGGAATGCAAAACTGCTCCTCTCGGACCAGGCGTCAAAGAGATGCCGGGCCATGGCTTCGATGAACTGAAGGGTCAAATCGCCGCGGGCCAGCAATGCCTGGCGCAAGCGGTCGGCGGGAATGGCGCGCAGCACGGAGTTGCCGACCGACATGGTGAGCTTGTCGTAGACCGGAAGCTTTCCGAGGGCCGAGAACCCAAAGCAGTCGTCCGTCCCAAGAATGGTCAGCAGCCTGAGCCCGTCTGACGGCACCAATTGAAACACGCGAACCTGACCCGAGTCGATAATGTAGAAATTGACGGCCGGATCGCTCGGCTGAAAGATGACCTGCCGATCGGTGAAACTCAACTGGGTGGCCCCGAGACTGCTTTCCCGCAGGAAACGTGTAATCGCGCTGGCTATTTCCACTGACTCGCTCACTGTATCCCTCGCTTTCAGGTTTCCATTGAAGCTGGAAATACGTCCTTCGGCTTCCTTCGACTACGCTAGTAGTATGAGATCGGAATTACGGTCGCGGCGCCAACGCAACATAAGCGGCGCATAAGCGGGTAGGGATCAGGTAGAAGAACTACCCGATGCGCCGCGAGGCGAGGCGGCGGAAGAGTCGGAGAGAACGTTTCGCAGATAACTCGTGAGGTTGATCTTTCGATGGGCGATTTGAAGCTTGCGCCGGATGTTGCGTCGATGCGCCGCGATGGTTTCCGGCGAAAGGTGCTCGATTTCCGCAATCTCCTTTACCGCCAGTCCTCGTTTAATGAAGCTGCAAAGACGTAGCTCCGCGGGCGTGAGGTTCCTCACGGAGTGAGCCATCTCGACGATGAACGGCGAAATAATCTCCCGGAGGCAATGGTCGATCTGGTCAATGGTGCGCTGCTGCTGGCGCGTCGCGCCCTGCTTGACGGATTGGAGAAGGGGAAGAATTATTTCCTCCACGTTCTTGTTGATCCGCTGCCCGATCTTGTCCCGCTCCGTCTCAATGTTCGCCAGAATTTCGTGCATCGCGATGTTCTTTGTTTCAAGGGATCGATTGGCAATTTCCAGGGCGACTTTCGCCAGATGCTGTTCGGTGACGTCCTGAAGGAAGCCGACGGTCCGGCAAGGGCGGCCGGCATCGTCCCAGATGACTTCGCCCTCGCCGTGGATGTAACGCATCTGGCCGTCCGGGCGGATGACTCGATAGTCCTGATGAAAGGGTCCGAGCCTGGGTACCGCCTCAGCCATCGCCTTGAGGACGTTCGCCCGGTCGTCGGGGTGGACCAGTTGCACGAACTCCGGGAAACGGAATATCCGCTTTTGCGGCTCCAGACCAAGGACCCGGTAGAGTTCGTCCGACCATGTGAGAACGTCGGTTGCCAGGTCGCGGTCCCAGTGCGCGAGCTGGGAGATCCGCCCGGCACGCCGCAGGTTACGTTGGCTTTCCGCCAGAGCTTCGGTGGCGGTTTGTCGTTGGACGCCTGTTCGAAAGACGACGATGAGGCCATGCGCCAGATCGTTTGCCAGCTCGTTCAGGACTTCGATCTCCTTTGGGCTGAACGCATCGATCTCTTTGGCATACATGGCCAGAACGCCGAAGGTGCGCCCGCCGCCGCTGAGGGGTAAAGCGATGGCGGATTCGTACCCTTCTCGCACGATCTCATTGCGCCAGGGATCGAAGGCGGGGTCGTTTGGGATGTCGCGCGCCAGACAGTGCTTTCCTGTCCGGACCGCAATTCCCACCGGGCCGCGCCCGTGGGGTTCGTCCTTCCAGGTGATGTTGGCGGTTTGGAGGTACCCCGCGTCGAACCCCGCTTGGGCCACCGGCCGCACCAATTTTTTCTCGTCGGACTCGGCAAATCCGACCCACGCCATCGCATAGTCGCCCACGTCCACGGCGGTATGGCAAACCTGGTTCAACCAGGCAACGACGTCCGAAGCAACGGTCAGCGCTCTATTGGCGGCGCTGACGACGCGGAGCGCCCGGTGGACCCGTCGCAGTTCGGCTTCCCAAGGCTCTGGATTGGAGCATTCGGTTTCCGGTGAGTTCATGTTGCAACTCGGCTTCCCAAGGCTCTGGTTGGGAGCGTTCGGTTTCCGGTGAGCTCACGCGGCCTTCCGGCTTGAAGCCATAGACTACATTTGCCAACGAACACTGTCAACCATTTTTTGCGTGGGATAGAGGGTTGGAATTTCGGCAAATATTTTTCTCGGCTCCGAGCGATCGAAGCCGCTGCCGCATTGCGGATTCAGTAATCGCGCCGGCAGAATAGCCACGCGGCCAGGGCAAGCACGACAATTTCAAAGCCCACGGAAGTCCCGACGATCCAGCCGACCGTGCGCCCGCGGATCGCGGCCTGGAGGGCCTTGACGTCCACGGGGTTGCCGTTGAAATCGACCTGGGAATCCTGCGAGCTGTCCTGCCGAGCATCGGCGACACGTTGGAGGCGGGCGCTGTCGATCAGTTCGCGCTCCAGCAAGGCGACGGTTTCGGAGGTTTTGGGCAAAAGCGTTTTGACGTCAAAGAAAATCTGGTGGGCGAATTCGACCGTGTTGCCCGCGGCGGCGCGTTGGCGCTGGTCGCGGTCCAGTTGGGCTTGGAGGCGGTTCACGTCGCCGGTGTTTCGCGTGGTCGGGCGCGTGGCGGCGGATTGCCGGGCCTTGGCAAGGGATTTTTCGGTGGTTTGAATTTCCTTGTTAAGGCTCGCCGTGGCGCTATCCTGCGAGAGCTTCATGGTCAGCAAAAACATTTCCGTGGTGTGGACGCCGAAGATGCAAATCCAGAACAAGAGCGTGAGGAGCACGGCGGAAACGGTCGAGCGCGTCCAGACGCCGACCAGCACGCAGAAACAAAACAGATAGCTGAAGAAGAGGACGACGATGGGAACGGCCAGGAAGATTCCCGGCTCCCAGGCGCCGCCGCGAACGCCGATGACCGCAAAGCTGGCGGCGCAGAAGCAGGCGATCTGCAAGGCAACGAACAGCAGGCCGCAGAAATACTTGGTGAGAAAGAGCCGCAGCCGGCCGATGGGTTTGGACAGGTAAAGATCGACGGCGCCGGCGGCCAGAAAATCGGGGAACAGGCTGGCGGTGGAGATCAGCGCCAGCACGGTCGCCAGCCAGGTCAGCCAGAACCCGATGCCGAAACTGAGGAAGATGCTTTTGTAGAAATCGCCGGGGGAAATGTATTTGCTGTTGAAGAAGACCGAGGGGAATTTCCAGACGAGGATTTCGAACCCGGTGGGGGTGAGACCGATGCCGGCGAAGGAGGCCGCCACCAGCGTGGACAGGACCAGGACGATCCAGAACATTCGCCTGGCGTTCAGGTCGCGATAGGCATCCAAAAGCAGGGCCAGGGTTTGGCTCATTGGATTCCAGTGGGAAAAGGGGGCGGCATCGGCAGAGCCGGCGGCGTCGCGCCGGGCGAGGCGGGCCGGGCCGTGGTCGGATCGGTCACCGCTTCGAAGAACAAGTCCTCCAGGGATGGCCGGATCAACTGCATTTTCCGGATAATCACGCCCCGGGCGCGCAGGGCGTCGAGAATGGATTGGACGTCGGCGGGCTCGGTCTTGCCGATGCGCAGCAGAGTGCCGTCGAATTCGCACCAGGATTGGTCGGCCAGCTTGCCGCGGGCCGGCCGGCCGGGAACGGGAGCGGCGATGGAATCGAAGGTTCCGGGGAAAGCCCCGGCCACCGCCGGCCATGCCGGATTCTCCAATTCGAAAAGATAGAACTGTCTGGCCCTTGTCAACTCATCAACCGAACCTTGCCGGGCCACCCGGCCGGATACGAGGATCGCCACGCGATCGCATACGGTCTCCAGTTCGCTGAGAAGATGGCTGTTGATGAAGATGGTGGCCCCCTGCTGTCGAAGGCGCAACAGCGCCTCTCGGATGTCCCGCCGGCCGCCGGGATCGACGCCGTCCGTCGGCTCGTCGAGAATGACCAAATCCGGATTCGCTCCCAGCGCCTGCGCCAACCCGATGCGTTGAAGCATTCCCTTGGAATATTGGGAGATTTTGGCATCGGCCCAACTCGTCATGCCGACCAGATCGAGCAATTCCGCCGCGCGACGGCGGCGAGCCTGGCGAGGAGCCCCGGCCAATGCGGAGAAGAATTCGATCACCTGTCTTCCGCTGAGATATCGCGGGAAACGGTGATTTTCCGGCAGATATCCCACGCGGCCGAGTGTGGATTTGTGCCCGATGGGGTGCTCGAGGATCGTCCCCTGGGCGCTGGTCGGCCGGACGACGCTGACCATGATCTTAACCAGCGTGGTCTTGCCCGCGCCGTTCGGCCCGAGCAACCCAAAAATCTCGCCGCGACGCACCTGCATCGCCACGCCTTGCAAGGCATGAACGCGCCGGCGATAGATTTTGGTCACGTTCCGCAGGTCGATCGCGTAACCGTCGGGAATGGAGGCATTGCTTCGAATGATCGCGACGATCTTACCACGCGAACGGCGGGTTCAAAGGACTTGACAAATTCCTAAAATCGGTACATTGATCGAACTGGAAGTCGGCGTTCTTTGGAGGAGGCTCACGTGGGAATTCGCGGGAAAATGCGTGCACATCGCCCCTCGCTGCGCCACCGTTGCCGCCATCTTCAATTGGGGTTCCTGACAATCCCCTTCTTCTCCCAAACCCTATCCGCCGACAACATCTGGCAGGGTTCGACCGGCAGTTGGTTTACCGCCGGCAACTGGAATGGGGGTGTCCCAGGCTCCTCCAGCGTCGCCGACATCAACAACGGCGGCACCGCGCAAATCTCCTCCGGCAACGCCGCCGCCAGTTCCATCAATCTCGGCCAATCCTCCGGCCAAAGCGGGTTCGTCGCGATCACCGGCGGCACGCTCACCGTGGGCGTGCAGGAAGTCGCCGGCGCCTCGGGCTCCGGCACCATCACGCAATCCGCCGGAATGAACAATTCCACCACCGCTTTCGTCCTTGGCGCTAACGCGAATTCCAACGGGACCTACGATCTCTCCGGCACCGGCACGCTCAGCGCGTTGGAATACATCGGCGAATTCGGAACCGGCACCATGAACCAGACCGGCGGAACCAACAATGCCAGCACGATTAATATGGCCTCGGGCGACCTCGGCGCCACGGGCTATTACTACCTCTCCGGTGGAACCCTCAACGCCGCCGGCTCCATTCTCATCGGCTACTCGGGCACCGGCGTCTTTTCCCAAACCGGCGGCCAACTCGCCGCCTCTTCCATCCTGGACGTTCTCAACAAAAATTCCAGCCTGAGCATCGCCAACGCCAGTGATACCTCCGGCGCGGTCAACAACTACGGCGACCTCTCCCTCGCCGGCGCCGGCCCAAGTGCAACCGCCGGCGAACTGTCCATCACCGGCAATTACCAGCAGACCGATGAACTCGACATCGGCATCGGCGGCCCGAGCGCCGGCGCCGATTTCGGATTTCTCAACGCCACCGGCACCGCCTCTCTATCCGGAACCCTCGACGTCACCCTGACCGACGGCTTCACCCCTTCCTACGGTGAAACCTTCACCATCCTCACCGCCGCAACCCGAACCGGCTCGTTTTCCACTTTGAACCTGACCTACCCCGCCGGCCATTTCACCATCGCCTATACCTCGACAAGCGTCGTTCTCACCGCCATACCCGAGCCGGGTTCCCTGGCGCTGATCGCGATTGCAACGCCTCTGGCGCTCCGCCGCCGCCGCACGCGCTAGCCGAAGCGTATTTCCGTGCCGTCAGATCGGGACAACAAGATGGATGTCCCCCTTGACTTTTTCACCTTTGAATTTTTTGCCGACGGCAAACTACCGTTGATCCGCCAAAAATCCGTTGGGTTTATGGGCCGAGTAGTTCGGTGCGATATTTGGGCGCGAGTGCCTGGGCCTTGACTTGGAATGCGGCTTGGGAGGCCTTGTCCAGCTTAGCCGGCGGTGTCGTCCGGGTAGGGACGCGCACGCCGACCTGCTTGAAGAATTCTTCCTGTCCCGCAGGCGCGCAGATACACAGTAGCCGAGCCGGTTGACTAGTCGCGTTGGTGAACGAGTGCGGCGCGTTGGCCGGGATGCCAAGGGTCTCGCCTGCTTTTACAACAGTTTTCCTACCGCGAAAAGTGGCCTCGATCTCACCCTCCAGGATAGTGAAAGACTCCTCGAAGTCATGCCGGTGCGACGGCGGTCCGCCGCCCGGCGGGATGTACATGTCGATCAGGCAGTACCGGCCATTAGTGGCCTCGCCCGCCAACAGAATCGTATAGGTGTCGCCGACCAGACCGACGTGTAGCAACTGCCGATCTTCGTTCGCTCGCGCAACGGTAAGTTGTCGTTGTAGATCGTCGGGCGGAATCGTCAATTCAGTTTGGGACGCAGAATTATATTTGGGGTCCATGGCCGGTTCTCCAAAGCTGCATTTTAGGCTCGATTTTAGCGAAAAGTTCAAATCCCGATGCCTGGTTCGGCACGAGGACGGTTCACCGAAGATCGGACCCGATGAAAGCAGAGAGTGGAAAGCAGCTATCCCATCATGGCGGGCGCATAAAAAAAGGAGAGGGCCGTGCTGCCACGGCTCTCTCCAGTAAACGCTTGTCGATTTAGTAGCGGTTGCCGCCGCCGCCGGAACCGCCGCGGCCACCGCCGCCGCCGTAGCCGCCGCGACCGCCGCCGCCGCCACCGCCGTAGCCGCCGCGACCACCGCCGCCGCCGCCGTAACCACCGCGGCCACCGCCGCCGGGGCCACGGCTCTCGCGGGGCTTGGCTTCATTGACGGTCAGGGCGCGGCCGCCGTGTTCCTTGCCGTTCAAGGCCGCGATGGCCGCCTGGGCCTCCGCGTCGCTGCTCATCTCGACGAATCCGAAACCCTTGCTGCGGCCGGTTTCCCGGTCGGAGATGATCTCGGCGCTCTGGACGGTGCCGTGCGCCGCAAACAGTTCCTGTAGAGCCGAGCTATCCATTTCGTAGCTCATGTTACCGACATACAACTTCTTGCCCATTTTTGTTCTCCTCTGGAGTTGGGCGATGAACCCGTATTTTACTTTCCGGGTCCGATGAAAAGAGGCC
>Ga0181538_10002880_pt1 | contig 17310 bp, 12 predicted proteins | sample PEATcosm2014_Bin_40_FD_119773 | JGI IMG/M metagenome (GOLD analysis project Ga0181538, IMG submission 119773) | Peatland microbial communities from MTU Mesocosm Facility, Houghton, MI, USA - PEATcosm2014_Bin23_30_metaG | ecosystem: Environmental > Terrestrial > Soil > Wetlands > Peat | place...
GACCATCTCGGTTCCTCTGCAGTTTTCTCGCGAAGTGGCTCAGGACGCAAAGCATACGTTTCGCCATTGGGCCCGCCGTCCCTGGCAGATCGGTTTCGCGATCCTCGCACTGGCCATCGGCATGGGCGCGAATACCGGCGTCTTTAGCGTGGTCAACGCACTTCTCTTGCGTTCACTACCGTTTCGGGATCCCGAACGGCTGGCGTACCTGAGCCAGGATTTCCAGCCCCCTCACGATAGCGTCAGGCAGTATTACGAATGGCGCCACGAGAGCGCGTATCTTGCCGACGCCGCAGTATTCGAACAATTCGATGTCAACTTGGGCGGAGCGGGTGAATGGCGGCGCGTCCACGCCATCCAGGCATCCTGGAATTTCCTTTCGGTGTTGGGTACGCAGCCCGTACTGGGACGTGCCTTCGCGCCGGGAGAAGATGTGGACGGGACGGGGTGGGGGCCGCCCGGCCGCAACGCCGTTGCCGTGATTGGCTACGGACTTTGGCAGGATCTTTTTGGCGGCGACCCGAAGGCCCTGGGCGCCACCCTACGATTAGACGGAAACCCGCTTACGATCATCGGCGTCGCACCACCCGGTTTCGATTATCCGGGCAAGGCCGTCATTTGGAAGCCGGCGGCCTTCGCCCCCGGTAACAATGGCTGGGAAACGGTCGCGCGGCTCAAGCCTGGAATAACGTGGTCGCAGGCCCGCGCAGCCTTTACTACCGAAGCCAATCGATTGTGGCCCAACCGCACCCAGGTTGAGCAGCTCCAGTATCCCTCTGCCCTGACGGAGCTACGCCATGAACTTGCCGGGCCGGCAAGAAAGGGCTCACTGGCGCTGATGGCCTGCGCCGGGCTGATCCTTCTGATCGCTTGCACCAACGTCGCAAACTTGCTGATGGCTCGTACCGCCGATCGCACGACGGAGTTTTCCATACGCTCCGCATTGGGAGCAAGCCGTGCGCGCCTCTCGCAACAATTGCTGACCGAGTGCGTGCTTCTCTCGCTCGCCGCGTGTACCGCAGGCGTCCTCGTTGCGCTCTGGACTACTTCCATCGCGGCCAAGCTTCAGCCCGCCGCGCTGGCTTCGCAAGCTTATTCTCTTGTCGATGGCCGCGTGCTGGGGTTCGCCATCGCAGCCTCAGTTCTCAGCGGCTTGCTCTTCGGCGTCCTGCCGTCGCTCGCGGCCAGCCGCGTTCCGATGGTGGGAAGCCGCGCCTCCGGCAATACCCGCAGCTCACGGCTTACTAGCGATACGCTGGTTGCGGCGCAGGTGATGCTCACCATTATGCTCCTTGCCGCTTCCATCTCAGTAGGCCGGGCTTTTTCCCATCTCATGCACATCGATCGCGGTTTCGATCGTAGCGGTCTGGCTACCGTCAACGTCTCGCTGGATGGAACAACGCACACGTCCGAGGCGAGCCGCCTGAGTTATTTTGAGGAAGCGCTTGCTCGCGTGCGGCGGCTTCCGGGAGTTCAAAGCGCCAGCGCCACGGAGTTCCTTCCACTGTATGCCAACGCTTTCATCGGCGGGCGATTTCACGTGAATGGCCGGCTGGCGGCCAAGGCTTCCATGATCAATCCGGTGTTGCCGGACTATTTCCGGACGATGGGTGGACACATTCTGTGGGGACGCGAATTCACTGACGCGGAAGTGCGGAACAACGCGCGAGTCGCCATCATCAATGAGCGGTTTGCCAGCGAATTCGGCGCGCCCGCGGATGCGGTGGGCGGCGAGATCGCGATCGGCAACGAGCACTGGAAAATCATCGGCGTGGTCACGACGATGGATTACATGACGGAAGGAGCAGACGGCTATGAGTCCTTTATTCCCGACCGCTCACCGGGCAGCTTCTTCTCGACTTTCGTGGTTCGCGTCAATGGCCGCGCCGAAGACCGCCTCGCCATGATCCGCGACACCATCCAGTCGGTGGACCGGGACGTTCCGGTATTCGGCGTAAAAACCATGGAGCAGCGGCTTGCCGACCTCCTCGCCCGGCCGGAGTTTTACAAGACTGCTGTCCTGTGCTTCACGGCGTTCGCGTTGCTGCTTGTCGTTATGGGCGTGTATGGCATCGTTTCCTACACCGTGGCTCGCAGAACCCGTGAGATGGGCATACGCTTGGCTCTGGGCACGACGCCGGGACGACTGCGGGCCCGCCATCTGTGGCAAGGCCTGGTCCCGATTGCCGGGGGGACAATTCCTGGAATCGCGGGGGCGGTCCTCAGCAGCCGGCTGCTCGAGAGCATCGTTGAGGGCGCGAAATCCGTAAACGCCGCGACCTATGCGGCCTGTGTCCTCTTCATCGCGTTCGTTGCAGCCTTGGGCATCTGGCTGGCCACTCGCCCCATTGCTCGACTCGAAATCATTGAGATCCTCCGAACGGAGTAGTCGCACCTGGCCAGCAACCACTCGTGGACCAGCCATCCGGTGATTTCCGGGGGCGCTTCGAGACCGGCGGTCCTCAGGACGGATAGTCATCCACTCATCCCGCTCCCCGGCCGGCTAACTCTGGGCTCTTTTCACCGCCCTTATAATCAAGTGGAAAAACTCACGACCAGAAATCCGCTGACCGAGGCCGCCCATTGCCCTCACTATTCCAGTGTGGCGGTTAAGCGGACTTCCGAACCCGACTCCACGGTGATTTCACGCGACCAATCGGGGTGACCCGAGGACTTGACGGTAACGGTGTGCTTCCCGGGTTTCAACTTTAAGACTGCCGGGCTGTTTCCCACAAACTGGCCATCGGCGTAGATATCGCCGCCATCGGGATTGGAGGTTACATTAACCGTACCCGTTGCCGTCTCTTGGGCTGGTGGCGCAGGCGGCTTTTCTTCCCCAGCTTGCGCTTCAGCCGGTTCCTTGGCGACGCTGGTGGTGACACCCACAGGAACGAACTCGCGCTCCTTTTCGGCGACAGAAACAGGAACGCCGGTGACGCCCTGCAAGGCAACGAGAATGGCGCGATAGTTATCTTTGTCGCCCTGAAGCAGCAAGCCCCCGCTTTTGCCGTCGCCGGTCTTGTACTGGATACCGATGAAATGCAGCCGCGTCTTGTGGAGGAGACCAAAGAGAGCCACCGGAGCCACCAGGACTGCCAGCGCGATCATCGTGCCGACTCGCCGGTGAGCCTCCTGGCCGTAGCTGAGCGCAGTTACGGACTTGGGAGGGATTTCGGCCTTCTGGCCGTCTTTCAGCGCCAACGCGATCAGATCAGGGGTAATAGTCAGCTTATTATCCCAATCCTTAGGACTAACCTTCGTCGATACCGTGCCGCCGTTGTAGCGGACCTTGTCAAACGTATTGCCTTGGGCGTACGCCAGGAGCGACGTACCCAGGACAATGGCCAACAGCCTTTTTGTGGTTTGCATGATGCCTCCAGCGTGCGCGAGACTACGCGCCAGGGAACAGCTCCAACGGTGATCGACCATTCGCGTGTTTACCACCCCAGGCCCCCCTAAAGTCAGGACAGCAGGTTGTTGAAGACGCCTGGCCTCCCGGAAAACCTTGGGCTGGCGACCAGGACGGCTCGATTAGACTCCCACTCAACCTGTGATGCAAGTCCAAAATCCCGCGCACCAGGGCCACGTATTCCCTCATCCTTAGACATTGCGAAGTCTCAACGGAATGACGGCATCAAAATCTATAAACCGCGTTATAATCGCAAGCATGGCAGGACTCGTTACAACCTTACCGGCTCCCCTCAAGGCATGGGAAGACGGGACGATTCGGGTCGGGTCTTCGCGCGTGCTCCTTGATTTGGTGGTCCACCACTTCAAACAAGGCGCGACGGCGGAGCAGATCCAGCACAGCTTCCCGTCTGTCACTCTCCGCGATATTTACGGCGCGATCTTCTACTATCTTGAGCACACCGAAGAAGTCGAATCGTATCTCGCGGACCAAGAGACACAGGCGGAAGAGATCGAGCAATCGCTCCGTAACACTCAAGGTCCAACCTGCGTCCAAAAACGGCTGGAAGAGCGGCGCGCCCGCATAATCAAGTGAACACCCTTTCTGCATGTTGAAGCTCCTTATCGATGAGAACCTCGACCAACGCATTCTGCGTGGGTTGCAACTGCGCGTTCCCGGCTTGTTATATACCCTCGTCCAGGATACCGCTTTGGCGGGAGCACAGGATGCCGCGCTGCTCGAATGGGCAGCGAGGAACCAGCGCCCGCTTGTAACCCACGATCGAAAAACGATGCTTAGGGTTGTGTGCCGGAGTCTGCGTGCCGGGCAGAAAACTGCCGGGTTGGTGATCGTGAGGAAGGATCTGCCTTTGATCAGGGCAATCGTGGATCTAGCATTGCTGCTGGAGTGCTGTACGGAGACGGACCAGGAAAATCAGGTCGTATTCATTCCCCTCTAATCTGATTCGCTTCGCCCAATGCGCGTGGCGAAGGCAGACGATCCACCTGTTAATGGGCGGCGGCTTCAATGGGCTGCACGTCGCGTGCGATCCTGTCTGCCAGTTCGTCTTCCGCGACTTCGAGGTCATAGCGGACCTGGAGGTTCATCCAAAAAACCGGCGTGGTGTTGAAGTAGCGCCCCAGGCGCAGGGCCGTATCGGTCGAGATGGCGCGGCGCTCGTGGACAATCTCGGCGATGCGGGTGACCGGCACGCGCAAGTCCAGAGCGAGCTTGTTCATGCTGAGGCCGAGCGGCTTCATGAACTCCTCGCGCAGAACCTCACCCGGATGTACGGGCTTAAGTTTCTTGGCCATCGTGTCCTCCTAGGGGTAGTCTGTGATTTCGACGTGGCAGACGTCGCCCTCGCGCGAAGCGAAGCAGATCCGCCGCTGGTCGTTGATCCGAATGCTGTGTCGTCCTAAATCTGTAACGTCTGACGTTAAATGCCAACCAGTATGGGGCCGCGGGTGAGGCATACGTCTGGACGGCTTTTGTCGAAATGTGTGCGCCCCTCCGCGAGCCCGAGTGCCGCCACAGCATGCGTCAACGCACCGCGAATGTCGATGAATACCAAGGGTCGATGGTTTACAATAGCCGGGATGACTACACGAGACAAACTGATCGTAGCGTTGGATCTGTCCTGTGGCAGCGCTGCCACGCAAATGGCGGAACGCCTACAGGGCCACGTGGGGCTATTCAAAGTTGGCTCAGAGCTTTTCACGGCCGAAGGGCCGGTGCCGGTGCGCTATCTCATCACCACCGGCCACAGGGTTTTCCTCGACCTTAAATTCCACGACATTCCGAACACGGTGCGCGCGGCGGCCCGCGAGGCTGTGGAACTCGGGGTCAGCCTGGTGAACGTGCACGCCTCCGGCGGGCGGAAGATGATGGAAGCTGCGCTGGAAGGAGCACGCTCAGCGGTGGCGGCCCAACAGGTGAGCGCCAAGGTGCTGGCGGTGACCATCCTGACCAGTCTGGAAGCCCAGGAGCTTGCGGAGTTGGGTATTTCGGGAACGCCGATGGAGGCTGTTGTCCGCTTGGCGTGCTTGGCGCAAAGCGCGGGTCTGGACGGCGTGGTGGCCTCGGCGCGCGAAATCGCGGCGATTCGGCGGGCGTGCGGGCCGAACTTTCTGATCGTCACGCCGGGGATTCGGCCCGCTTTTTCCGCCACAAACGACCAGGCTCGGATTGCGACCCCCGCCAGCGCCATTGCAGCGGGCGCGGACTATCTGGTGGTGGGACGGCCGGTTACCGGCGCGCCTGATCCGGTTGCGGCGGCGGACGCGATTGTGGCCGAGATGGACACAGCATTGACGATTGCCGATTGCCGATTGTCGATTGCAAGTAACGAAAATTGAATGGCCGCAATCGGCAATCGACAATCGTCGATCGACAATTGAAAGTGGGACACATCTTATGACCGACAGCGAAATCATCCAGATCTTTCGTGACAACTCCGCCCTGCTCGAGGGCCACTTCATTCTCTCTTCCGGGCTGCACAGCGATCGCTACGTACAATGCGCCCAGGTATTGCAGCATCCCAAAATTGCTGAACAACTCTGTTCCGAACTCGCGGCGAAACTGCGGCACCTGGGCGCGACATTGGTGGCGGCGCCGGCGCTGGGCGGAATTCTGGTGGCGCACGAAGTGGGCCGCGCCCTTGGCATCCGGGCGCTCTTCAGCGAGCGGCAGGACGGCCTCATGACTCTGCGCCGCGGATTCACTATAGCTTCCGGCGAGCCGGTGCTGGTGGTGGAGGATGTGCTGACCACCGGCCTCTCGACGCGCGAAACGATGAAATGCGTCGAAGAAGCGGGAGGGAAGGTAGTGGGTGCGGGTTCCCTGATCGACCGCAGCGGCGGCACGACCGATCTGGGCGTCCCCCGGTCGGCATTGCTGACTCTAACCATTCAGAACTACAACCCTGCCGACTGCCCTCTCTGCCGGTCGGGTATTCCCGCAGTCAAGCCCGGTAGCCGCACCAAGCGCGCCGCATAAGAGAGACCTCGCCGGAGCGTCGACACGGTAGGCTGCCGAGAAACCTGTCCCAAGTGTCATCCTGAGCGCAGCGAAGGATCTCCGCAGTTTGCCGCCGCTCGCAATGTCACGAAACTGCAGAGATCCTTCGTCGCCTACGCCTCCTCAGGATGACAGACTCCGGAGATTTTTGAGCATCGTGCTAAAGCCCTTCCTTACGTCCACCCCACATGTTTTGCTGGATTTCAGGCCTTTAGTGGGAGTATCATGCCTGCGTTCAGAGGGGCGGCAAGGAATAATCAGCCGGTCGGTCCCGGAGCGGTTACGGAAGCAGGTGCGGCTGAAAAAACACTAAGGAGGCATATTCATGGTCGATGGAGTAATGAGTCGGAGATCGTTTCTGGGCGCGGCCGCTGCAACGGCGACGGGCGCCATGATCCTTAAACCCGGGGCCGTGCGAGGTGCGGATGCGAACTCCACTTTGCGCCTGGGAATTCTAGGCGTTGGGGGACGAGGCACGGCGGTGGGGACGGGTTTCATTGACAACACCAACACCCGCGTCGTGGCCCTGGCGGACCTCTTCCCCGATCAACTTGCAGCGGGCCGAAAACACTTCGATGAGCATCAGCAGGCCAAGGGTTACCCGGCGATTGATCCCGCGCAACTCTTCCAAGGCCCCAATGCTTACAAAGAGATTGCGGCCTCGAAAGAACTGGACTTCATCCTCATCACCACTCCTCCCTACTTCCATCCACATCACCTGGAAACCGTCGTGGCGGCAGGGAAGCACGTCTATTGCGAGAAGCCCGTGGCCATCGACGTACCGGGGGCCAAGCACGTGATCCACATTGGTGAAAAGGTCAACGGCAAATTGAGCCTCGAGGTAGGTTTTCAAATCCGCAAGGCTCCACCCCATGCCGAACTGGTGAAGCGGATTCAGGAAGGCGCTCTGGGCAAGATCGGCTGCGGTCTGGCCTACTACTACTGCGGCCACATCGATCGGCCCGAGTGGCCGGATGCCTCGCCGGAGGAGAAAAAGCTCCGCAACTGGGTCTGGTACAAGACGCTTTCCGGGGACATTATCGTCGAGCAGAACATCCACGTGATCGATATGGTGAATTGGACGCTCCAGGGGCATCCCCTGACGGCGGTGGGTGGGGGCAGCCGCAAGCTGCGCACGGATGCGGGCGACTGCTTTGATAATTTCAATCTCGTCTTCACTTATCCCAACCATGTGCAGATCAGTTTCGGATCCACGCAGTTTGACAGCCCGACTTTCGACGCCGCAACCCAGTTTTACGGGGAGAAGGGCAGTTCGCAGGCGCACTACGATTCCCGGGTCAGCATTACCGGAGCAGAGCCGTGGGATGCGGGACTTGGCCCGGCGCAAGGCGGTAACCAGTTCTCCGTGGCGGGGACGTTCAAAGGCTCCCTGGACGAAGCTGAGTCGGAGAAACAGAAGGCGTTTATTGAGAGCATCACCAGCAACCAGTTCCACAACCAGGCGGCACAGGGCGCCGAGTCCGCGCTCAGCGCCATGTTGGGGCGCACGGCCGCCTACACAGGCAAGTTGGTAACCTGGGATGAATTGCTGAAATCTACCGAGGTGTTCGATCCCCATATCGATATCTCGAAGATGGGGAGAACGTAAAGGGAACATTGGGAAGTGTTGGAAAAGAATTCCCACCTGTCATGAAGTCGAATTTCTCCGTGATCTCCGTGTTTCGAAAATCTCAACACTGAGATCACGGAGACCCTCAGCGAACTCTGTGTTCAATCTTTTCAGCCACGGAGAACACGGAGACAATCCGGTTGCGGGAAAGGCTTCGCTGCAAGTGGTAATTCATATCGCAGCAAACAGCAAGATGAGATTAGGAGTAGGGGGGAGATTGAAATGGACAATCATGGTTCACGACGGGATTTCTTAAAAACATCAATTGCAGTTGGCGCGGCGGCGCTGAGCACCAATGCGGTGGCTTCTGCAGCTTCTCCTGCACCGGAGGCGGGCCACATCAAGAAGGCCCTCCAGATCGAGATGCTGCCCAAAAACTTGAGCTACGCCGACCGGATGAAGCTGGTGAAGAACGTAGGCTTCGACGCGATCGAGGGCCAGACCGTAACCGACCAGCACGAAGCCGAGGAAATCAAGAAGGCGGCGGACGACGCCAAAGTCAGAATCCATTCCGTGATGAACATGGCGCATTGGGCGAATCCGCTCTCCTCGCCCGACCCGGCGGTAGTAGAGAAGAGCCTCGAGGGAATGCGAACTTCGCTTCACAATGCCAAGCTCTGGGGCGCCGAGGCGGTGTTGTTGGTGCCCGCCGTCGTTAACCCGCAGGTGAGCTACCACGACGCATGGACGCGCTCCCAGAAGCAGATCAGGAAACTGCTCCCGCTGGCTGAGGAATTGAAGGTGGTGATTGCTATCGAGGAAGTCTGGAACAAATTCCTTCTCAGCCCGCTCGAGATGCCAAAGTATGTGGATGAGTTCCAGAGCCCGTGGCTGAAGTCGTATTTCGACGTAGGCAACGTGGTGCTTTACGGTTATCCCCAGGACTGGATTCACAACTTGGGCAAGCGCATCGCGAAAGTCCACCTGAAGGATTTCAAGCACGTCGAGGATGGCTACCGTTGGGTCAATTTGGGAGAAGGCGAGATCGATTGGCCGGCGGTCCGCAAGGCCTTTGCCGATGTTGGGTACACTGGCTACGTGACAACTGAGCTCCCGGGCGGCGATGAAGCTTATCTGCGCGATGTGGGCAAGCGCGTGGACCGGCTGGTGCTGGGGATGTCCTAGCCCCAACGCTGCAGGGGGACGGCTTGCCGTCCCCGGTGTGTTACTGGGCCGACGAGGGTAGGGCAAGCCCCACCCCTACAGCGCGCGGGGCCTACCGTTCCGGTTTGAAGATCGCAATGCCCAGCGGCGGCAGGGTCACGTCGATATGGCAGGGCTGGTTCTGCCAAGGCATGGGCACCGCCTGCCGCCCGGGCGAGTTTGTCACTCCGCTGCCGCCGTACTGCGCGGCGTCCGTATTGAGAACCTCGCGATAGAAACACGGCGCGGGCACGCCGATATGGTAGCGCTCGCGCGGGACGGGTGTGAAGTTGCAGACCACCACCAGATGATTGCCGGAGTCGCGCGCGCGGCGCTGAAAGACGACCACCGAGTTATCCGTATCGTGGAAGTCAATCCACTCAAACCCCTGCCATTCAAAATCCACTTCGTACAGTGAAGGCTCCGCCTGGTAAAGGTGATTCAGGTCAGCCACCAGCCGCCGGACCTGCTGGTGCGGTATATAGTCCAGCAGGTTCCAGTCCAGGGATTGCTTGGAATTCCACTCGTTCCACTGCCCGAACTCTCCGCCCATGAAGAGCATTTTCTTGCCGGGGTGAGTGACTTGGAAGGCATAGAGCGCGCGCAAGTTGGCGAACTGCTGCCAAACATCCCCGGGCATCTTCGCCAGCAGCGCGCGTTTGCCGTGCACCACTTCATCATGGGAGAGCACCAGCACAAAATTCTCACTGAAGGCATAGAGAAGCGAGAAGGTGAGGTTGTGGTGGTGATACTTGCGATGGATGGATTCCTTGGAAAAGTAAAGCAGGATGTCGTGCATCCAGCCCATATTCCACTTCAGGCTGAACCCCAGCCCCCCCAAGTGAGTGGGGCGGGAAACCGCCGGCCAGGCGGTGGACTCCTCCGCGATGGTGAGCACGCCGGGATGCTCCTGGTGCGCGAGCTCGTTGAACCGTTTAATGAAATCGATGGCATCGAGGTTTTCGTTGCCGCCGTAGCGGTTGGGGATCCACTGCCCAGGCTTGCGTGAATAGTCCAGGTAAAGCATGGACGCCACCGCATCCACTCGCAGCCCGTCAGCGTGATACTTCTCCAGCCAGAAAAGCGCGCTATTCAGCAGGAAGTTTCGTACTTCCGACCGGCCGTAATTGAAAATCCGCGTGCCCCAATCCGGGTGCTCCCGCAGACGCGGGTCGTCGTGCTCGTAAAGGTGTGTGCCGTCGAAGAATGCCAGGCCATGGGCATCGGCAGGGAAGTGCGCCGGCACCCAGTCGAGGATGACGCCAATCCCGTGTTGGTGGCAGTAATCAACAAAATACATGAAGTCCTGCGGGGTGCCGTGGCGGCTGGTGGGCGCGAAGTAACCCACGGTTTGATATCCCCAGGATTCATCCAACGGGTGCTCCATGACAGGCAGCAGTTCGAGGTGGGTGAATCCCATTTCCCTGACATAGTCCACCAGTTGTTCGGCGAGTTCGCGGTAGCTGAGCATGCGATTGCCCTCACCGCGGCGCCAGGAGCCGAGGTGAACTTCGTAGATGGCCAGGGGCGACTTCAGGGATTGGCGTTGGGAGCGCGCCTCCATCCAGGCCTGGTCGTGCCAGCTATAGCTATTGATGTCTCGCACCACGGAAGCGTTGTCGGGCCGGAGTTCGGCAAAGAAGGCGAAGGGATCGGCTTTGAGGCCAAAGTAATCGTTGTGGCCCTTGATCTCATACTTGTAAACTTCGCCCTCCACGAGGCCCGGAATAAACAGTTCCCAAATACCGCTGCCTCCGCGCACACGCATCGGATGACGGCGGCCGTTCCAGTTATTGAAATTCCCGACGACGCTTACTCGTTGCGCGTTCGGAGCCCACACCGCGAACGCCACGCCTGGAACTCCTTCGACCTCCGTGAGGTGGGCGCCGAGTTTTTCGTAGGATTTGTGGTGGGTCCCTTCACCGAGAAGGTAGAGGTCGAACTCAGAAAGAGTGGGGGGAAAGCGGTAGGGGTCTTCAAACTCAACCTCATTGCCGTCCCCATAATCGGCACGAAGCCGATATCGGAATGCTTGCGCTTCGTTAGGAAACACGGCCTCGAAAAAGCCGTCGGCGTGGATGCGTTGAGCGGGAATGACTTCCGACTCGCGCAAAACCCACAGTTGTTCGGCCCCCGGCAGGTAGGCGCGAACGGCAACAGCCGGTTTCTCTTCCCACTCCACGACGTGCGCGCCGAGAATGTGGAAAGGGTCCGAGTGTTCGGCGTTCAGAATCGACTCGACCTCTTCCAGCGGCGCGGTGGTTTCTGCTAACAAGTCGATTGGTTCCAGCATATCTTACTATTGTATATGAGAACTTAGGGGATTGCAGGTCGGAGGAAGGAATCAGGTGTCAGACGCACGGACGTCTGGCCACCCAGCGAAACCGCCGTGTGTCATCCTGAGCGAAGCGAAGGATCTCTGCAGTTGGTTTTGCTCACACCGACTTGCGATCAACTGCAGGGATCCTTCGCTTCGCTCAGGATGACAGCTTCAGGCTTCCTGCAAGGCTATGAGGTGCCGAGTTCCTGACACTTGACACCCGGCAACCTGAAACCTGCTCTTACCGTCTGCCGTGGCCACCGCCGCCACCGCTATGGCCCCCACCTCCGCCACCGCTGGAGACGTGGCCACCACCGCTCCCTCCACTATGTCCACCGCCACCGCCGCCGGAGTTCCCCCGCCCGCCGCCAGACGGCGCCGAGCCGCGACCGCCGCTACTGTAAGAACGCGGCGCGTTGGACCGTGGGACAACAATAGGCCTATTCATGTTCAGCGTAGGACGGCCACTGTAACCGCCATAGGACCGCGCTCCCGACCATTGGCCCCACCCTGGTGCGGCAGAGCGCGGAGCCGGCTGAGACCGCATCGTACCGTAGCCGCCATTGTTGTAGCCCCGACTCTGCCCCCCCTGGGAATAAGGCGAGCGCGAAGAGAATTGCTGCCAGCCTGAGTTGCCCGACTGGCCTTGAGGGGTCGCGGCCCTGGGATTCGCATAGCCGGAGCGGTTCGTGTTGCCATAGCCACCGCCGGCCGCATTCCCAAATCTCGCCGTCGAGTTCGCGCCCCGAGCGCCATTGTTCGCCGCGCTCGTGGGGCCCTGCCGGACCATCTGCTGAATCTGTCCGGCCCGCTGATTGAACGACTCCGTGCGGGCGGGAGCAGGATTCCGCGAGTAGAAGTGAGTGCTATTGATCGACCGTGACGGTATGGCGAGACCGCTAGCCATACGATTACCCGGCATCAGGCTGGCGCGTGTGGGAACCACCGGCAGAGTTCCGCGCACCATTTGGGCTGAATGCAGCGTCGCAGCATCCACACCCCGCCCGAACTCCCTTGAGGGCAATCCCCTCCCAAACTGACTGGAAGGCATGGTAGTTATGCCTCGCCGGACATTGGGGTTCGTGAGCGCCGCTTGCAGGTTGGACGTGTAGCGCCCATTCACCGAGCGCGCGAGGCCTCCGCCGTAGTTGTTGATGCGGCCTATGCTGCCAATACCTACAGCACTGTAGCCATTATGATGTCCCCACCAACCGAACACGGCGTCAAAAGGCCCCAGGGCCAGCCAGCCAATCGAACGGAAACCCAAACCAAGACCTATTCCGATTCCCCGCCCGAGGCCGAGGAAGGAGACATAAGCTGGCCCCCAAAGCGGCCGCACTCCCAATCCCATTCCCGGCCACCAGCACCAACGGCCACCACCGAAGAACCAACGTCCGTAGTGGTAAGGCGCCCAGCCCCACGGTTCATAGCCAACCCAAGTCCATCCCCAATAAGGCTCCCAAGTCCAGTTACCATCGGAATAGGGTGACCAGTCCGGCCCTTCGTTCGGCGACCAGACGTTGCCGTAGTCAGGGTTATTTTGCCATGTCCCGTACTGGTCGAGGTCCTGCGCGCCGGCGTAATACCGGTTGGCGTATTGCCAGCTTTGCGCCTGGTCGATCACCCGATCGCGCTGCTCGTTCCACCGATCGAATTCATCGAAGGGCCGGGCGTTAGCAACCTGGTATTCGGGATTGTCAGTGCCACGCACGTAAATGACCTGGCCAGCCTCAACGTTTGTGCTGCCCTGCGGGGTCGAAACCTGAACCCTGCCTTTTCGGACGGTCACTTCCGTCTGCGAGTCGCTGTCGATCTGAACGCGATAAACGCCCGGGCCTTGTGGAATCACTGCCATATTGGGCGTGTCGATTTCCACATTCGCTTCCGAGCCCTTGAATACCGTGTAGTCGACGGTCCCGTTTGCCACCTGAATCTGAATCCTGCCTTGCACGAGAGCGGCAATCTTCACCTGGGCATTTTGGTCCAGGCGCATCATATTCGCGAAATCAAGCTGAACTTCCGTGCGCGAGTGCGCCGCAGTCGCTACCGTATCGCCCTGCATCACCGGTGCGTTCACGATAGCCGCCACCCATTCCCCGCTATCCCCCCGCATCAAGGAAACTTGGCCGTTGATTACGCCCACGCGAGCGGCGCCCGGAGCGGGTCCCTGCTCTTGGCCTGTGCCGTATTGTCCTTGTTGTTGGTCGGGGCCGTACGGCGGTGGTCCCTGGTCCGGGTTCCCTGTATCCGGCAGCGGGGCTTGCCCTTGAGCCTCGGGCGGAGGCGCCTGCTCCTGAGCCATGGTCATCCGCGCCGCCACGAGGAATATCGTGCTCAGCGCAATCGCGTACCAGAGTTTTCGGTTCTTCATGGCCCACCTCTCACCCATCTGACCCTCTCGTCTGCCACCCTGTTCAGGGCAACTGTGTGGCCAAAGATCAGGAACCAAGCGAAACACCATATCTCGTTGAGGCTAAAACAATTATTACTGATTGCCGAACCCCCAGGCAGGGGGCAATGAACCCTGGTCTTGGCTGAATTCAGCCGAAGGTGGCCGATTTGAGCCAACCCGCAGTCCCTTCATTTTCAAAGGAATAGACAATGCATCAGACCGCTTGCGACGTGCAGGTACGGGCACTCCAAGGCGTGCCCCTACGCATCAGGCTCGTCGGGCACTCCCAGCTTCGACAAACGATAGCGAAAGGCATTGCGGGAAAGGCCGAGCAAACGCGCGGCTTGGCTCTTGTTGCCGTTGGCACGGCGCAGGGCTTCTTTGATGATCTCGTCCTCGTACTGCTCCAGCGTCATGCCCTGCGGCAAGAAGGGTCCGGCCGCATCGCCGGAAGACACTCCGAGCCCGGCCGCCACCGGTGCGACCCGGTCGAAGTCCAGCCGGATGTCGCCGACGTCAAGCATCGTGCCGGTCGAGAGGGCCACGGCGCGCTCAATAATGTTCTCGAGTTCCCGGATGTTGCCGGGCCAATGGAAATCCATCAGCATCCGCATGGCGGCAGGGGTAATGCCCTTGATGGGCTTTGCGGATTCGCGCGCAAACCGCGCCAGGAAATGGTCCGCAAGGTAGGGGATATCTTCCTTGTGCTCGCGCAGAGGCGGAATGCTGATCGGCACGACGTTCAGGCGGTAATACAGATCCTCGCGAAAGGTGCCCTGCTCGAGGGCGGCGCGCAAGTCCTGGTTCGTCGCGGCAAGCACGCGCACATCCACCTTCAACGTTTTGGTGCCGCCCAGGCGCTCAAACTCGCGCTCCTGGAGCACTCGCAAGAGCTTCACTTGGATGGCCCCGGGCACGTCTCCGATTTCGTCCAGAAGAATCGTGCCCTTGTCGGCCAGTTCGAACTTGCCGGGCTTCGACGTTACCGCCCCGGTAAAAGCCCCTCTCTCGTATCCGAACAGCTCGCTCTCCAGGAGGTTTTCGGGGATGGCGGTGCAATTGATCTTGATGAAGGGTCCGGAAGCGCGGCGCGAGTGCTGATGGATGGCGCGCGCGATCATGTCTTTGCCCACGCCGCTTTCACCGCCCAGCAGCACGGTGGAATTGGTAGGCGCCACGCGCTCCACGAGGGCAAGCACTTCCTGGAGCTTGGCGCTCTTGGCGACGATGTTCTCAAACCGGTAGCGCTCGCCCAGCGCTTCGCGCAAGTCGCGGTTCTCCTCGCGCAGGCGGCGAACGTCCAGCTCCTTGCCGATGAGGAGTTTGATCTCCTCCATCGAGAAAGGCTTTAGCACATAATCGCTTGCCCCGGCTTTCATGGCGTTAATGGCGGTCTCCACGGTACCATAAGCCGTCATCAAAATGACCGGCAAGTGCGCATTCGAGCGCTTCACGTTTTGCAGGAATTCCAGGCCGTCCATGTGCGGAAGCTTAAGGTCGGTCAGCACCAGGTCGACTTTCTCCTGCCGCAAAAGCTTGAGCCCCGTCTCGGCATCCGGGGCGGCGAGGGTCGTGTAGCCCTCGTCCGCCAGATTCAATTCCAGCAGCCGCGACATTTTCGCTTCGTCTTCGACGATGAGAATGGTTGACATATGCGCCCTTAGGTTAACTCTTAGCTTTCAGCCGTCAGCGAGAAATCCAAAAGCACGAAAGCTCGACCTTCCCTGGCCTTGCTCCCCGACGGGGAGCACGTTGAGTAGCCGTGGGTGGAACCCACGGACCAGAATCCCAAAAATGATGTCCGGCCCTGAAGGGGCCGAACTTCGTTGGACAACCCCTCTCGGGGTTGGAAGGTCTTCAGGTGATCGCCGACCGTGGGCTTGCGCCCACGGCTCCTCATGGTTCACCGCTTCGCGGTGAGCGTATACTCGTGTCACGAAATGACGCAAGTCGGCCGAAAGCTGAGAACTGACAGCTCTAGTCTGCCGGCAAGAACACACGGAAGCACGCTCCCTTCCCCGGTTCGCTCGAAAGGCGAATCCAGCCGCGATGGTCATCTACGATTTTCGAGACCAGGGAGAGGCCCAATCCCACGCCTTCCTTCTTGGTGGTGAAAAAGGGATTGAAAATCTGCTCGCGGAGTTCGAGAGGGATGCCCGGTCCGGTGTCTTCGATGTCGACCTCCACGCCGTTCTTTCCGTCAATTCCCGCGGTCACAATACTCAGGGTCAGCTTGCCCCCGGTTTCTTTCATCGCTTCAAAGGCATTCAACACCAGGTTGGTGAACGCCTGTTCAGAGAGATCGGGGTCCACGTTCATTTCCGGCAAACCGTCCGCGTAACGCCGGACAACCTCGACCTTCGCCTCCGGCCAGCGCTCGCCCGCCACCATGACCGCCCGGTCGAGGAGAGGCGGAATCTGCGTGGGCCTTTTCTCCAGGCTGAGCGGGCGCGCGAAGTTGAGGAAGCGGGTCACGACCGTGTTGAGGCGATTCACCTCGCTGGTGATAAACCCGGCAACTTCCGTGGTCAGCGGATCGGCCGACTGGAGACGGCGTGTAAGCGTCTCCGCCGAGCCTCTGATGACCGCCAAGGGATTGCGAATCTCGTGGGCCAGCCCGGCCGTGAGCTGTCCCAACGCCGCCAGTCGCTCCGACCGGCGCGCTTCTTCCTGCGCCTGCTCGAGGCGCCGGTTGGTCTCCGCCAACTCTTCCGCCAACAGCCGGTAGCGCTTCGCCTGGCGCCGGTTCTCGCTCACGAAGGGATTCACCAGCACGGCCGCCAGGAAAAAGAAGATATTTCGGAGCGCGAGTTCTTTGGCCGCCTCGGGCGGCACTACGAAGCGTTCTAAAGCAGGGATCAAGAGCGAACAATAGGCTGCCGAAGTGACGGCAGTCCAGATCAGCGTGCCAGTCCCCTCAAAGAACAGAGCTGCCGTCATGACAGGCAGGAAGTAAATGAGATAGTAGCTGCTGTTTATGCCGCCCGCCGGGTCGCCGGTATGCTTCATGAGCAGGGTGGACAAAAGAATCTTGATAATGACGCTGTAATACCTTCGACTGGGAAGATCGATCAAGAACCTCAGGTGAGCGGCCGTGAAGGTCTTGCGGAGGGCATCATAAAACCTGTTGCCCGACGGATTCCAGGTTAGAAAGCGACGCTCGAAGACCTGAAACACGCCGATGCCCAGCAGAATCTCTTGCTTGTGAATCTCGTTGATGGGGTCCATCAACGCAAGGGCGCCCAAAAAGACCAGCCAGAGGAAGTCCGTCCAGGCGAAAGTGAGGCGTTCTTGGTCTGCCATGATCGGGGTCAATAGACACTCCAATGTAACATCTCTCCTGGGAGTTGTGAAATAAACGATTCCGATGGGAGTGGCCCAGTTTGGGCGAATCTCGC
>Ga0181538_10002881_pt1 | contig 17306 bp, 14 predicted proteins | sample PEATcosm2014_Bin_40_FD_119773 | JGI IMG/M metagenome (GOLD analysis project Ga0181538, IMG submission 119773) | Peatland microbial communities from MTU Mesocosm Facility, Houghton, MI, USA - PEATcosm2014_Bin23_30_metaG | ecosystem: Environmental > Terrestrial > Soil > Wetlands > Peat | place...
GGAGGGCACGTAGTGATAGCCACGGAGTCGTAGCCGTATACATTCCGCAGTGCCATCAGCCAGTTTGTGCTATGAAAGACCGAAGACTGAGGATGGCTGTCGACAAACGTCGCCCAACGCGGATCGCAAACAGGATCAATCTCATAGGTACTTACCGAAACGCGCGCCTTCCTGAAGGAGGCTGGAACTGCCACAGAGTCATGCATCGGAGATATTACTGCTTCAATCATAACAATAAGCGGCTGCGGCCTCTCTTGCAGTCTTAAGAGCGAGTTGAAACCGTCTTGCTCGAGTCGTCGCTCCTTGTTGGAGGCACACAAGAGGATTGACAAAGAGAAGTGTGACTCGTTTGCAACTGCGCAATAGGCCCGGGGTCACGTTGTTGTTCTAGGTCTTTCATGACCTGCGCCACGGTCATAAATCGCGCTTCGCGAGCAGCGGCAAACGAGCAGACCGCCTCGAGGAGTTTCAGCGTGCAGCCAAAAGGGGAAGGCTTTGCCGCCACATCATGGGAGTAGAAAATTAGCCAGCGCCCTTGCTCCTCGTTCTCTAGTATTAATCGCTTGGCCGCGTCGGCACGATCCAGGTCACCGTAAAGGCTATTAGCACGAAGCAGATTCAGATCAACGTCTGGACCATTCAAGCCGCCGCAAGTCCCGCGGCAACTCTTCAATTCCGGTCCGAGCCTCTTCTTCGCTCCGAGTGTCACATCGCCGTACGGGTATGCGAAATTACCCGACCCCGGCATTCCCGTTTCTTCTCGAATCGCTTGCTCTCCCCTTTCCACGTCACCCTTGAAGACATCGTAACGGACTTGGCGGGCTGACAGATGACTGAAGGTATGGCTGGCGAGCTCATGTCCTCGATCAAGGACGGAATGCAAATCGTCGTTACGGAACTGTTCCCCGAGATCGTTCTTCGCATTCATCAAAGACATCGTTACGTAATAGGTAGCTCGAGCTCCGAAGCTCTCAAGGACAGCAGCACCAGTGGTCAGAGCGGATCGCGGAAAGTCATCGAAACTGAACGTAATGATCGGACCACGCGTCCCTAATGGCACGGGTCGCCGATAAAGGCCGGAGAGAAGTCGCCGACGCACGTCCCCAACTTGCGACCGGAAACTCATGACTTAATCGCTTCGACCGCATTATGTACCACGACGTCGATGATTCCATCATCGGGTACCTCACGATTGTTCGGAAACATCAGACGCGAGACGCCGTCATCTTCCCCTGTCTCTTCCAGCAAAAGGTCGGCAAAAACCCGTCCCGAAGGTGCGTTTCGTGGACTCTTTCTGTAATTCGCATAGAAATCCTTGCCAGTTATCGCAATATATTTCCGAATAATGTGGGCCAAGAACGCATGCTCCACTCTTTTTGACTGAACCCGACAACTAAACATCAGATCAGTCATGAGCGGGACACGATTGTCAACGATGCAAAACCCCACGACTCCGTAGGCACCGAACCGATCCTCTACATCGAGAACGTAAGTATCTAAGTAGGGATTGGACAGAATCCGCTCCAGAACGCTCTTCTCGTAGCGGTTCCCGGAGAAATTCATCTGATTTGTCCGTTGCGTCAACTCGTGAACTCGGGTGAGGTTGTCTCCAGTCATCGAGCTAATATTGAGCCGGATATTGCAGTGTCGCAGGAATGCGATGTAATCATCCCCAAAGTCTCCCGCAATGTCCTGCCTCTGCGACTCTACTTGATACATCTTGCGCCGCTCTCGGCTCTCCGCGCTAACCGGGACCTGGCACATTTCCATATCCGCGATTTCCAAATAGCGCTCCGCGTTCAGAACACGCACCTTAGGATGCGCCGCCCGGACCTGCTGCAATTCGAATTCGGAATCGTCCACGAACAGTAGGGTGTCAATACCGATATTGAGCTGGCGCCCAATCGCTTCGATACTTTCGCTCTTGGGTTGCCAAGAAATCTGTGGGCACAAGAAATATTCTTGAATTCCGAAGTTCTTCAGAACGCCTAGAGCCTCATCTCGATTGTTCTTACTTGCAATGGAATGCAATATTCCACGCTCGTCCAGCGCTTTTAGGACCTGCACGATGTGAGGTTTTAGCCTGAGCTTTGCGGGGCCATCTTCGACCAAGACCCCGTCCCAAAGCGTGTTATCGAGGTCCCAAACGAGACACTTGACTGTCCCGGGCCCGCCTGATCTCTGTTCTTTCGCCGTCGTTGTTTCCGAACTCCGGGCTTCACGTACAAAGTCCATCACACCGAAGTACAGAGTGGTCTCCATTTGATCTTCATTAGGAGCCAGATCGATATTGAATGGAGAGCCAAGGTCTAGGAACTGCGTAATCTGATCGTAGCCGACCCTGATTCGGTGATAACCGGACCTGAGTTCGATCAATTGCTGAAATGGTATTTTCACGCGGTCGTCGACAGAGCGCATTGTAAGCGAAAGGCGGACAAGATTCGGCGAAGGGTTGTAACATTCCAGGACAAAGGCCGTTGGCACATTGTCTTCTGTGCGCCCCCGGTATGCCATTCTCTTCTTGAAACTGTACCTTTTCTGGGTCGCCATCGTTTTCAGGGGCATCGGCACGGGGAGCTGAATAAGAGCTTTTCCGATCCAATAATCGCGGCGCTCTGCTCTTTGCGCGTCACGCATAGAACGCAGCCGGATGTTGCCCGGCGTCCATAATTTTCCCCACCGTTTGAATCGAATCTTCAGCACGTACGAGTTCAGCGCTTCAGCGCAGTCGACCCTGACCATCCCGTCGGAAAATCTTCGGCACCGTCCGTCTTCCCGAGGGCTGTAAAGATCGCAGGTCGTATAACAGGTGGGCCACACACACTCTGTGCAGTGCTCGCTCCAAGGAAGAACCGTGCGCTCCAGGACCGTTCCCGTAAGCTGCCCAAATTGGGAGGCTATTTCCGCGGGAATCTGGGCGGCCGATTCGGTTTTATTGTTCGCTTCTCTTTCGTACATGATTTGTCCAGCGGGCAGTGAGTGATTTAGGCATCCTGAGCAGGATCACAATCCCGTACTCTCGCAAAGTTCCAGGAGGACCAATGTCACAGTTGAAGCACACGGAGTAGAGAATGCCGTTCGCGTGGCTAGCCTTCCAGGCTGACCGCCGAGAATCGATCGTCATCCGACTTGAACCGCCACGGCATCAGAAGAGAGCACACTCTACCCATTTGTTCTTTTCGAAGAAACGTCACGAACTCTCCTGGCACCTCTCGATCCTGCCCGGTCCAATAACACCAGACAAATCCAGAGAGCCTGGTGAGTGACCCCATCAATCTCGGCCTATCCGGTAATCGACGAATGCACTTGATGAGTTCAAAGATGGGATGACTCCCCAGCGAGAAGTCCATGCATCCCTGTCGGAAGCAGTCACGTTGCCACGTGTCTGCTGTTCCCGTGGGACGATGGTGCCGAACGGGCAGTTCGGGGATAGACCGTACTCTCCATCCTTTCATGCGTGCAACAACTGCCGCATGCCAGTCTGGACCACCATACTTCAGCGGAATGTAGCCGCCGACCGCCTCAAAACATTCTCGACGAAACAATTGGACAGCATGGGCAACCGAATCAATTCTGTTGTGTTTGCGGCTCTGGAAGCTACCATTCTGCTCTTCAGTGATAAATCCTCCAGCAAGACCCAACTTTGGGTCTCTCTCGAAGCGCATAGTCAGCTCAGCAAAATAATTCGAGTCAAATGATACGTCCGCATCAAGATTGCCGATGTATTCATACTTCAGCGAGGTTAGTTCCTTGCAACCCTCATTGATCGCATGCACCTGCGCTCCAAAATTTCGCTTGTGCGCGGTCGTGAGCCTCAAGAGCTGAATAAATGAATACTGTTTAGCGTATCCATTAACGATGGAATCGGTCCGATCGGTGGAACCATCGCTAACGACAATCCACCTCGCTGGCAAGACCGTCTGCGCAACCACCGACTGCAGAACTCGCTCAATGAGCTTCGCCTCATTGTAGGCGGCTGTTACTAGGACGTACCCGTCGTGACCTTTAGAATTCATACGTGTCCATTTCTGATCTGTGTTCCCAACGGTCCGAAAGCGCGACCAATGGACCGGCGCCTGCCATTACCTTCTGGGCGCGCCGACCATCCTAGCCGACTCGGCTCACTGAAGACGCACCACGCTGGAAACTGGAGATTCCGATCACCCAAGCCATGCAGGCCAGACTCTTCTTCATCTTGAAGACTGCCTCAGACCGGCTCGTTCTTCTGGGCAACAGCATCAAATATCCGAGCAGCCGCACCGCCTGATGCAGCCAAATGATGAGGAGGTACAGCAGTGCCGCGGTCTGGCCGCGATGCTTTTTCCAGTATTGGCAGTTGGCGCGGTACATCTCGATTTGAAATCGCACGGGCGCATTTGCTGAACTGGCACCACCGTAATGAATTGCCTCAGCTGCGGCGAAAAATACTGTTCGCTGTCCAGCCTGATGGAACCGATAACACCAATCGATATCCTCGCCATACATAAAGAATCGCTCATCCAGCAACCCCACTCGTCCCAGGACACTTCGCCGCACCATTAGAAACCAGCCGTTGAGAACTTCCACGTCCCGGGTTTGCTCATGATCAAAGTCGGATACCATTTGACCACCAAAGAGTTTTGATCCCTTGAAGACGCGGTCGAGTCCCAGAGCCCGACAGATCGAATTCCAGACGGTCGGAAACCGCATCGTAGATCGTCCAACACCAAGGTCGGCGCCCAGCATCTTAGGCCCAAGGAGTGCAACATCCGGACGGTTTCGCATGTAGTTGAGCATCGGCGTGAAACAGTCGTGTATAAGTTTCACGTCCGAATTGACGAGGCAAACGTACTCGCCGGAACACTGCGCAATTCCGATATTGTTGGCTTTGGCGAATCCCAGATTGCTTTCGTTGCGAAGCAGCTTTACGTCAGGGAAGCGAGACACAACCATCTCGCACGTGCCGTCCGTGGAGGCATTATCCACCACAATGACCTCACGAACCCAGGCAGAGCCGTACACCGCCAAAGATTCAAGGCACTCAGCCAGGTACCTCTTGGCATTCCAAGAGACAATGACTATCGATAGATCCGTCTGGTTATTCATCTGGGTTAACGCTCGTTAGCTCAAGGTACCTGTTAAACGGACGGCAATTCGGCCTTCAAGCCAGGAGGTCCCTAGCCATGCTAAGCCACGAGTCAGAGAATCGGTGATATCTGCCTGCAAATGCCTCGGAGACTACCGCTTTCACCTTCCTAACGCCAGTGCTCGAGCGCGCCGCCGACCGCATCGACACGTGACTCATTTTTTCTCTGATAGTTCTCAGGCTCTGTCTCTGATTGTTTGATGCGCCTGTAAATTGAGTTACTCGATCTTCCAGTTCTTTGAGCCTTTCGATACGTTGCGCCCACTCCGCTTCATCCGCCGCCATCGACTCCCTGTACTTTTCTGGCATTGTGCTTCTGCGCACGCCCTTCTGTTGGTTGGGATGTTGTCTGTACAAAATCAACCTGTCGGAAAGCGCGGCGCCTTGTCCAAACACCGACCCCAGCAGCGCAATCCAATGGTCATGTAACCACGGCTGCGGGATCGGCTGCACTACTTTGGTCAGCGACGATCGGAACGCCATCGCTGCCCCGGTAACGACATTCTGCCGTAGGAGAAACAACACTCCGTTTTCTTCGAAGCGATCTAGCAACGACGCCGGAGAGAACCCCAGCGATTCCCACATCGAGCATCCAACCGGCCGGCCGTGCTCGTCGATGACGTCTCCATCTGAGAAGACGTAGTCTACTTCGGGATCAGCGATAAAAACGGACGCAAGCGTCTGCATCTTTGTTCGTTTCCACACATCATCCTGGTCTGCTAGGACAATCACGTTTCCAGTACATAGGTGAATGGCTCTATCGAAGTTCCTGGTGGAGCCCAACCTCGCGGCATTCGTGAATATGCGAACAGGCAGGGATGCTCTAGCCACAAAGTTTCGCAGGATCTCCGGGGTCTGATCTGTTGAGTTGTCATCGCAGATGATTAGCTCGTCAGGGAGTAGCGTTTGCCTACAAATGCTGTCCAACTGATCGCTCAAATGACGTGCACCGTTGTAGGTGCACATTGCTACCGAAATGCGCAGTTGTCCCATGATGCCATCCGACTATTTGTGGACAACCGCGGTGAGTTCCTCCCCCGCCGACGAATTCACCGTCATCAGCGCCCATTCACATATTTGAAGGACTCGCCCCAGCATTCTTACCCAACGAGGCTGTGATGATCGCATCGTGAACCGTCCCGTTCGCCGAATCGAACGACTTGCGGCGGCTAGACCGTCAGCATCCCGAATTGTGGTAAACACATTCACGCCGTCGAAGCCAGCGTCCTCCAAGAGCTTCTTGATTACCTGACGGGTGAAAATGTGGAGATGTCGCGGTGGCTCCAGCGCGAACCATGAACGCCCGAAGAGCCTATGGAGAAAGGAGCCGGCGTTGGGCGTTACCAACGAGAGTTGACCGCCCGGCTTCAGGATTCGATAACACTCCTCTAGCAATCGCCTCGGGTCGTGCACGTGCTCGATAACGTGAACCATGATCACTGCATCGAAGAAGTTCCCGGGATACCTCAGATCTTCGACGGGCCCTAGTCTCACATTCACACCTTTGAGCCTCGCGCTTTCAATCGCCTGGGAGTCCACATCTACACCTTCCCCTTCCCAGCCAAGTGCGGTAAGACCGACCAGGAGATCGCCGCTTCCACATCCCAGCTCCAACAACTTGCCTCCTGGTCGGTGTTGAAGAAACATTACTGACATGTCCCATTCCGCCACCCGCCAAGGCAGGCACTGCGCCAGCCAACGAGCGGGCCAACCAGCCCAGCGCTGACCCTTGGTGCTGTAGCCGTATTTCCCCTCTAGATACGAGTCCCTCAGTTTCGCGATGCCGGCTCTAAACACTCGCCTAAAGATGTCCGATTTGTTCTTACGTTTTCCCCGCTCGGGGTGAGTGTAATACGATCTGTACGCCTTCCAAATGTCATCCTGAACAGGCACTGGATCAAGCCACCAAAGGCCGCATTGTGGGTTTGAACATTCCCTCATATTCCACGATCCAGGCGCATTAAAGGCGCGATCAGAGAGACCCTCATATATCGTTGCTCCGACCATCCCACACATGGGGCACTCTGCCCCTGGAACGCTTCTTATGCCGTCGTGGTCCTCTCGCATAGTGCTCACAAGTTCATGTGCCATCGTCATTGCAATCCCCCTTGTGGCCCACACACGATCTTAGCCATTGCAGCAGCCGAAGCACTTCACCGAGTCTTAAACTGTAGTGATGTGAATAGCCTAAGTGGGTTCTGAGCGAGCACCTTCTCCTCCGTCGTCAGCAGTTGGAACCAAACAACAATTGACAGCGCGCAGTAGCTCAGAATGAGAAATATGATTGCGGCCATGTTCGTGTTAATGCACACCGCAACTATACAAAGGGGTATGGCCGCAGTCACCATCCACAGCAGTCGGCGAATCGCCGGACGGCTCTCACGGATCAAATGACCAGATAACCAGAACATGACCAGTGCATCAGCGTTGGTACGCAACACCCAGGCGATGGCAGCGCCCTCAATACCATAACGACGAGTCAAGAACCAAAATACCCCGAGGTAAAACGGAAGCTCAACCAGATGCACTTTCGCGGTCACATCAGGTCGCCCTGCGCCCTGGATTTGCCAGAATGCGATTTGAGCCAAGCTGTTGATGAATACACCCCACGTCAGCAATTGAAGAACGGGGGTTGAGACTTCAGCGAACGACGCACCGAGCCACAGCCTCAAGGCCAAGCGACCAAAGGTTAAGCCCATCAGTACAATCGGAAACAGCGCGAGAAATGTATACTTTATTCCGCGCTCGAACAGGAGGGCCGCTCTTTGTCGGTTCTGAACCAGTGCAGTGGCAAATGCCGGAAACAGAACGCCCGACAGTGCGCTCGGTACGATCCAGAGCTTTGTTACTGCTTCATACGGCGTCACGTAGTACGTAACAGCTGTAATTGAGATTAGGGCGCCAATCAGGAATCGGTCAAGATTGACCATGATTGGACTGATGATATTGGTTAGAGTCATCCATCCACCAAAACGGAACATCCGTCCAATCGGGGCACCTGCCACGGTAACGGTCCGACGCAACTCCGGCCACACGCTGAGACATAAGACCAGATGTGTGGCCCACGTCAGGAACCGCGCGGCAACTAACACCGAGATAATAGGTACCAACCTCTTGGAGAAAGGCAGAACCAACAGCGGTGCAACGTAGGAGAACAGACTCAGGGGCACTCGGACGGCACTCAACAAGTCAAACCTTTGGCATCCTTCCAAAAAGCCCCGAAGACCGGCACTGCTGATAACGATGGGTAGCGACAATGCCACAAGATAAAAGGAACCCAGCGTTTCAGACTGTATCCCTATTGGGACCTTTAGCAGGCTGTGTACTAGCCACGGGGATATTGCCGCTAATATGCAGGCTCCTGCCACGCCGAAGACAAACATTAAAGACAGAGAACTCCAAAAGAGGGACGGAATGTCCTGGTGTCTGGACATTCCCAATTTCTCTGCGACCAGCTTGGTGAGGGCGCGCCCCAGTCCTAGGTCAAACAAACTGAATTGGCCCTCTACGACCCACGCGAGGCTGATAATGCCAAAGCGGTCGACGCCGAGATGTTTTATGAGGATCGGTACTGAAACCAATGCGATGAATATTGAAGCCACATTTGCGCACAGATTCCAGACCGTATTCCGGGCCAATAGGCGACCGCTCGTAAGGTTTGGTGCAGCCGATATAGAAAAGGTACTCATTTTCTCCTTAGTAGTTGCGCAAGACATCGCGTTTGGGACTGTTTGTCTGCTGCCAGAGGACTATAGGGTTTGGGAGGCAGGAGGTTTTGTGGAGAGAAGGGGTTATTATCGATGTCGCTCATGAACCAGCTACGACCTTAGAACGCGCTCAGACCTTGGTGGCCGGCGATGCAGCCTTCTGTCGTACCAATAGCCAGATCAGGTTTTGTCCCTTCACATTCTCTGGTGATCGGAGGTTGTCGGATACTTGCCGCCGTAACGATCATGGCGAGTAAAACGTGCCACATCACGATGTTCTGGTCGAAATATGTGATGCCTATGAACGCCACAACATTCGCTAGTAAGGCGCACCCCAAGGCCCAAAGCGCAAATGCGCCCCGTCGATCGTAGGTCTCCACTCGCTTCCTGGAGAGTCCGATCATTTTAAACCCGTATACAAGAAGGGCAATGAAGGTAAGCAGGCTGGCGATACCACCCTGAACCGCAACGTCGACATAGGTGTTAGACGTATCCCACATCTCCCAACCCCACACTCCAGAGTCTTGGATTCCGTAGAGCCACCAGTCGCTAAAATGGCGAATGGTTTGATCAATTAAGGCAAAGCGGTGGAATCCGGAGGAGCCTCCAACAATATCAATGTGATTTATGAGGGCCCAGACAGGCGCACGCATCACCATGTGAAGCGCCACAAGGGTGAAGACTATCATCCACCTCAGCAGTCGCATATTCCGGCGGACCGGCCAAAGAACCAACCCAAACGCACCTGCGACAAGGGCAAGCAGCGGCGTGCTTGACGCCGAAGTAACGGTTACGACTACCGCAGAGACCGCACCGACTATTGCAAGGCTCCGAACCGCGCGCCTTCGGACCCACAATCGAGCAAACAGCGGAGCTACCGTCGCCGAGAATGTACCGGCTAGGATTGGATGCCGAAACGGCCCTTGCGAGCGTAGTCGGCCTTCACGGACCGCATTGGCCAACGGCACCCCTCCGAGGTAGCCAAAGAAGTTCTGCCCAGTCATCTGTTCTCTCACCATAAGCACCGCAAGAACGATGCAGATGAACGCGAGGGTCTTGATCAAGCGGTCGACATCCTCATTTGTTCGCACTAGGACCCTGAACAAAAAATAGCTTCCCCACGACGTATATAGGAAACCCAACCGATTGACAGTTGAGTCCATCCAGCCGTACAACATGCAGAATGTAATGCTGGCTACTATGCCCGAGATGATGATCGCCCAGTCCAGCGAGTGTAGCTTTAGGCCTTTAAAGTCTTTATCCGCAGTTAGTTTTCCCTGCAGCACCCGCATCCAACCGATCAAGATCATGATGCGATATACCGGCACGTGAAAGGGACCTAAGACCAAGCCCTGCCCAAGTGGAACCAGCAGTGACAAGAGCAGCATGGGGAAAGCAGCATACTTGCGTGGTCGACAAAACGTCCAGATGGCGGCAACTGCGATCAGAGCCACAACGATCGGGCTGATCACAGACTCCCCCCCGCCACCGAGCCTGCTTACGTAATAGAGTGAGGGTCTATCCGGCATGGTTCTCAGATATCTTAGTGGTGGTGCGAACTTGCATCCTGGTTGGTGCTGACTCTAACCAGTCAAACCAACGCAGGAATGGGCGCTAGGCAGGCCCACCGCGCCCTCAGAGAGGGCGCATTGATGACCAGACGAATATCGGGACGCGAAAGAGCCCAGGAGCCTACTTAACCTGCGCAGCGAGGCCGCTTGGTGGGCTAGGAAGAGCATTACCTGTGGAATAGACATACGCACCGCTGTCCCACGAGCCACTGACAGCGCGCGGGATACCAGCCTTGTCCGAATCGAGACTCACAATCGCCGCACTTGTTAGGTTTGTACCCAAACTGATAGCTGCGCTGCCGGACTGCAACTCATACTGGCTGCTTAAATTGGGGTTGCCTACGCTACTGTGTGAGTCGCAGTTGCAAGCAGACTTCCAAGCGGCAAAGGATGACTCATCCTCGCCCTTGAAATTCCAATCGTTGTTTCCGTTATAGAAATCGTTTTCGTCGCTGGCCGCGAGTGTCGAGCCGGAGTCGTTGGTCACAATGAAGGTTCCAACTGTGTCGATAATGTTGTTGTTGACTGTTACATTGGAGCAGCTGCCCTCCAGCAAAACACCGGCGTTCGGCTGGTTAGTTTGAGTCGTGTTGCCGATGATAGTATTGTTCGCGATCAAGGTGGCCGACCCGCAATTCGGTCCTTTTAGCCCTACATACCCGCTGGGAGGATACGCCCACGGCCCATTGCACGTACTGTTGTCGCTGGTATTTACAAGGAGATTATTGAAATACTTTGCGCTGTCATTAACGCCCATATCGGCCTCGAAATAGATGTAGCCGTTTTGATGACAGCCTAAATCTCCATGGAAGTAGTTGTTGTAAATCTGCATTCCCGAGACCGTTCCGCCGTTGCCTCCCGCCTCGGCCCACCCATGGAAGTGGTCTTCGTGGCAGCCGTTGTCAGCCGCGTCCCAATTCTTGCCGTCTACAGATTCATTGTCATGGATCAGGATAGTATTAAGGGCTGGACTGGTCCCTCCGGATGGCGTCGTATATCCAGCGCACATGCTCTGAGATACGTTGTTATAGATCTGCACATTGGTAGTCGTGCCACTGTTGTACTCAATCTGATAGCCCGCGTGGGCTTGGCTAACAAAATTATTGTGGATCAGAAGGCTAGACGCATTTCTCGAGTCGATCGCCGCCATTGCACCGGCATTCCCCCAGCTCGCAGTCGATTGGTTAATTACCTGAACAAACATATTTGTAATCGACAAGTTGCGTACTTCGATGTCGGTCCCACCGTTAACCTCAACTCCTATGGAGGCCTGCTGGTTTGTAAGGTTGGAGCCGTTGGCGGTTGCGGTTATGCCCCCATTGCAACCGGTTTCGGCTTGATTAACCCAACCACAAGTGGTTCCGCCATCAATAAGGAGGTGGCTATTGCCATTCGTGGCAATGGCACCGTTCCCCCCCCAATAGCCTGCCGTCAGCGTCGCATTTGTACCGAAAAGGAGTTCAACTGGCGCTCCAACAGCCCCACTTCCTTGAAACGTGAACTCGCTAGCTCCATTTGTCCCCGTGAAGGTTCCACAAATCGTGACAACAGTTCCTGGCCCGATCTGACTAGAGCCGTTGCCCCAATTGGCGGCGTTGTTAAACCACGCCGGGGTCTGGGGATTCGTGGTGCAGGCGCCCTGGCCGCTGCCGTTAGGAGTGATATAGACGTTGGTCGCTGAAGAGAACATCAAAGGTGCGAAGGCGAGTAGGGATGCAATAACGAGTATGAGTTTCCGGGGGCGATCCAAGGTTTTCCTCCACCAATCGTGTGCTGGGTTCGCTATTGTAGCGAACCTGCTGGTCTGATTCATCGTTGCCAGTAGGGGAGTTGCTCACGATCTACTGGATGATCGAGTTTCCTTTATAACCAGCAGTGGACATTGTGAACAGGTCTCAGGAGTACATGGCCCTCTATCGGGGCCTTTATTGAACTGCAGGAAAGTCTTTGGAAATAGGCTGCTTAGCCCCGCTGACGGAGCCCAGCAGACCAGCCTTTACCATTTTGACGACGTACTGGGATTTTGAGATCCAGTCATAGGCCCCAGCCAGCTTTGCCTGAAACAATGCGGTATCGTCGCAGGAATTGACTGGCAAGCGCTCCATGAAAAACGGGTCACTGCTGCGGCGGGCGCGGCCGACGACGGTGCACACCCCATTCTGGTATCCCGCCTGGCGAAGCGAATCGCGCAACATCTTCTTGAAATCACTGTCTGTTTGGGGAAACGCGTACGGGTATGCGAACGAGTCCACAGCACTACCAAGCTTTTCCTCGATCGTTCTCTTCGAGCTAACAATCTCTTCGTTGATGGCGGGCATGCTCAATGCGCGAAGCTGCGGATGGGTCACGGTGTGGGACCCGAAGAAAATCCCAGACTTCCGCAATTCGCGCACTTCGGTCCAAGTGAGGCAATCTCTGCTCTTGAATTGCAACGTCCGATCTCCAACGAAGGATGTTGCCAAGAAAACCGTCGCACTGAATCCAAAACGGTCCAACACCGGGAAGGCTTCGCGATAGAAATCGCGGTAGCCGTCATCGAAAGTGATGACTACGCGCTTGTCAGCAACTGCCGCTTGTCCTTGCAGTTGAGTGACTACGTCGGTGAGGGAAGCCGTCCGGTATCCGTTGTCGGACAGGTATTTCATTTGCGAAGCAAATCGTTGCGGGGAAGTTGATGTGCGGTAATAAGGGTGCACCCCCGTTTCGGCGTCATCGGAGATGCTGTGATACATCAGAATGGGGATGGACGGCTTGTTGCCAGACACGCTCCGTCGAAGCGGATTGACTACGTATAGCGTTGCGAACCTGTCAAAACGAAAGCTCATTTACGCAGTCCGTTCCGCCGTTGTTAAAGAGACTGCCTCAGTCTCGACATGCTTGCGCGCTCTCGTTGAGGTGAAATTAAGAATCTCCTCTACCACGCGAGCTTGCTGTGCTGCCGTAAGCTGGGGGAACATTGGCAAGGAGACAATTTCCGCGGCGGCTTTCTCGGTTATCGGGAAGTCTCCCTTCCGGTAATTCATTGTGGCGTAGGCTTTCTGCAGGTGCAGCGGAATGGGATAGTGAATCCCGGTGCCGATGCCAGCCTTCTTGAGATGGTCCATCAATCCTTCGCGATCCGCAGTGCGCACCACGTACAAGTGATAGACCGCGCGCGACCGCAACCCTTCGTATGGAGAAACCACCGCGCCGTCTACCGATTTCAGCAACCGATTGTATTCCGCTGCGCGTTCGCGGCGCTGGGCATTCCACTTTGCCAAGTGAGTGAGCTTCACGTGCAAGAGACCAGCCTGAATAGAGTCCAGCCGGCCGTTATAGCCTTCAACATCGTGATAGTACTTCGTGGCTTGGCCGTGGTCGCGAAGCATCTTCATGGTCTTCGCGATGCCCGCGTCGTTCGTCGTGGCTGCCCCCGCTTCACCGCAGGCGCCCAGGTTTTTCCCGGGATAAAAGCTGAATGCCGCGGCTCGTCCCATCGATCCCGCCTTCATCCAGCGGTTGCGTTTTCATGAAAAATACTCGGCGCCGTGCGCCTGGCAGGCGTCCTCGATCACGGCGAGGCGGTAGCGCTCAGCCAGTTCCAGGATGGGATCCATGTCCGCCATTTGCCCGTACAGATGGACCGGAACAACGGCTGTGACAGGCCGCCCGCTGCGGCGACTGATCAATGCTCCAGAATCGTTGACCGTGCACTGTTTTTCCAGATACTCCGCCAGTTTTGCGGGATCCATGTTGTAGGTCTGCTCATCAATGTCCACAAACTCGGGCAATGCACCAGCCTGTGAAATCGCTTCCGTAGTGGCAATGAAGGTGTGCGGCACGGTGACGACAACGTCGCCGGGTTTCACTCCGCTGGCCATGAGAGCAAATCGCAAGGCATCGGTTCCGCTGCTGACTGCAACCGAATGGCCAGCCTCGCAGAAGGCCGCAAAAGCTTTCTCAAAATCTTCCACCATGGGGCCACCGATAAATCCGGCGGTCCGCAGAGCTTTTTGAAAAACCTCAGTCAACTCCTGCTCGAGTTCGACATGGGGAGTAACCAGATCAAGAAAAGGAATGCTGTTTGCAACGCTATGAAAACCGCTCACTTTGAAACCTCCGTAATTTGTTCGATCGACCGCAGAAACTTTGCAGGATTTCCCGCCACGATGCTGTTGGCCGGCACGTTCTTGGTGACCACGCTGCCGGCTCCCACGATAGCGTTTCCCCCGACAGTGATGTTGGAGAGGATCGTGGCTCCGGAGCCGATCGACGCTCCCTTCTTGATTACCGTTCGCTCGACCTTCCAGTCGGCTTCGGTTTGCAGATTCCCGTCGGCGGCAGTGGCCCGGGGATAGTTGTCGTTGATGAACATAACGCCGTGGCCGATGAAGACGTTGTCCTCGATCGTGACCCCTTCGCAGATGAAGGTGTGACTCGAGATCTTGCAGCGTTTGCCGATGGTTGCATTCTTCTGGATCTCGACGAACGCGCCGATCTTCGATTCATCGCCAATCTCGCAACCGTACAGATTGATGAACTTGGAGAGCTTGACGTCTCGCCCAAGCTTCACATCCGGCGCGATGCACACATAAGGATTCATGAATGTAACGACTCCCGGCCTACTGGTGATATTTGAATCCGGAAACAACCACGGCGAGGGACAATCAGACTCCGCTCAATCGGCACTTGCAGTTCGCTGCTGTTCGGGATCGTAATGCCACGCAGCAGGGTCAACACCTGCACTCTGCACGGGCAGTGCACGCGACTCCAGTACGCCCAGCTGAAATTCCTGATGTGCGGTATGGAGTGCTGCCCTGACGTCTTGCTTCGACACGACGAATGAGATGTTGCACTCCGAAGAACCTTGCGCAATCGCGATGATGTTCAGATTTTCGCGGCCGAGAGCAGTGAACGTGCGGCCGACAGTTGCAGAACCACGCATGTTCTTGCCCACTACTGTGACGATCGCAACCGTCGGGTCGAGCGTAATATGCTCCACTTTTTCGTGTGCCAGATCCAACGCGAACTCGCGGTGTAGAGCCTGAAGGGTGCGTTCCGCAACGGCAGAAGCGACCACCAGGCAAATATCGTTTTGCGAGGAGGATTGCGAGATGAGCAGGACATTCGCCGGGACGGCCGCGGTGGTCGCGAAGGTGCGGCCCAAAACGTCCGGCACACCGACAATCCCCGCGCCACCCACGGTGATCAGTGCGACGTCGCTGATCGCCGTAAGCCCCTTCACTCCGCCATCCGTCAAGGGGCCGCTGGGCGTGATTCGCGTTCCTGGCCGCTCGGAGGCAAATGTGTTACGAATCCATAGCGGGACACCGCATTGGGTTACCGCACTGAGAGTCTTCGGATGCAAAACCTTGGCGCCAAAGTGCGCTAGTTCCGCCGCTTCGCGATAGGAGATTTCTGGAATCGTGGACGCACCCGGCACCAGCCGGGGATCGGCTGTCATCAGGCCGTCCACATCCGTCCAGATGGTCACCTCGTCGGCGTCGAGAGCAGCACCCAGGATCGTTGCAGAATAATCTGAGCCGCCGCGTCCGAGCGTTGTGAGCACACCCTCCGCCGTAGCGCCAATGAAGCCAGTCACCACGGGCACGACTCCCTTCTGCAGGAGCGGGCGCAAGCGGGATTCGCACTTCTCACGTGTCGGATCCATCCTCGGGTCCGCAGAGCCATGGCACGAGTCGGTCTCGATGAGTTCCGTGGCCTCAATCGCTTCGCTTGCCACACCGCATTCCGTCAACGCGGCCGCGACCAGAGGAGCGGAAAGACGCTCGCCCAGACTGGAGATCGAATCTCGCGCCCGCAATGTTAACTCGCGCAAGAGAGCCGTGCCTTGGCACAGGCGTTCGCCCTCTTGAAAAATTTGTTCGACCTCCCGGTTGATGCGGCTCTGCACCGCGACCGAATGAATCAACGCGCTGGCCACCGCATGGTGTCGGCTGCGGAGCTCCCGGAAGATCATCTCAACCGAGCCGCAATTACCTGCCTCTGACTGCGTGGCTGCATCGACGAGCTTGTTGGTCACGCCACTCATCGCCGAGATGACCACCACGACCGCACTCTCGCGCGAAGCCGCTCGAATGATCTCAAGCACCTTCTGGATCGCAGACGCGTCGCCCACAGAGGTCCCTCCGAATTTCATGATTCGAAGTGGCGTCTTCACGGTCTTTGAGGATTGCCTAGTCATATGCGGATTTACTTGCTTCCCCAATCGAGCCCTACGGCGTGACTCTTTGCTGGAGCGGTAATAGGATTGGGGGACGGAGCCGCCGGAGAAGCCTGCTTCCGACTGGAACGCGAATACCAGGCGCTCTGCTTCCTACGATTGCGGACGCAATCGCGAACTAACTCAGGTTCTTCCCAAGGAACGTCGTGATAACCCGATTGCAGGAATGCGCTCTCTGGATCCCTTATCCATTCTTGCGGGAACAGAGCGATCGTGTCTTTCTCGGTAACTTTCTCTGCTGGTTGCACAGCTTTGCCGGATAAGGCAGCGTACAGAGCCTCAGGAAGATCGTGCCCCGGCCCCAAGCTCAGGTGGCCAACCTGAGTGGCTCGGGGATTGATTTCGATGACGTGAGCGTTTCCGGTGCCTGCCTCGAGCATGAAATCAAACCCGTAAAGTCCGGAAAGACTAAGCCGGCGAGTCATCTTTTCGACAGCAGCCGACATTTCCGCGTTCTCGATTAGGCGCACTACGGTCGCGTGCCCAGCCGAGCTCGCCTTGTTGACCACCTCAAAATGGAGGCTTGCGAGGACGCTGCCCTTCCAGCAGGCAATTGTGCTGGTGGCTTCGTGCCCCACTACAAATGCCTGCGCATTCACAACCGATCGACGACGAAGTATCGATGGCCAAACCAACGTCTTGTCTTGGTCTAGGAGCGCCCGTTTAGCCGCCCGGGCCAA
>Ga0181538_10002882_pt1 | contig 17302 bp, 14 predicted proteins | sample PEATcosm2014_Bin_40_FD_119773 | JGI IMG/M metagenome (GOLD analysis project Ga0181538, IMG submission 119773) | Peatland microbial communities from MTU Mesocosm Facility, Houghton, MI, USA - PEATcosm2014_Bin23_30_metaG | ecosystem: Environmental > Terrestrial > Soil > Wetlands > Peat | place...
CAGAACAAATTCGAAAAGAATTTCATGATCTCGACGGTGGACTACGTCTTCAACTGGGCGCGCAAGTCGGCACTCTGGCCGATGACGTTTGGGTTGGCGTGCTGTGCCATCGAGATGATCGCGTCCTCAACCGCGCGTTTCGATATCGCGCGCTTCGGGTCGGAGGTGTTTCGCCCCAGTCCGCGACAGTCCGACCTGATGATCGTCTCCGGCACGGTCACGCTGAAGATGGCGCCGGTGGTAAAGCGAATTTACGACCAGATGCCCGAGCCGAAATGGGTGATTTCGATGGGCGCGTGCTCGTCGGTCGGCGGACCGTTCAATACCTATGCCGTGCTGCAGGGCGTGGATCGCATCGTGCCGGTGGATGTGTACGTGATCGGGTGCCCGCCACGTCCGGAGAATTTGTTTTACGCGCTGCTCAAACTGCAGGACAAGATCGACACCATGACCCTCGCCAAGCGCCCGACCGAAGTGCGGCTCGAAGAGCACATGATGGAGAACTTCAAGCGCCAGGTGATGGTGGCGCAGACAATGCAGCCGAAGTAGCGGTTGAGCAGTGAGCATGCCGCTCTTCGAGGCCTGAAGCAGGCTTTCCATGAGGATCGCAAAGCTGGTTGTAGTGTCAGTGTTGTGTCTGTCGACCGGCGGCCTGATCGCCGGGCAGAGTTCACGTGAGGATTTGGCAGTCGAGAAGCGGATCACCGACACTCTCCACCAGATGTACGAAGCCGAGAAGCGGAAGGATCTCAGGTTTGTCTTGTCTCATCTCGCGGATGACTTTGCCGAAGTTGCCGGCGACGGAGGTCTCTATCACCGCGCGGACATCCAGGCGGGCTGGCCGGATGTTGTTTTACGCGACTACCAAGTGTCGAACTGCGTGTTCAAGTTGATGGCCCGCGACTCCGCTTATCTGACCTGCAAACTGGAAGTGGATGCAACCTACAAGGGCCAACCGTTCCCAAAACGTTTCCAGTTGACGACGGTGTGGACCAGGCACAAAGACGATTGGCTGATACGGTTTGAACAGGGGACGATCATCCCCGAACCTTCGCTTCCCGAAGCCTCGAAAAATGGTCAGGGCAAGCAGAACTAGGAACTTGTCCGACCGAAGGGCAGGAGGTGCCTAACAGATGGGTAACTTCATCAGACTGGCCTCTCAATCCGAACTCCCCGCCCTCAACGAAGCCAAAGAATTCCCGTGCGGCGAAAAGACCATCTGCGTAGCCAACGTGAACGGCGAAATCAGCGCCATGGATAATATCTGCCTGCATCGCGGAGGCCCGCTCGGCCAGGGCGTGATCTCTGAAGGGAAAGTTGTTTGCCCGTGGCATGGCTGGGAGTGGGACCCGAAGACCGGTGAGGCTGGTCCGCCGGGGGCGAAGATTGCGGTTTATCCGTTGAAGGTCGAAGGCGGACATGTACTGATCGAAATCTAAACGGATCGCATCTGCCCTATGCGACCGTTCTATCCCAGGAATTTCACGAACTGCCCCGGCTGCCCTTCAAATCCGGGAAACACCGTCTTCAAATCTTTGTTTCCCAGATAGCGCGATACTACTTCGCTGAGCACCAACCGGAAGTCCGTCGTCAACGCGAGATCGCGGCCTTCGTAGAGTTGCGACTGGTCGAGCCCCGGCCAGCGGCCATAAACTTTGCCGCCCTTTACCGGGCCGCCGAGGACGAACATCACGTTGGCGTGGCCGTGGTCGGTGCCGCGGTTGCCATTTTCACGTGCGGTACGGCCGAATTCGGACATAGTTACTACGACCGTGTCCTCTCCGAGATCGCCGAGGTCGGTCCAGAAGGCGGCGATTGATTGCGAAAAATCTCCGAGCACGTTGGCGATCTGTCCCTGGGTGCTGCCTTCGTTGACGTGATGATCCCATCCGCCGATATCGGCGAAGGCTACTTGGACTCCGAGGTTTGCTTTGATTAGTTGCGCTAGCTGCTTCAGGCTGTCGCCGAAGCGTCCCTTGGGATAGTTTGCGTTCGCCGCCGGCGTGTAGTGCGCGGGATCGGCGGCCTTCAGAGTTTTGACCGCGTCGAAGGTTTCCTGGCCGGTGCCGTGCAACACGTTGTCCACCGAGTGGTCGTACATGGCTTCGAAGGTGTTCGACATCGGCACCGCGTTGGGATTTTTTCCTCCGACCGAAAAATCGTTCAGGTTGTTGACCGCGACCGCCAGCTCTTTGCCCGAGAGAATGCGGGGCAGTGAAGGCCCCAGCGCAATCGCGCGGAAGGCCGACTTATCTTTCGCAGGAACGACGGGAAGATCGTGCAGTGCGCGGTTCAGCCAGCCATCGTCGGTGATTTTCACGCCCGGCGTGCCGGATTCCATGAAGTCCTGCGCATCGAAGTGCGAACGCGTCGGGTCGGGCGATCCGGCGGCATGCACAATGGCGAGATGCCTCTGTTTCCACAGCGGCTGAAAAGACGCCATCGCCGGATGCAGTCCAAAAAAGCCGTCGAGATCGAGCACGGATTTCTTCGGGATGCTGATAGTTGGCCGCATCGCGTAGTAACTGGACTCGCCGTGCGGCACCACGATGTTGAGACCGTCGGCCGCGCCGCGCTGAAAAATCACGACCAGGCGCTTATTGCGAATGCCGGGGTCGGCCGCGCCAAAAGCGGCACGCGTCAGAAAGCTCGGCAACGCTGTTGTTCCGACTACAGCCATTGCGCCGTTGCGAAGAAAAATGCGTCGAGTGATGGACATAAAAAACTCTGCTTCGAGCTTCGAGCTACGAGCGAACCCGTTGCTCCAAGCTCGCGGCTCGGAGCTAACGTTTCTGAAACTCCGGCGACCCCAGAATCAATCCCGTAATCGCCGCCACATTTGGCGGACGCTTTGGATCATCGAGTCGCCGCTGGCTGATCTTCGGGTCTTCCAGTTGCTTGCTGATGGTATCGTGCGTCTGCCTGGAAATGTCGCCTGACAGGAGCGAATCTTCGAGATTCGCTAGCACCTGCTGCGCGTCGGGCGCTTCCTTGCCCGATCCAGCAATGTCCGATCCGGCAGCGCCCGACCCAGCAGAGGCCGTTCCGGCTGCCAGGCTTGCGGAATCGACCTTGATTCCTCGTATCTTTCCCGCGGCCAGCCCCAGCGCGAAATTCATGCGTGCCAGAAGCGCCGAGGAGTTCACCCAAACGTCGGCCTTCATCGAATAGCCCGTCGGCGGCATCATGCCATAGGGCATCATGCCCATGTTATTGAGCGTGCCGACGAGCGCGCGAGTATCCTCAACTTCCGCGCCGGTGACCCGAGCCGCGGAGACCACGAACTCGAGCGGCGTTTTTACTTTGGCGCGGTAGGCTTCCGGCGACCAGAACTCGGGCGACTTGAACATGGTGCGCAACACCTCGCGAATGTCGCCGTCCTTTCTTAAGAACGTTTGTGTCATGCGGTCAACCAGCGCGGGCGGAGGATCGTCGGAGACAAAGCGCATCGCCAGCTTTTGCGAAATGAAGTGCGCCGTCTTGGGATTGTGCGCCAGCAGGTGCAACACTTCTAATCCTTCTTTCTCGCCGTTTTGCTTGATGCGATGCCCGAGGACGATTTTGTCGCCGGGCTCATGCATGCGGGGCTCGAAGCGAAAGTCGCCGCCTTTTTTCGGCTGCTCCAGCGTCCACCCGGTGAAAACCTTGGCCACTTCGGTGACATCTTTCTGCGAATAACCGCCGTTTACACTGAGCGTGTGCAATTCCATCAGCTCGCGGCCGTAGTTTTCGTTCAGGCCGCTGGCCTGCTTGCCCCTGCGTGGACGATTCCCCGGCCCTGGGCTATAGCCGCGCCGATGCGGAGCCATGCCGAGCGCGATTTCCGAGTCTGGACCGACGCTCAACCAATTGTCGAGATAGAACAGCATCGCCGGGCTCTTCGCGGTTGCTACAAGCAGGTCCTCGAATTTTCCCAGCACGTGTGGGCGGATCGCATCGCGCTCATAGCTGGTCAGCAGATAGCGGTCGGCGCCCTTGTTGATGAACACATTGAAGTGGTTGAACCAGAAGTCGGTCATCACTTCATCGAGTTGCCGTTCACTATAGATCGCGCGCAGCAGCTTGGCCTGCGTCAACTCATTAACTACCACCTGCTGCGGATTATTGAGCGCCATCACCGTTTCTTTCTGCTGCGCGCTCATTCCCTCCAGCAACGCATCTGCCTTGGCGCCTTTGGTCGTGGCGGCGAGCGCCCGGCGATCCTCGGGCGACATTTGCAGGATCTGTTTCATGCGCTCATCGGCCGGAAGATCGAGAAGTTCCTGCGTCTTGAGATTTGCGAGGCGGCGTTCTTCGCGGCGCCGCATCTGGTCGTGATCGGCGACGGCGCTGCCATAGTCCTTGTCTTTGCTATTAACGTCCGTGCCGCTGGAGACGCTGCCAGTGTTTTGCGCGTTGCCTTTGGCTGCTTCGTCTTTATCCTTATCCTTGCGCTCCTGCTTGTCTTCGTAGCGCTCGAGCTGCGCTTCGTAAACTGCGCGCTTCGTGGGATCGCGCGGCAGCGAGGCTTTCCCGTCGGCAATCTGCTTGATCACCTGTTCCGGCGGAAAATTCTCGACAATTTCCTTCGTCCCCATCCGCAGCGTTCGGAACGGACCGAGCCTGGCATCGAGCGCCGAGTCGTCAATTTTATCGGGATGGAGTTCGAGTTCGATCCACTTGTCAACGCCCATCTGTGTGACGCGCTCCACGTCGCCGGGCCGCGGACCGAACGTCAGCCGGTTCAGGGCGTGGACGGCGCGTTTCTGCGCGTCCATCTGCGTCTCCCGGGAAGGTTTGTCTTTTTTGCGGCCGAGAGCGAACTGCGTCGTGAGCCCGGACGCCACCAGCAAGGCCACTGCTACCAACAAAGGGCGTCCGCGCAAAGGCATTTCCATCCTGATTGGCCTCACTAGGAATGAACCCGGATCGCAGGAAAAGTTGCTGGGAAGGCCAGGTTCGAAGGGAGCGGCCTAACTCTTTAATTGTGCCACATAGGCTTTCCCGCTGTGCGACTTGCGGGCGGTGCTCTCGACGAACTTAAGAAATTCCCGCAGGTGTTCCTTTCCCGACAGTTCCGCCTGGGAGAATTTCACCCGGACGCCAAACGATGGCGCGCTGCGCGTCGCCACTCCGCTGATGATGACGCCTTTCACCCAAATCTTTCCACTGGCCACCCACAGCCCGATTTCCAGCGCCTTGCCCGCGGGCACAGCGCTCGCGGTCTCGACCAGGCATCCTCCGTGGCTCACATTCGCCAGATTGCCCCAAACCGGATCGTTTTCGCCCTCAATATGAATTTCCACTGCCACATAGCATTTGATCCGGTGATAACGGCGTCGCTCCGATTCCGATTGCGGGGTGAACAAATCTGGTTCAAACGGGGGAGTGGCGTTAACTGGCTCGGGAGGGTGAATTATCGGAGAGGGCTCCGGCGCCGCGGCAGCGGGCACATTTTTCCCCACTTCTTTCCCCACCGCGCGCTCCTTGACGGCAGCGTTCTTGATCTCCCACATCGCCCGCAGCAGTGCTGCTTCGCGCTGTTCGGGAGGCACGTCGCGATAGGTCTGAAGCAGCTTCCCAAGGTGGCTGACCAGGTCGGGATCTGTGAGCAGGCGCGTCCAGTCCGATCCTTTGCTCGGCACTTTCGTGTCATCGCTCATACGCAGAACTTCCTCCCCGCGGTTTTCCGTCACAGGGAAGTACTTGACTCGCATCTAAGATTGAACTTTGGGTGCGGGGTTACACAAGATGACCAACGTCACGTCACCACTAGCGAGCGCACCTGGGGAACGGCGGCAGTCCGCGCTGCTCCATCGCGAGGCGATTCAACAATTTGCATCGGACCTTCGCCAAAAAGAGTCCAAAAAGCTTATGATTTCCGTTCTGCAAGGAGAGAACCCAGGCTGCATGGCTCCCGCGAACCGTTCCACTCGCCAATTCCAGCGTTTTCGAGCACTCCTTTTGCGGATCGTCTTACTGATTGTGCCCAGTGTCATCTTTCCAGCAGCACTTTTCGGCCCGCTTTTCGCCCCAGTCTTCGCTCCGGTTTTCGCCCAAACTTCGACTTCAGGATCGACCGGAAGTGCGACGGGTGGAGCCATGCAGGTTCCAACTCCGCAGTTTCAAACCTCACAAGTTCAAACCTCGGCCCAGAATCCGGTGTTTGGCAGTGTTCCGGAGCCTAAGCCCACACCCGGAGTCCTGCCGCTGACCTTCGGCGACGCCATCGAGCGGGCATTGCGCCAGAACCTCGCCGGTCTTTTGTCGGAGTACAACACCATCGAAGCTCGGGGAGAGAAATGGCAGCAGCTCAGCGACCTGCTTCCCAATGTCAGCGCGGATGTGCAGGAGGTCGCGGAGAAAGAGAGCCTGGAAGCGCTTGGCCTTCGGAGCGGGGGGCCTTTTGGGCATGTGCCGCGCGTCATCGGGCCTTTCTCCTACTTTGACGTGCGCGCCTCGGCGACGCAGCGAGTTTTCGACTGGAAGTCAATCCAGAAATATCGTTCTTCCGTGATCGGCGAAGGCGTGGCCCGGTTCAATCTAAAGGACGCACGCGATCTCGTCGTGCTCGCGACCGGCAATGCTTATCTGCAAGCGATTGCCGGAGCAGCCCGCGTGGAAACTGCGCAAGCGCAGGTCGAGACGGCGAAGGCACTCTACGACAAAGCGGTCGCGCAACAGCAGGCCGGTGTGGCTCCGGCCATCGACACGCTACGGGCGCAGGTGGAATACCAGACGCGCCAACAGCAACTGATAGCGGCCGCGAACGATTACGCGAAGCAGAAGATTTCGCTGGCCCGGGTGATCGGACTGGCGCCCCGCCAGGAGTTCGAACTGGCGGACAAGGCTCCTTATCAGGCTTTTCCTATCCCCGATCTTGAAACCAGTGTGCAGCGCGCCTATTCTTTCCGCTCCGATTACAAGGCCGCGCATGATCGTCTGGCAGCCGCGCAACTGGAGCGCAGCGCCGCCACTGCCGGATACTTTCCGACTATCGACCTAGCGGCGAATTGGGGCGAGATCGGCGCGGTTCCCGGCGATGTGCTGCCGACGTATATGGTCGTTGGCACATTGAACATTCCAATCTTCCAGGGCGGCAAGGTCCATGGCGATGTACTCAAGGCCGAAGCCAGCCTGCGGCAGGCAGAGGCGCAGATGGCGGATGTCCGCGCTCAAATCGATCAGGACATCCGCAACGCGCTACTCGACCTCAAGTCGTCCGCCGACCAGGTGGAAGTCGCCCAAAGTTCGGTGAATCTTGCCGAGCAGGCGCTCACCCAATCGCGGGATCGTTTCTCCGCCGGGGTCACCGACAACCTCGAAGTGGTTCAGGCGCAGGAAGCGGTGGCAACCGCGCACGAGAGTTTGATTTCGAGCCTCTACATGCACAATCTGGCCAAGGTTTCCTTTGCCCGCGCCCTGGGGCGAGCCGAAGAGGGCGTTCGTGAATACTTGAGAGGGAAGTAGCCAATGGACCCAACCAGCAGCGTTGTAGCCGAGCCCAAACCGCAAGAAACGCGCGCACCGCAGTCTCAGTCTCCGCCTGACAGCGAAGCCCGTTATCAGCGGCGAGCCGAGTTTTTGAACAGTCCGCGCACGAAGTGGGCGCTCATTCTCGTCGGCCTCGTAATTCTGGTCGCTGTGTTCTTTCTGTCGCGCTATCTCGGAAGTTACGAATCCACCGACGACGCGCAGATTGACGGGCACGTGAACTCGGTAAGCGCGCGCGTCGTCGGCCATGTGATTAAGCTCAACGTGCAAGACAATCAGTACGTGGAAAAGGGAACTGTGCTGGTGGAAATCGATCCCGCCGACTACCAGGTAGCTGCCGCGCAGGCGCGCGCGGAATTCGCCGACGCGCAGGCGCAGGCTTCTGCTGCGGGCATCAACGTTCCGATCACCGACGTGAGCACTGCAAGCCAGGTCAGCGGCGCCCAAGGCGGCGTCTCCGGTGCGCAGGCTGCAATCGAGGCTGCCCGCCAGCAGTTTCAAGCAGCCAAGTCGCAGGTCGCGGAAGCGGACGCCAACAACACCAAAGCGCAGAATGATCTTCTCCGCTACAAGCTGCTGATCGACAAGCAGGAGATCTCGCAGCAGCAGTACGATCAAGCCGTCGACAGCGCTCAGGCCGCCGCCGCGACACTGCAAGCGGCGCGCGCGAATGCCGACGCTTACGCGGCCCAGATCAAACAGGCGCAGAGCAAACTGGAGCAGGCCAACGCGGATCTTCGCAACGCCGGCAACAGGACGCACACGATGCGAGTTATCCGAGCCCGCGCCCAGTCTGCGCAAGCCATTGCCGATCAGAAGAAAGCCCAACTGGATCAGGCTGAACTAAACCTCCAGTACACCAAAGTGATTGCGCCGGTCAGCGGAGCGGTCAGCAACCGCACCGTCGAGGTTGGTCAAAACGTGCAGCCCGGCCAGGTGATGATGATGATCATTCCTCTCGATGAAGCGAACATCTGGGTGACCGCAAACTTCAAGGAAACGCAGCTTAGCAAAATGCAGCCGGGCCAGTCGGCCGAGATTGAGGTCGATGCGACCGGGAAGACCTACAAAGGGCACGTCGATTCCATCGCCGGCGCCAGTGGAGAGCGCTTCAGCCTGCTTCCGCCCGAAAACGCCACGGGCAACTACGTGAAAGTCGTGCAGCGCATACCACTGAAGATCGTGTTCGAGCAGGGCCAGATCAAGAACCATGAGCTCCGCCCCGGGATGTCGGTTATGCCGAAGGTCTGGATTAAATAATGGGCGCCGCTTCGATCACCATGAATGAGGCCGCCGCATGGCGGCCGGCAGTGAATCCGTGGATCATCGCTCTCACGGTGACCTTGGCCACGTTCATGGAGGTGCTCGATACCAGCATCGCCAACGTGGCGCTGCCCCATATCGCTGGCAGTCTTTCCGCCGGTCAGGACGAGAGCACTTGGGTCCTTACGTCCTATCTCGTTTCCAACGCCATCGTGCTGCCGCTGAGCGGTTGGCTCTCTTCGATCGTCGGCCGCAAGCATTTTTACATGGGCTGTGTCGCGCTCTTCACGATCAGTTCCTTTCTGTGCGGGCTCGCGCCCAACCTCGGCATGCTCATCTTCTTCCGCGTACTTCAGGGCGCGGGCGGCGGAGGCTTGCAGCCGAGCGAGCAGGCCATCCTCGCCGATACTTTTGCTCCCGCCAAGCGCGGCATGGCATTCGCCGTCTATGGCATCGCGGTGGTGATGGCGCCGGCAATTGGTCCGACGCTCGGCGGTTATATCACCGACAACTTTACCTGGCGCTGGATTTTCTTCATCAATATTCCAGTCGGGATTATTTCGCTCTTACTGACCTCGCGGCTTATCCAGGATCCTCCCTACTTCAAGCGCCGCAAGTTGAGTGAAACTCGCATCGACTACACTGGCCTCGGTTTCGTCGCGCTCGGCCTCGGAACCCTGCAAGTGATCCTCGACAAAGGGCAGCGCGACGACTGGTTCGAATCGGATTTCATCATGACGCTGACCGTCATCTCAGCCGTGTCGCTGATCTTCGTCATTTTCTGGGAGTGGCGCCACAAAGATCCCATCATCGATCTGCATTTATTTCGCGAGCGCAGCTTTGCCACCGCCAACTTCCTGATGTTCATGCTCGGGTTTGCCTTGCTCGGCAGCACACTCCTGTTGCCGCTTTTCATGCAGACACTGCTGGGTTACACTGCCCAACGGTCCGGGATGGCACTAATGCCAGGCGGCTTCGCGATCATGCTGTGCATGCCTTTGGTGGGGTTTCTGCTTTCCCGTCATAGCCCGCGGTATCTGATGATGTTTGGTTTGTCGATGCTCTCGTTTTCGCTGTTTCATATGACGACGTTCGACTTGGCGGTGGATTTCCGCACGGTGACGATGGCGCGCGTCTTCCAGGCGATAGGACTCGCTTTCCTGTTCGTGCCTATCAATACGGCTGCGTATTCGTCTCTGCCACGCGACAAGAACAATGCCGCGTCCGGCTTGATGAACCTAGCCAGAAACATTGGCGGGAGCGTCGGAATTTCTTTTGTCACCACCGGCCTGGCTCGCCGCGCCCAGGTTCACCAGGGACAACTGGTGGAGAAACTGAGCGCCGCCAATCCGCAGTTTCAGTCAGCTCTGCGCGGGATGACGAGTATTTTTTCGGGCGGTGGCGCTGGTTCCGGTTACGGAGGCGTTTCCGCGCAACAGCATGCCTATGCGATGATTCAGGCGAATGTGATCCGGCAGTCGACCATGCTGGCGTACATCGATAATTTCTGGGTGCTCGGGGTGGTGATCGCTTGTCTAATCCCGTGTGTATTCCTGATCAAGAGGACGAAGCCGGGAGGCATGGTAGTTCACTGATTGTAATTTACGGTGAGCCGGGCGGGACGCAAGTCCCCCGTAGGATGGGAAGGAGCTTTGCGATGTTTCGCATCGTTAGTCTGGAACGCGAATTTGGCAGCGGGGGCGGAGGCATTGCCTGTGAACTGGCCCGCCGCCTGGGGTGGAAGCTGTGGGACAAGCAACTGACGTGCGAGATCGCCCAGCGCGCGCAGGTAACGGAATCGGCAGTCGCTTTGTGCGATGAACGTGTCGACAGCCGCCTCTATCGTCTTGCGAAAGCTTTCTGGCGAGGCAGTTACGAACGCGGCATGCCGTTCGCCAATTCCCCAGCCTTTGATACTGATCATATGATGGCCATAGTGGAAGAGATCATGCGCACAATTGCGGCGGAAGGAAATGCCGTCATTGTCGGCCGTGGCGGCCCGTTTTTCCTGCGCGAACGCGAGGACACTTTCCGCGTCTTTACCTATGCTCCACATGACGAAAAAATCCGCCGCCTGCTCGCCATGGGCAAGAGTCGGGAAGAGGCCGAAGACCTGGTGGAGAACGTGGACAAGGAGCGGGTGGCCTACATCAAGCACTACTTCAATGCCGACTGGCCGGTGCGCGCCCTCTATCACCTGATGGTTAACACCGCAGTCGGGGACGAGAACGTAATCGCCACGATTATGAACGGCATGCAGATGCTCGAATCTAATCCCGCCGAGACCGCCCTCCGCGGCTTTCGCTGAAGCACGGTCCAGGGAAGACACCTGTCCTCGCGCCGGCGTTGCGCTCTGGCGTTATGCCGACGTTATAAGATAGGCGCAAAGGATGGAGCCGATTCCGCGAGTGGCCGCTTCTGATTCGTATCCCCCGGTGCAAGAGGAAGTCGCGCGGCTTGCCGGCTCACCGCAAGTGCGCGCTGCCTTCGACCGGTTTCGCTCACGGGAATCTCAGTTTGCGCTCTGGCAGATGGAGGCGACTCGCGTTGCCGCGCCTCCCTTCGGAGAGGCCAGGCGTGGCGCTTGGCTGGCCGACCGCTTTCGCGAACTTGGGCTCATCGACGTTCATGTGGATGAGGTGGGCAATGTGTTCGGCGTTCGTCCCGCCTACGGCAGCCGCTTCGTGGCGCTCAGCGCTCATATTGACACCGTGTTTCCGGCGGCGACGCCGTTGAACATTCGGCAGCAGGGCAGCCGGTTGTATGGCCCGGGAGTTTCCGACAACGGCGCGGGCATTGCGGCGATGCTGGCTGTGGCCAGCGTGCTCGCCAGCACGCGAGTTTCGCATGCGCTGCCGTTCGTGTTCATCGGCAACGTCGGGGAAGAAGGCGAAGGCGATCTGCGCGGCATGCGCCACGTTTTCGCAACGCCGCGCTGGCGAGATGCCATTGCCTACAACGTGATTGTCGATGGTGCCGGAGCGGATACTGTGGTGGCCGAAGCCCTGGGCAGTCGCCGCTTCGAAGTGATCGTGCGCGGTCCGGGCGGACACTCCTGGAGCGACTTCGGCGCACCCAATTCGATTATTGCGCTCTCCCGTGCCATCGAAGTCTTCAGCCAAACCCCGGTGCCCGCAGCGCCGAAAACAACGTTTAATGTTGGTGTGATTCGGGGCGGGACCTCCGTGAATTCAATTCCGGAATCCGCCAGCATGAGAGTCGATCTGCGCTCCACGTCGACCGCGGAAATTGACCGGCTGGAGCGGGCCCTTCGTCTTGCGCTGGAACAGGCGCTCGCATCGGAAAATCGGGCCGCTGCTCAACACGGAACCCGGAAGCCGCAGGTGGTGCAAAGCGAATTGGTCGAGATCGGGAATCGTCCGGCAGGTGAACTGGCGCGGGACGCCCGGCTTCTGAAGGTGATTCGCGCCGTCGATGCGCAGTTGGGCAATACGGCGCAGGTGCAGCGGGCATCGACCGATGCCAACATTCCGCTTTCGCTCGGTCGCGAGGCCATCGCCATCGGCGGCGGCGGTTCCGGCGGCGGCGCTCACACGTTGCAAGAATGGTTCGACTGTAATGGACGAGAGCTCGGACTAAGGCGCATTCTCCTTACAATGCTGACACTGTCGGGAGCAGGCGAATAATGAAGCAAATCCCTTCGATTCTGCTATTGATATTGTCCGTGGCGACTTGCGTTTCCGCGCAGATCGGCGCTTCAGCGTCGAGCGCTCAGAAGCCGAAAGCCGACCTGATCTTCACCCACGGCAACATCTACACCGGAGTGGTCGACGCGCCCTCCTCGTTGGTGTCGAGCAAGCGTGCGGAGGCAATGGCGGTCGTTGGCGACCGCATCCTCGCTGTGGGCGCGCGCGACGAGATCATGAAGTTGAAGGGGCCAGACACGAAAATCGTGGATCTTGATGGCCACTTCGTCATGCCCGGATTCAATGACGCCCACATGCACCTGGCCAGTGCCGGCCTCGAGAAATTGAACGTGAACCTGGTCGGCGTGAAGACGCTGGAGGAGTTCCGCGAACGTATCCTCGCTAAGGTAGAAACAGCGTCGCCCGGAGAGTGGATTGTCGGGGAAGGCTGGGACGAAACTCTGTGGCCGGTCAAGGTTCTGCCCACACGCTGGGATGTGGACGAGGTGAGCGGCGGTCATCCGGTTTACCTCGAACGGGTGGACGGACACATTGGAGTAGCCAACACGAATGCCTTGCAACGGGCCGCTGTCACCATCGCTAGTCGCGATCCCGAGGGTGGAAAGATCGATCGTGACGAAACGGGCACTCCCAACGGCATTCTCCGCGAGAAAGCGCAAGAGGCGGTGCAGGCGGCGATTCCCAAGCCTACGCACGAGAAGCGGAAGCAGGCCATCGAACTGGCGCTTGCCGATCTGGCGAGTCACGGCGTCACTTCCGCGCAGGACTTCTCGCAGTCGGACGACTTTCAGATTTACGAGGAACTGGAGAACGAAGGAAAGCTGACGGCAAGGATTTCAGAATGGTTGCCTTTCGACGACTCCATCGAAGAGCTGAATCGCAAACGCAACTCGCATCCCGCGTCCGACAAATTGCTCCACACCGGAATGCTGAAGGGCTTCATGGATGGTTCGCTCGGCTCGAAGACCGCCGCTCTGCTTGAACCCTATACCGATGATCCGAGCAACAGCGGTCTGCCGCAATACGAAGCGGCCAAGCTGAATGCAATGACCAAAGAGCGTGTGCTGGCCGGCTACCAGATCGGCTTCCACGCCATCGGCGACAAAGGAGTGCAGATGGCGCTCGACGCATTTGCCGAGGCGGAGAAGGCGGCAAAAGAAGTCAAGGTTAAGGCAGTCGACGGCGGTACCGATTACCGGCTTCGCATCGAGCACGCGCAGGTCACCACCCCGCAACAGATTCTGCGTTTTAAGGATCTCAAGGTGATCGCGTCCATGCAGCCAAGCCACCTGCTCACGGATATGAACTGGGCCGAGTCGCGACTGGGCCCGAAGCGCGCCGAGCATTCCTATGAGTGGGCTGAATTCCTTCGCCACGGCGTGACGCTGGCTTTTGGCACGGATTATCCGGTCGAACCGGTTACGCCATTTCGCGGGCTCTACGCGGCGGTCACCCGCACGAGCGAGGACGGAAAGAAAAGTTACTACCCCGCGCAGAAGCTGAACATCGAACAGGCAATCACCGCCTACACGACGGGCGCGGCTTTTGCCGAATTCGCCGAAAAGCAAAAAGGCAAACTGGAGCCAGGCATGCTCGCCGACTTCGTCGTTCTTGATCAGGATATTACGGCCGCCCCGCCACCGAAAATCCTGGACACAAAAGTTCTCCGCACGGTGGTCGGCGGCAAGACCGTGTATGAGGCCAATTAGAATCGGGTCGCCGATCATCAGATGACCCGATCCCGAGTTCTCCCATGACTGCAAGAGAGCGGGAACGCGCATTCCTGATTGGTGCGCCGCTGGCCATCGTTCCGGCTTTGGTTTTCCTTCCTGCCGTGATGTTCCTGATCGTCTTTCCCCAGGTAGCACACGGGCGGGCGATCGGGTTGTTCGTCTTGCCGGCTTGTGCGCTGGCGAGCAGTTTCGGACTATGGAAACTGGCGCTGGGCGCGGTCCAGAAGCCGTGGGGAATTTTCAATGTGCTCAGTTTTGGAGCACTGCTGGTTTTGCTGGTCATCGCCGGCTATACCGGATTGTTCCTGGCTCTGATGACCTTGAAACTGTAGCGATCCGTGTGGAGACGGGCTTCCACCCCGTCCCAGCAGTGCAAAGCCCCGCCACTACAACATCCTCGCCCACCCGTTAACGCCAACTGCATTTTCTGCGTCTAACTGATTTGGCCACCTTCGAACCGATCCCTGCCGGGGGCGAAGGTATAATAAAAAGTTAGGCAGTCTTAGGAGGTAGGAAATGGATTCGCGCGAAAGCGCCTTTTGGGTGCGTCTCAAAGCCAACCGTTGGGCGTACACTCTTACGATTCTGGCCACGCTGGCGGTTGGAATTCTGATCGGCACGGTTGTCTCCTATGGAGTGAAAGGCAAGGAGGGCCAGAAATCGTCGGATGCGACCCAGTTGACCATTCCCGCTCCGCAGCAACTTTCCAGCGCTTTCTCCCAGATTTCCAAGCAGCTTGAGCCGAGCGTGGTGAACATCAATACCGAGTCGACTATTAAGAACCCGCACCGCCGGGGGCTCCACGTACGTCCCGATCCGGACCAGGATCAGGGCAACGGCGATGAGGGCAGCCCGTTCCAGGATTTCTTCGACAAGTTCTTCGGTGGGCAGGGTGGTCAAGGCGGTCCGGACGCGGGCACTATCCGCCAACGCTCGCTCGGTTCCGGTGTGATCGTCGATTCGAAGGGCTACATCGTCACCAACCGCCATGTGGTCGAGAAGGCAGACCGTATTCGCGTGAAGTTGCAGGATGAAAACCCGGCTTTTCCTGGCCACGATGCCAGATTGATCGGCACCGACCAGGAGACGGACTTGGCCGTGATCAAGATTGATATTGATCATCCCCTGCCGGCCGCGAAACTGGGCAACTCCGACGGCATGGAAGTGGGCGACTGGGTGCTGGCCATCGGCAGCCCCTTCGGATTGCAGGAAACTGTGACCGCTGGCATCGTGTCGGCCAAGGGGCGCAATATCGTTCCTAACCGGCAGTTCCAATCCTTTATCCAAACGGACGCCGCGATCAACCCGGGCAATTCCGGTGGACCGCTGGTGAATATGGCGGGCGAGGTCATCGGCATTAATACTGCTATTCTCACGGAGACGAGTTCTTACGCGGGCGTGGGCTTTGCCATGCCTTCGAACACGGTAGTGCAGGTCTACAACCAGTTGGTCGGGCCAGATCACCGGGTGGCACGCGGGTCCATCGGTATCGAGTTCACAGGACAACCGAACCCAGCCATCGCGCGCATTTATGGCGCGGGTGTAACGGTATCGAACGTAGTCTCGGGCAGTCCGGCGGACGAGGCGGGCCTGAAGATCGGCGACACGATTACCTCCGTCGACGGCAAGGACGTGAAGAGCGGCGACGATCTGGTGGCCGACATCGCTTCCCGCAAGCCGGGCTCGAAGGCCAAGCTCGCCTTTGTGCGTAACGGCAAGAAGGAAGACACGACGGTGACCATCGCCGATCGCTCCAAATTGTTCGCTTCCCGTCTGGGTGAAGAAGAGGACAACGAGAGTGAGGAAGCTCCCAAGGCCAGCAAGTTCGGGGTTACGGTTCGCGGCATCACTTCCGACCTCGCCGATCGCCTGGGTATTCCCGCGAGCAAAGGCGTGGTAGTTCAGGACGTGAAACAGGGATCGTTTGCCGAGGATCTCGGTCTGAATCGCGGCGACGTGATCCTGGAGGTGAACAAGCAGGCGGTGAATACTCCGGACGACTTTATGAAGATCGAGTCGTCGCTGAAGAGCGGGCAGGATGTCGTCTTCCTGGTGCGCCCGCGCGGCGCAAGAGCCCAGGATGGAACGATTTTCCTGGCAGGTACACTTCCGTAACCGATAAGTGAATCCGGCGAGACTGGCACTTCGTCCCCGTTTCGGGGACCATAAAGAGCGCCGGTTTCGTCGGTTTTTTGTTGGAACCGAGATTGCAGGAGTTCGTGTGGGGGATGCTCGTGTGGGGACGGGCGCCCGCGCGAGCTGCCCTGAGGGAAGCCGAAGGGTCCAAGCCGAGCGCCGCTCGGCAGTTACCGGTGGCCACAGCAGCTCTGGGATTGACGAAAGATTGAAGATTCGAAACATGCACTGGCCGGACCAAATTCGGCGTTGGCGAATGCTGGGCCTTTGCAGCCTGCTCTGCCTAGCCGTGCATGGGCTCGCCATCGCACAGTCGGGGACGTCGGCTCCACCGAAGAAGCCGGCCCAAACTTCCGCGAAGCCAGCCCAGAAATCCAAACATCAGACCACCGCACACGCGACCAGCAAGCGAACCTCCTCCCACACGGCAAAAAGCTCGCACGCCAAGAAGGGCTCCAGGCAGGTCGCGAAAAAGCGTGGCCAGCAGGCGATCGACGGAAGTCGCGCCCGGGAAATTCAGACCGCGCTCATCCGTGAGCACTACATGCAAGGCGAGCCAACGGGCGCGTGGGACGGCGCTACCCAGGCCGCGATGCAGCGCTATCAAGCAGATCAGGGATGGCAGTCGAAGACAATCCCAGATTCCCGGGCGCTGATCAAACTCGGTTTAGGTCCCAGCCACGAGCACCTGCTCAATCCGGAAAGCGCAATGACAACGCCGACGCCCGCCGCGCCCGCAGCAGCCGATCCGAAAGCCGGGGCGAAACAGACCCCGGCAGAAAACAACATTCCACAGCAATAGCATCGCGAATCCAAATTGCTGCTGTAATCCCGATCTTGCGCCAACAATGCGTAGTTTCCGAGTTGCCGGCTATCCAGGAGTGAGCCCGTGGCTAACCTAGCGAATTGCCTTGTGATCGCACTCCGTTGCGATCTCGCAGTGCCTCTACGGGTGGGAAAATTCGTTGTGGCGAGGTCCGCAGAAGCGTTATGATGCGCGTACCAGAAGTCCAAATCGAAAATCCCAGA
>Ga0181538_10002885_pt1 | contig 17278 bp, 8 predicted proteins | sample PEATcosm2014_Bin_40_FD_119773 | JGI IMG/M metagenome (GOLD analysis project Ga0181538, IMG submission 119773) | Peatland microbial communities from MTU Mesocosm Facility, Houghton, MI, USA - PEATcosm2014_Bin23_30_metaG | ecosystem: Environmental > Terrestrial > Soil > Wetlands > Peat | place...
CCGGTGCCCACAAAGTTGTTGATGAACACCTTGTTGAGTTCCTCGGAGACCGACCGGATGTGGCCCAGGTAAGGCTCCAGGTCCGAGCGTCCGTGCTGGGCCAGTTGCTTCTTCATCTCCGCCATCCAGTTGGCGTCGGTCAGGTTGTTGGCCTCCGACAAATCCTGCATCACATCCATACCGACATTGCCCAGCAGGTCTTCGGTTCGAGTATCGAGTTTCGGCAATTCCCCTTCCTTGCCCTTCATCGCCATCGCCGATATTTCCGTCGCTCCTCCCTCCAATTGGGACCAGGAGGATGCGGCTCCCCGCTTTCTAAGCTGCTTGACCTGGCTAACGACCTTGGCTTGCCCTGGTTCCAGAGGCTTCTCCGAAACCTTGGATGCCTCTTCTCCCCATTCGATCTCGGTCAACTTCCTTACCTTTTCCGATGTCGCCACCCCCTTTGTGATCCTTTGGATCTCCGCTTCTTCGTTTTCACTTGGATCTTCCTTCTCCACGTCTTCCTCAGATCGACCCTCGCGGATCGCTTTGGCCTGCTTATACAGGCTGCGGACGAACGTGGTGGACTTCATGTCGTCAGGACCGATCTGGTTCCATCCCTGCAACGCATGGCCTGTGCGCGCGAACATCTTCTTGCTGGTGTCCCGCATGAGCTGCTTCCACTCGGATGCCCGGGCGTCGGCCCGCTTCCATTCCTCTTTGGTGCCATGTTCTAGAGCGTCATCCGCCTCACTCTGCAGGCGGTAGTCCCAATATCGGAAAGCGGGCGTGCTGCGCTCGCTGAGATAGCCGGTCCGCTTGGCCTGCATCATCTCCTTAAAGACATTGATCTTCCCGGACAGCACATCCTCCCGGCCTTTGGCGATGACCGCTTCCTTGGTGACGACCGGTTCGTTCTGACGTTGATAGGTGGTGCGACCCTGGCCCAGCATCTCTTCCTGGTAACGGTTGGCCGCGCCATAGCCCTTGCGCGTCATCGGCAACGGCTCGCCCTTCCTTATGATCTCCGCTCTCTGATACCTCTGACGAAGCTCAGCGTCGGAAACAGGATTCTGGCTGGGAACAAACGTCTTTCGGCCGGTCTGGGCTTCATAGGTCCGTCTCAGGTAATCCCCCATCGGTCGCTCCACCGTGGGACCTTTAATGGCCACCGGGGAAGTCACTGCGGCTGGGAAGGGAGCTGGCGATTGTCGGGTGGGTTGACCTCGCGCGCCCAGTTGCATCTGTTCAGTGCCGGTGAGCGTCTCAGGGGATCGGCCTATGCCCGGCTGACCGTAAAGAGCTTGTCCTATGGTTCGGGGGGTGCCGCCGAACTTGCTACCGGCGAGGAAGCTTTGCTCGCCGCTGATGGACTTCTCCCGAGCGGCTCGCTGTGCCTGAAGCGCAGCCTGTTCAAGACTCCGTCGATCCGTGTCGCCATACCGATCCATCGCTTTCGTTCGGAAGGCTTCAGCTTCTGGAGAAACGGGGAGGTCTTTACCAGGTGCGCCTCGACCTCGGGATGCAGCGCGTGCGTCTTGGGCGATTTCATAAATCTCACTAAAGGTTCTCATCAGCGCCCGGTATTTGAGCGCTTCTAACTCGCGGCAATGCTCCTTCTCACCCTCCGTCATATCCACGTATTCTGTGTCCTTGGGAATAGGAGGGAGCTTGTCCAGCTTGGCCTTCTCGTAGGGAGAGTTGAGCATCCGGTCCTTGATCCGGTTGGCGATCTTGTCGATGCCATACAGGGCCGATACGTCCTTGGCGGTAAGCCGCATGGTCTTGCCCCGGCGCAGCTTCAGCACATCGCCAATCCCTCCGGGATGGCCCAGCGCTTCTTCGGCACGGCGGACCAGTTTCTCGAAATCAAACGGGTGCTTGATGCCCAGCTCGTTGACGATGTCGTAGAGGGACTCGGCTTCCGAAGGAGCCAATGGTTCTTCCGCCAGCCGTCCCAGTTCGGCCTGGTTGATGCCCAGCTCGTCGTAGCCCGGGCCCTTCAGGAACACCTCAATCGCCCGGCGGTCCCACTTGCCGGGCTTCTTGGACGGCAGCGGCACATCCTCCGACTCCGCCCAGGCGGCCGTCTCCCGCTCCGACCGGGCCTTGACCATATCCTCCAGGATGTCCTGATGCTTCTTGGCTTCCTTCTCTTCGTCGGTGAGTTCCTCCTCGGGCTCCTCTTTCTCAGCCTCTTGGCCGGTCAATTCTTCTTCCTTAACCCCGCCAAAGAACCTCTCCTCGTGCTGCTTCTTTTTCTCGGCCCGCTTCTCTTCCTCGATCTCCTTAAGGTACTGGTTCAACTGGACGGCGGACGCATCCTCCAGGTTCTTGGCATACGTCCCAATCTCGTCCATGTAGGCTTTCCCGGTGAACCACTTCTGGTGGAAGTTATAGACCGGGTCCCGCACCAGCATGTGGGCCAGCACCCGGTAGCGGTTCGCCAGCAGCTCGTTGACCGAGATGTAATTGCCCTCCTTGCTTCCGAAGTAAACATCCGGGTTGTAGATCCGGGCATGATCTCCACGCCGATAGACCGAGACGGCATGATGTTCTCCGGTGTCGATGTTCACCACCACCGCAATGGCGTGGGTGTTGGCGTCATTCTTGCCGCCCACCGTTCCACCTTTGCCCAGCGTGGCATTGAGGAACCTGGAATCGGTGCCCTGGATATTATCGTACTGGGCGTAGGCCCCGACGTTCTCCCGGGTGTGGATGTCGTCCTTGGTAATCGTCCGACGGTTGGGGCTGCGCTCCGGAGCGATGTCGTGGTGCTCGTAGAACTTGATGAGTTCCCGGATGGCTCCCAATCGGCGCTTGTAGTTGAGGTTGCGGCCCTGACGCCACAGACGCTCGGCTTCCGCCTTCTCTCCCTCGGTCCGAGGATCACGCTGGATTCCCTCGCCCGGCTTGGGACCCTCAGTTCCTTCTCTCGCCTCTTTTCTATCCCTCATCTCCTGATCCCGGAGCGTCTCCAGAATCTTGATTCCTTCCTGGGCTTCTTCGGGCCGGATGTCGTTGGCTTCCAGGAAGGATTTGAACTTGGGAGAGTTGAGCGGTTCCTTGAACTTGGTCAGCTCCTCCAGGATCGGCAATGGATTGGCGTCGGGGATGATCTGGCGCGGGTCCGGCTCTCCCGGCTTGGGCGCGGGAGCGTTGCCCAGGAAACGCTTCTCCAGCCGGGCCGGTCGCAGCATCTGTTTGATGCGCTCGCCCGAAGCGTTGTTCAGGAAGGTGTGAAGCGCGTCGTTCCAAATCTGAGGCCGGGCCCACTTGGGAATCTCAGGGTGGTGCTCGTCCAGGTCCTGGTCGAACTCCTTATAGTTCCCCACGTCGTAGCGAATATCCGCCGGTTCGAGCAGTTCCGCTTTGGGGGTGGTGCCAAGAGGAGGGTTCTTGAATGCCTCGCCTCCCGGGTGAATGGGAGTTGAGGTTCTGGCCAGGGTGGCCATTGCGCTGCGGTAAGCCACCTGCCGGTCTGCCGCGCCGAGCTGCTGGGCGATGTTGGCGGCGCTCAGCTTTTGGGTCAGGTCCTGGGCCGCCTCGATCTTCCACTGCATCGCGTAGCCGTCAATCGCCTGCTCGCGCTGTTCCGGTGGCAGGGACATCACATGATCGAACGCCTGCTTGACCTTGGCTTCCGCCTGCGGGTTGTCCCGGATGCCGCCGATGGATTGGATCAGCCTCAGCGCCAGCTCGTCCTCGGGGGTGCGGTTCTTGCGCGACATGGCCAGCGCTTCATCCATGCCCCAGACACGGGGCACCTCTCCACGATCCAATTCCTTGGATTGCTTGACCTGTTCGTTGGTCAATAGGGTGTCGCCCGAAGTTCCACTTCCCGCTTCTCTGGCTCGGTTCCTGGCGGCTTCCAGTTCGGACGGGGTCAACTCCACCGCGCTGACCGATCCTCCGCTTTCCTGGGCATGGGCTAAGGCCCGGTCATAGTGTTCGCTATACCACGAGCTGCCACGGCCCCCCGAGAAGACCCGGACCTTGCCTTCAGCGGGTGATTCAGGTGCCGCCGGAGGCATCGCTCCATACTTGTTCTTGATTGCTTCGCTTTCCTTCTGGATCTCGGCAAACTTGTTGAAGTCCCTATCCTTCATCGCCCCAGCCATCCGCCCCTGGACATCTTTCCATCTCTCCCAGTCGTAGTGGCTGGCGTGGTAAGTGGTATTGGCCGGATCGCCAAACTCATTCTTGCGTTCAGACGTTCCCAGCTTGGCCACCTTCCGGCTCATGGCCAGAGGCTCACCGCCCTGCATACTGGGCCCGGCCCCAGCCGCCGCCTCGGCCGCCTCCAGCTCCTTGGTGAGCTGCATCAGCCGGTCGTACTTCTTCTCGTCGAACTTGGCTCCCTCCGCCACCACCTCCCGATTGAGCGCTTCCAGTTCCTTCATCTTTACTTCTGGAAAAGAAGTGCTTATAGTTGGGGTGGCGGCAGGTGCCCCCGGTGGTGGTGCCACCGGGGTCGTAGCCTTAACCGGACCAACCTGCGGTTCCGGTGCCCCCTCCGTTGGCGCGGCTGGGGGCGCTTGTTCCGAAATGGTTCCCTCGCCCTTAGTGGATGCCACCTCATCCGAGTGGATGGGCTTGTCCCACTTCCTAAGATCCTGACCCGACTTCTCGGCGATCCTGCCCGCCAGCTCGCGCGGAACGAACGGACGGCGGTTGGTTCGGAAACCGAAGTCGGGGGTGTTGCGGGATTCCGGGGTCTCGAAGCCAGGGATGCCCAGCTTCTCCAGAATGCCGGGATGGTGGGGGCCGATGGAGACTTTGTTGCCGGGTCCCACGACGGCGGCATCGGTCAGTTCCTCGCCTTCCAACGGGGCGTTGGGACCTAGTAGTACTTTTTCTTTTCTGAGTTCTTCCAGTCTCGCTTGATTCCTTCTTTCATCATCTTCCGTGCCTGCTTTTTCGGTGGGCACTTCACCTTGGCCTTTGACGGATTCGTCGCGCACAGCGCGAACAGGCGATGTTGCTTTGGACTCCAGGGCATTTGGCGCTCCTTTCTTTCCCGCCTCAATGGCGGCATCTACGTTGGTTTTGAGCCTCTGCACGATAGCCGCCTGGGCTTCCGTGCGGGCTTTGCTTCTCAGGAAATTGGCGTACTTGTCCAGGACGGTGAGGAACTTGGTGGCTTTGGCCTCCTGGGCGTGGGCGATATACTCGCTGGGCTCCATCTCGGAGGCGAGCTGAACTTCGTAGCGCAAGGCTTCCTTGCCGAGAGTGACGCCGCTCAACTTGGTTCCGCTGTAGAACGGACCGTGGTAACGACGGCGGTAGTTCCACTTCTGGAACGGAGTCAGCGATTCCTCGAACGCCTTGCCTTGTTCGTCGGTGGTAAGTCCGTGGATGGTCTCGTGGTTGACCAGGTTCTCGATGGCCTTCTCGTCGCCATATCCTTTTGGCACATCCTGGTCCAGCCACTCATGCAGGTTCTTGCGAAATACCGTCACGTCGCCGGTATTGGGATCGGTATGGGCCACGTCCGTTGAGTTTCCGGGAGGCGTTTCGTCAGAGATCGTCCACTTCTTGCCGCTCCTGGCCGCTGCCTGTTGCAGCGCCCATTCCCGTCTCGCTATGACCTCGGGAGAAACCGGCGCTTCATCTCTCGCCGGAGGACCCATCGAAGGACGCAATCCTTTCCACCGGGAGTTACCCAGGAGGTTCATTATGAGCGCCTCCTTGGCCATGCCTTTCAGGCTGGTGTCGCCGGACAACGCCGACTGGGCCACGCCGAACCCGGTCTGGATGGCAGCGCCCATCGCCTCGCTCTTCTGAGCGGCGGTGGCGGTTCCTTTGACGATCTTGGGGATAGCGGCAATGCCGCGCGCGGTGCCCAGAGGGTTCCACTCGAAGGAGGTCAGCGCCCCGGCAAATTCTCCGGCGGCTTCAGGCAATGCCTGCTGCTGGATGTCCTGCTGTCTCAGCGCCTCGAACCTCTTGTACTGTTCCGGCAGGGCGGCCTTGGCGATTCCGCGCTGAAGCTTTCCCGCTCCGTATCCACCCAACACCGCTCCCCCTATGCCGAAGGCGATCTCCGAATAGGGAGGAGCCACATGGGCAAGTGGGTTCAGTTCACCTGCCGCCAGACCGGCACCGACCGCCGCCCCGAAAGACGGGAGAACCGACTCTCCAGCAGCCCTGCCAAAAGCGCCTCCGGCCGAGACCTTATCTTCCTTCTTGAAGTTCTCATCCATGAACGACTGCAACTGCTCGGGAGTTGCCTCGTCCGGGAACTCAAACTTCTGGCCCTCAACTTCTAGTATCTGGGGCATAGATTATACCACCCAACCATCAGAAGAAGTCAGGTTCTTTCCAAACTTCCTGAAGAAAGCCTTCGGGTCCAATACCCATCCAACTTTTCCACTCAACGCTCCCTTGTTCCACTCGGCTGGCCCGTCCTCGGTCATATACCAATGTCCACGAACTCTGTCCTTTGGATCTTTGGGAGCTTCGGGATATTGAGCGGCTTGCGGCTTTGGAGCAGGTGCATTAGCTGGAGTCGGTGGAGCTGGCTGTGGCATTTTAAGTGGCGCAGTTTGTCCGAACACACCGATGCCGGGGTCCTGCCCCTTGAACGCGCCAGACATGGGTGCGGGGCCTGACTGTGGGGGCGGTGCGGCGGTTGATCCGGTGGAGGTTCCAGACGACTTGCCCTTGTATCCAGGAGGAAGCCTGTATCCACTGGGAGTGCTCGGGTCGGGGATTGGCTTGATGTGGGTGTTCTTATTTGCTGCACCAGACTTCATGTCCTCAAGACGGCTCTTTTCATTATCAATCAATCCAAGGATGCGCTCTTCTTCTTTAGAACCAGGTTTAGTGGTTGCTAGCTCTTTTTGCCATTCTTTAATGGTGTCCCACCCGCTTTTGTATTCGATGGTTTCTTCAACGGGTGGTTTGGTTGGTGCTGGTGCAGACTCGATATTCCACTTAGTTCCATCCCAATAGGCATTCCTTCCATCCGGCATTTTCTGGGTCTGTAACGTAGGAGGCGGAGCTTCTCTCCTGACATTGCTGAGGATAGTCCCAGCGCCCTGTGCTGATTCATAGGTAGGGAGAAGGTATTTTGCCGCCGCCTGAACCGGGTCTTCATTCCTGTCAATCGCCTGTTGGTAAGCCTGCTGACCCTGAGCCTGCCTGGAGAACCGCTGAATCTTGATCTGATTCATCTGCTGGGCCTCTTGCAGCTTCTGCTGTCCCAGGGCCATCTGCTGTTCGTGGTAGGACTTGGCGATCTCCAGTCGCTGTTGCTCCATAGCGGCTTCCTTGTCCTGCTGCTGATGGCGGACCTCCATTTCTTGCTGCTGCTGGGCGAAATCCTGCTGGTACTGCTGGGCCTGCTGGGCAGCACGCTGCCTGGCCAGGGCGATCTGCGAGCTGGCTTGGTAAGCCTGGATGAAATCCTTGGTGGGATCAGCGGGCTGTAGCCACGGTGCTATTCCATTCATAAATTAATTCCAGTCGTCATCGCCAAAGAAATCCAGGTAACCGGAACCGGAATCATCACCGCCACCAGAAATGTCACCACCAGTGATGAACTGGTCGATGTCGGCATTGTATTCATCCTCCGAGCTATATCCCATCTGCTGCCACAGAGGGGCGTTGGCTCCAGTAGTGGCTCCAGCGGCGGTGGTTCCGGCTCCTCCAGTGTTGAAGTAGCTGTCCCACTCGCTGGGAGACTGGCCCGACCAAACCACGCTGCTGCCTCCGGGTGCGGCATAGACCCAGTTTCCATTGGCGTCCATGCTCCAGACGTTGCCCTGGGGATCAGTTGCGGTTCCGTTTGACTGAACCGTCAGGTCCTGCCCTCCTCCCGCTCCTGGAATCACCGTTCCGGGAGCCGGGGTAGCGGGCTGACCACCTCCTCCGCCGACAGCTCCAGAGGTGGTCGGCGTTGTGGTCGCCGGGTGGGTTGCGGGGGCTCCCGATATTCCTCCCGTCGCCGCTCCGGCTCCGCTCGCCAGTCCCGCCTGCTGGGCATACCAGTTGGCCATTGCCGCCGCGTAGGGATTGGGAGAGGCCGCCGTGATGGCGGCCAGCACGTTGTTGTCCGTGGTCTGTGAGCCGCTGGTGGTGGTGGTTTTGGGAGCGCCCGCCAGAAGCCCCTGGTAGTTCGTCACGCCCTGCTGTTCCAACTGCTGGGCGGAAAGCCCCAGGAACTGCTGGTAAGCCGCCATATTGTTGGGTGAGTCGAATCCGGTTCCCGTGGCGATTCCCCGCTGTGCCGCCCAGGTCTGGGCGTTGGCCAAGTCCTGGGGGTTGAGCTGGCCCGCCATCTGGTTGCCCGCAATTCCACTGGCCTGAGCCGCCAGAGCCGCGTAGTTCGGCAGGTTGGGAACTGAAGTCGTAGTGGACTGGGACGTGTTGGTCGAAGTCGGTGGGATGACCGGAATGCTTCCGTAGGCGGCCGGGTTTAGAACGGCGGCAGGAGGAGCTTGGTAAGTGACTGGCATAAAGTTAAATCATGTTGATTCTGATGCGTTCCAATCTTGCCGATCCAAAAGGAGCGAAGTTAAGAGCCGGGTTATCCCGACCGTAATAGTGGGTCAGCTCTCCGTTGAGCAGTCTCACCGCCTGAACATGCTTCTCCTGGGCCATCGGCTTCGAGGCGGCAGAATCCATCTCGCTGTAGCGCACGGAGCAGCATTCCTCAATGATCGCCTCCAGATTATGAAAGAGCAAGAAATCCTCGGGAACGGATACCGGAACCAGTTCCAGTTTCGCAATCGCCGTTACCTGGACGGTAGTTGGAGTTCCTGCAGGAAGGGGTTGGCAGGGATTGTAATGACCCCGGCAGCAATTGATCGGAAGGTTGCTGAGGAAGTAGCGTCGGTATCCCGCCACCAGCTCACCGGGCTCCATCGAGATCATCATGCTCTGCGCCCCGGTTACCGGATCGACCTGAAACACTTGCACCTCGCCATTGGTCGCATCCTTCTGGATGTCGAGCACCTCGTTGAACTGCATAGGCTGGTCCACGAACGGAGTGGCCAGGGTCACGTACGACCCCTTGACCAGGTTCAATCCGTCCTGGGTATAGACGGTATTGCCGTTGTTATCCAGGCCGCCGACAAACACCCTACGGCCCAGCTCAACGTCCACAGGATCTCCTGGGTAAATTCTGATGATCTTCGGAGGATTCACCAGCGGCAATGGTGTGACGGAATCGTTCCTCATGTAAGCCTGGATCTGATCCTTGAATTCACGGGGACGATGATGACGCCGGATTCTTCCATTCCCGAACTGGAGATATTCCGCAAAGGGATTGTTGATGGGGATGGGCCGACCGCACACGTCGATCTGCTCCAGCCGAGCCACCTCACGCTGAGTAATGATGCAGGGATCTCCCCGCGAGACGTTGAATACCATCTCGGCGAAGGTTCCGTACCAGCCCTCATCCCCCGCTTCCTTGCACAACAGCAATCGGCGCTGGGCGCTATTGACGAATCCAGCCACAGAGGCCACATCGCCTGAGCACTTGCCCACGAGCGCAGGAAGCCTTGAGTTCAGGCAGTCGGCTAAACGCAGTCTAGGCATGTTATTCCTTAATGACTATTGGTCCAGTTCCCTAAATCACCCAAGAGAGTGTTCCAGTTTTGTTGCTGCTGCCACTGCTCAAACCCCGCTGGCAATCCCACATTGGGATTTAAGCTCTGCTGAAATGCGGGGTTATTAACATCGCCAGCAAGTTGAGAGTAATTGATTCCCAGACCTGACGCGGGAGATCCTAGTCCCATTGCAAAGTCGTTCAAGGCGTGGGCTACAACCCCCGGACTTTGATCTGGGTCTGCTTCCCGGGTAATGGAAGACTGGTATCCCGTAGGAGCATAGGGACTATAGGCCGGAGTTCCTCCAGTAGAGCCTCCTCCCGGAAGTGTAGTCTGTCCCATCATTATTGGAGTGAGAAGGTCCATCGGATTAACTCCTGGAGGGGCCGAACCTCCGCCTCCGCTGCCGCCCACAAGACTTGACGGCTGATAGAAATCTCCCATCTGTCCGAGTGTCTGTATGGTCTGAGAATAGGTTGGCGGGGCAGCGGAGGAAAACGCCTGCTGCTGCATGGGGGCTCCCCCCGTTGCGCTGCCGGATGAGGGGGTGGCAGCCGATCCAAACAGAGACGACTGGGCTCCCTGTGGCATACTCCCTATCATACTCAGTTGCTGAGAACTCAAGTAGGAGGGAAGGTTGAGCCCGGACATTGGAATTGGAGTCGCTGCCGATACTCCTCCCGGAACGCCGAAAGTGTTGGTATAAGATGGCATAGATATTTAACCTATTAACGGCTGTACGGTGGGCGGATACAACCCGGGGTTCCGAACTCCACCCAAAACAGGACCCATCGTTGAAGTTGAAGGGGGCATGATCGCAGAGATTCCATACTGGCCCTGACCAGATGGAATGGTCGTCGTGGTGGTAGGTCCGGGAGTAGGTGACGTGCTTAGCCCGGCAGGAAGGGTGGCCAGGGAGGTTGAGGCGGGGGTAGTGTTGGCGGTGAGCGAAGCGGGCAGGGTAGCCGCCGTTGACTGGGACGCCGAGCCTGAAATCAGTTGGGAAATCTGATTCTGCAACTGGCTCAACTGGCTCTGAGTATTGTTCGCCAGCATACCCGGAGTTTGCGCGGCCAGCGGATCTCCGATTCCTGCCATCGGATCGCTCATGTCCGAAGACAACTGGCCGCCAGACAGATCGAACTGACGGAAGTAGGAGGGTAGAGGTGCTGCGTTCCAGGCCATGATTAAATGAAGGCTAAGCTCAATCCTCCGCTGTTCGCGTCAATATTTCCAGATTGGGTGTACCACGCCAGGGCAATCGTATTCACTGAAAACGGAGTCAACACCGCAATGGTCGTGACGTCCTGCACGTTGGTCGGAGGGGAGTAGATCGTCTCGGTTCCGACGAGGTTGCCGTTAACGATAATTCCCAGGATCATTTGCCCTCCGGTGGAACTGTGCCAGGGAGCAGATGCGGTAAAGTGAATTTGAAGGTTCTCATTAACACAAGTCCCATTACAGACCCCCGCCGAGTAGAAGATTTGGTAAATGCCTCCGCTGTTTCCATCAGGCCAAGCCCATCCTCCTCCCGCCGGGGGTGTCGTTGGGGTTGATCCGCAACTGAATCCGATGGGGGCTACAACGGTAAGGGAAATTGCCTGGTTGCAGTTTGTGGGGGGGCTGGAAGCGGTGACATTCACCGTGAAGTTGTAGGTCCCGCAAGCGGAGGCTCCTCCGGAGTAAGGGTCAATGGCGACGATTCCTCCGGTGTAATTGGCCGAACCGTCCAGCGTCAAACCCGGGGGCAGCGATCCAGAAACCACCGTCCACACGGCATCCATAGAAACAATGGGAACCACCGGAGTCAGAATCCCGTAGTAAGAAGGATCTCCATATTGGGCATTCGGCAATGTCGTGGGCGTCATGCACGAAGACGGTGGAGTCGAGGGATCAATGGTGATGGCCACGTCCTTCTGGCAACTGTTCCCGCTCGCATCAACGATTCCCACGAGCATTAGTAGGTTCCTGGGGTTGTGGGTGTGCCGGTGATGTTTCCTCCCGAATCCATCGAGAGTCCGGGTGGAAGGGGTCCCAAGGCGGTATAAGTCGCCGGAGGGACAACTCCCTGGGCGACAACCTGGTCGCTATAGTCCGAGCCGACGGTTCCATCCTCAAGTGTGGGAGATTGCAGGCCAATCAGGTGGATGGTGAAGTTCTGGGACACGGATTGGCCAAGGGTATTGGCGGCGGTGATGGTGAAGTTGTAGATGCCGGGAACATCCAGAGTGCCCGCCATCGCGCAGGTCGTAGGAGAATCCTGTAACAGACCGGTTCCGGTGGGTAGCGCACCGCCCGAAACTGAGAAGTTCCAGTTGCCGCTGCCGGTGACTTCAAAGACCGGCTCTCCCGTTAGGGTTTGGCCAGCACAGCAGAAACCATTTCCTCCGACCAGGTTCAGGGGGTCGTATCCGCCTGGGTTGCTGGGCTTCTGGAGGCAGACCTTCTGGCTCTGGGCAAACTGGCAGACCAGCGACTCTGCAATCCGATTGGCCAGAGTCTGGCTGGCGTTGGCGACGCGGCCTGCCGCAATGGTGTAGGTGAATTGTGAGCCGTTGGCGCAGGAGATCGTGCAGCTCTGAGCGTCGTTGAAGTACAGTCCGGTAGTCGGCGCGCTGCCGTTGTTGTTATAGGGCCAGATGGGCGGCGTGCAGAACGAGAATTCGCTGATGTTTCCGCAGGTCTCGCTCCACAACATGGCGCAAAGAGTGGCGTCCGGGCCGGAAAGGAGCGACTCGCCGATGCCGGTTGATCCTGGAGCGCAAACTCTGGAAGGAATCCAGCACGATTCGTTAATCTCCACACTTCCGGGAGGGCAGGGACCGGCAGGGCAGAACCCATTGACAGGGTCGGAACCATCCGGGCAAATCTGACTCCAGCACTCTCCGTCAATCAGAGTGCTGCCCGGAGGACAGAACCCCGACCCCCCTCCTCCACTCCCGCTTATGGCTCCATTGTTTCCCGGCCACTGCATGACGATGAACTCCGGACCATCGTTGGACTCGCTCGAAAAGTTCGAGACGGGATAATCCGATCCTGGGCAGGTGATTGCCTCACGGCAAGCGTTGAATATGGTGGGAGCGGGAGCCATAATTGCTAACACACCATACCATCGTACAACTTGCGGTCAACGGGCTCTCCCTTCAGAAAGAGACCCCTCACTCTGCAGAATCCCTTGATCGTCAAGCGGACCTGGAATTGGAACCCGATATTGCTGGGCCGGGCCATGATCGGATTGCAGGCAAGTGGAGGCGTGGGAAGCGTCTTCATCTGACGGTACGACTCCCGAAGATTCCCCTGGGGATAGTTGACATTCAACGGGGGAGTGGCCTGTGAGCATTCCTTGTAAACGATCCACGGAGTCCAGCACACGTATCCGTCCGGCCGGTAGTCCCAATGAAACACCACTTCTCCCATCAAATTGTCGATCCAGATTTCCGCGCTGACCAGTTTCTTGAGAGCGGTCTCGTCTCCAAAGGTGAAGGATGGAAACTCGATATACCAAACCACCCGATGGTCGGACTCGTCCCAACGGTCCGAAGTCGTCAGCTCCCACAATTCAATAGCGTTGTTGCTATCCGACCAAACAGTGGCGAAACCTCGAGGATTTCCCCCGTAATCTCCTTCGGTCAGTTCCAGCACATTGATTCCCTCCAGCATTCCCTCCCAAACCGGGGCCAGAGCCTGTCCGGTAGCGGTCAGGTCGAAGGTGGATATGACATCGAAGTTGAGCGGGATGATCGCCTTGTGAGCCACCCCAACCGGGCACTGATAGGGCAGGGCCGTCTCCAGCAGCCGGTTGTCAAAGTAGATTCCACTGGCCGCCCAGAGCATCGAGCGGTCGGTGAACTGCAACAGGCGGTTCTCATTGATGGAAATGGGCACGTTGCCCCATTGCTGGAAGTTGCGGATGGCGGTGGTCAAAGAGCGAATCGAGGGCTCCAAACATTGAAAGAACAGATCCCCGTTCACGGACACAATCGACCGGTCGTTGACCCAGCCGTTCGTGGACAGCGCCACCACCTGCAAAGGCTGGTTGTTGGCATTGGCCGCAATCCAGTCGGTCCGGGTCACCGGCACAGTCAGGCTGTAGATCTGCTCCCGGGTTCCGATGTAGAGAATGCCCTGCCCCAATTGGACATTGATGTTCGAGGCGTAGTCAATGCCACGGATATTGCCCGCGTTGCTGGGAACGGTGAACCCGTCCCCTCCGACGCAGAGCGGGTTCTCCTGCACACAGAGAACCGAGTCCCGAAAGTTGTAAGTCAGGGTTCCAGTGGGTCCGCCCACGATGTCCCCGGCGGAGTAGGATCGTCCCTGGGCGTACCACAGCCTTCCCATGTAGTAGCACATGCAGGTGGCGGCGGGAATCTCGTTAGTGTGCGGTGGGCTGGAGGTAGTGGCGTTAGGGTCGGTAATGCCCTTGGATTGACGGAGCGTGGCTCCGTCCCAGAACAGAGGCAGGGTCACGGCGTCACCAGCCTGAATGACGAGGAACATCTCCGCCTGGCAGAAGAACACCCGTTCGGTGATGGGCAACGCCACCCCGAATTGTGCCGACAGGTCCACCGCCGCACCGGGATTGTCCGTAGGCACCTGCCACACATGTCCGCCAATGACCATGACGTGGTAGTTGCTGGACACATCCTGGTTGTCGGGCACATAGATGAAGCTTCCTTGATACTGGCCCACGGGAGGGATGGACCCGATATTGTTCCAGCCAAACCTCTGGGTAATGCCTCCGTCCCGGACCGTGGCGTTGTCCATCCAGCTCACTGCTGTTCGCTTCAGGCCGTTGGGATTGGAGTCGCTGGCAACGGTGGTGACGACCGTGGAGTTGACTCCGCTGCTCCAATCAAGAGATCCATCGACCAGTATCAGAGGGTCTGACATATTCAAAACCCTACGCCTTGCAGACCGTAATGCAAAGGTTTATCGTGACCTCGTGAGCGAACGCAGCAAGCCTAGAAAGCTTCAGGACATCGAATGTTACCATCTCCATTGGCCGCCCGGGGTTGACCTGTGCCAACTGGAGATGGAGATGGTGAAGCACGGAGGCAGGTGGAAGAAGAAGGACGGGACGATGGCGGGCGAGGGCCTGGAGTTCCACTTCCACCAGTTGATGCGTAAGCTCTGGCCCTGGATCGTGTGGCATCCCTGGGCCATGCTGCAGCTCAAGTGCTACCTCAATTACCGGATCATCGGCCAGATCGGGGCTGCTTCCACCGGAAAATCGTTCATCCCGGCCGCCTGCGTGCTCACGGATTACTACTGCTTCCCCCACTCGACCACCGTGCTGGTCTCCTCCACCACCCGGGAGAGCCTGGAGATGAGGGTGTGGGGCGAGATCAAGAAGCTCCACAAGAGCGCCAAGGAACTGCACGACTGGCTCCACGGATACCTGATCGAGGGCAAACAGCGCATCGTCAGCGATCCCAAGTCCGAAGCCATCGAAGGCCGGGACTTCCGCAACGGTCTGGTGGGCGTAGCCTGCAAGCGGGGCCAGGCGTTTCAGGGCATGGAGGAGTACGTCGGCATCAAGAACAAGCGGCTCCGAATGGTGGCGGACGAGCTGCAGTTCCTGCCGCGCCAGTTCGTGGACTCGATCTCCAACATGAACAAGAACAAGGACTTCAAATGTGTGGGGTCCGGCAACCCAAAGGATACAACCGATGCACTCGGAGTACTATGTGAGCCGTCCGCCAGCCTCGGCGGATGGGATGGTGGTATTGACCAGACGCCGAAAACCAAGACATGGGACATTAGATTTCCACAAGGTATTTGCATCCAGTTACCGGGTAGCGATTCGCCCAATCTGGATGGAAAGCTGGGAATACCCCTCATTACTCAGGAGGCCATCGACTCCGACATCAAGTTCTACGGCAAGGACTCGATCCAGTACACGATGATGGACGAGGGCCGGATGCCCAAGGGCCAGGGCACGCGGCGCGTCATCACCCGGCAGCTCTGCCTCAAGCACGGCGCGATGGAAGAACCCCTGTGGCTCAACAGCGTGAGGACCCATATCGGCGGGTTGGACGCGGCTTACCGGGGTGTGGGTGGTGACCGCTGCGTGTTCATCGACCTGCAGTTCGGACTGAACAGCGAGCGCAAGGAGATCATGGCCTTGATCGAGGCGCTGGTCATTCCCATCAAGGATGCCATCGCCGAGACGCCCGAGGACCAGATCGCCACCCAGGTCCGGGACCAGTGCGAAAGGAGAGGAATCCCGCCGGAGAACTTCGGATTCGACTCCACCGGAAGGGGCAGCCTCATGGCCGCATTTGGCAGGCTCTGGTCGCCCAACGTGATCCCGGTGGAGTTCGGAGGACCGCCCACTGAAAGGCCCGTAGCCAACGGCCTCGATGTGATCTGCAAGGACTACTACTCCAAGTTCGTCACCGAGCTGTGGTACTCGGTGCGCCTCATCATCGAGGGCGATCAGTTCAAAGGGATGACGGAGGAAGTGATGGCGGAGGGCTGCAGCCGGGAGTGGACCATCGTGGGTAGCAACAAGATCGAGGTGGAACCCAAGGACAAGACCAAGCTGAAGATTGGCCGGTCGCCCGACTTATTCGACGCGCTGGTGACGGCGGTGGAAGTCGCGCGCCGACGGGGGTTCAAGATCGAACGGGTGGTCAACGCCGCCCACATCCACACCGACCAGGCTTGGAAGAAGGAGCTGCGCGACCGCGCCCGGTCTTTGTGGAAGAACCATGAGTTAAACTACAAGAGCTGAGCCAGTTGGTCAGTATCACGTAGTCATCCCACAGCAGCACCGCCCGCTCCCGACCGTCTTCCGCCATGTAGCGGGTGGTGCGGGTCATCAGGCTCGCCAGGGAATCGGCAAGATCTTCCATCAATTGCTTCTTCGCTTTCACTCGTTCGAGCCAGTAGTTCACTGGGTGATCCGAGCCAAGTCGGCCTGCAGGGTGGGGAGATCAAACCCGGCCGGGCTGATCCCGCCAGGGCCCACAATTTCCGGGCTCACGATCACAAACGGCTCGTCGCAGCAGTTGGCCAGGAAATCCCAGGAGGCCAGGAGGATCTGGCCCCAGGTCACCACGTACACGCCCGAGGCGTCATACGAGGCAGCCATGACCATGTGGCCGTTGTTGGGATCGGGCTGCCAGGAGGAATCGGCGTTATCCGGGATCACCCAGGGAATCACGTTACCGGCTTCGAGCGCCGTCACGACAGCATCGGGAAGCTCGACTCCCAGGTAAACGAGATCGAACATATCCACGCCGAGCTGCAACTCCATCGGCTTGGTCGCGTCGGCCTGAATGTAGGCCCCGATCTTGTGCGGCGTCTCGGGTGAGGAAATCAACCCCAGGCCGGTGGCATTCCAGTAGTTCAGGAACGTCACCGGGTCGGTGCCCACATCGGTCGGGTTGCTTCCATCCGGCTGAGTCTGGGATGGATCGTAACCCGCCACATCCTCGTAAGCCTTCTGGATGTCGTCGTCGGTGGGGACCCAAAGACCCAGTCCGTTGGCGGTGAACACCATCTCGCTGTGACCGGCGGCGGCCACCACGCAGTCGCCCTCGGCGTCGTTGAGCATAAAACCCCAGGGAGCTGTCACCTTCGGGGTGTAGTCCACAGACGGTGGCGGCGTCGGCAGCGAGCCTGGGACCAGATACCGGGAGAACTTCAACTGTCGAATGTCGAACTTCGATTTCTTGCGACCGCGTTGGAATTTCATTTGATCGTGGGCGGAGGGTTCGTGACCGTGGTGA
>Ga0181538_10002886_pt1 | contig 17276 bp, 9 predicted proteins | sample PEATcosm2014_Bin_40_FD_119773 | JGI IMG/M metagenome (GOLD analysis project Ga0181538, IMG submission 119773) | Peatland microbial communities from MTU Mesocosm Facility, Houghton, MI, USA - PEATcosm2014_Bin23_30_metaG | ecosystem: Environmental > Terrestrial > Soil > Wetlands > Peat | place...
ACTTTTTTGAATGCTGCAAATTCCGCGCATTTTGCACCCAATTAGCGCCCATCAAGCGCGCAAACGACCAAGAAACGGCCTCAAAGGGCTGCAACGAAGCGAAAGTGGAGGGCAAAACGAGTGGGGGGGCAGAGTGACAAAATGTCGACTAGAACCCCTGGCCATTTCCAAGCCTTTGTCCTTTTGTAGGGCGCGGCACTGACCTTGCGGGCGCCGGCATTCCGCCCCAGAACCGAACGCTCCTGAGCCCCAGAACGCCCGACCACCCTCCGCCCTCTACACGCCTCCGTGGTTCGTCAGCATCTGAATCCCTGTGCCACAGAAAGCCTTGTTCTGATGGTGTTCAATGTATTGTGCTAGAATATCTTAGCAGGCATAGGACCTCCCAAAACATGATTGGAAGCATGGCATTGACCTCAGGGACCAAGCTCGGTCCCTACGAGATTAAGGACAAGCTGGGCGCGGGCGGAATGGGCGAAGTGTATCGCGCGTGCGATACGCGGCTGGGCCGCGACGTGGCGATAAAAGTCCTGCCCGAGCGTTTCATCTCTTCTCCTGATTTCCGTCAGCGCTTCGAGCGCGAGGCGCGGGCCATCTCCTCGCTTCAGCACCCGCACATCTGCGTACTCTACGACGTGGGCCACGACGATGTTGCCGGGGAATACCTGGTGATGGAATACCTGGAAGGCGAGTCGGTAGCCGACCGGCTTAAGCGCGGCAAGCTTCCTTTGGCGGACCTGTTGAAAATCGGGATGCAGGTTGCCGGCGCGCTCGACAAGGCGCATCGCCAGGGGGTAGTGCATCGGGATCTCAAACCCGTCAACATCATGCTGACCAAGAGCGGGGCGAAGCTGATGGACTTCGGCCTGGCGAAGCCGGTGGCGTCGAGTGTGACGGGTGGAGCAGGTTCGGCGCCGCTTCTGAGCGCGGCAGTCACGGCGACGGGCGGCGCCGGTCCTGGCAGCCCCATAACCCAGGCGGGAGCGATTGTCGGCACGATTCATTACATGAGCCCGGAGCAAATCCAGGGCAACGAAGCCGATGCGCGTTCCGACATCTTCGCTCTGGGGGCAACACTCTACGAGATGGCGACCGGCGCACGGGCTTTCGAAGGAAAAAGCCAGCTTAGCGTGGCGAGCGCCATATTGGAGAAGGACCCGGAGCCCATCAGCAAGGTGCAGCCGCTGGCGCCGGCGGCGCTCGACCGGTTGGTAGCTCAGTGCCTGGCGAAAAACCCCGACGAGCGTTTGCAAAGTGCGCACGATGTAGGTGTGGGGCTGAAATGGATTTCGGAGGCCCCTGTGGCGGCGGCCTCCGACCGCCGTGACCTCGATCGGAGATCGAAGCTACAGCGCGCCCTCCCTTGGGCGCTCGCGGCGGCAGGCGTCTTGGCCGCGATCATCCTGGGGGGCCTCTGGCTTCGGCTGTTGCTGGCGCCCTCGTCTTCAGTCCACTCTTACATCCTCCCGCCGGATAAGGCGACCTTTAATCCCTATGGCACGGCGGCGATCTCGCCCGATGGCCGCCGCATAGCCTTTGGGGCGACGGGAAGTGCAGGGCGACCCATGTTGTGGGTGCAGCCTCTCAACTCGGGCACGGCCCAGCCGCTGGCCGGGACGGAGGGCGCCACATATCCTTTCTGGTCGGCGGATAGCCGTTATCTGGGATATTTTGCCGGCGGCAAGTTGAACAAGATCGACGCGAACGGCGGCCCGCCACAAGCTCTGTGCGATGCCCCCACTGGACGCGGCGGCGCCTGGAACCAGGAAGGAATCATCGTGTTCGCCAGTGACCAGGCGGGAGGGTTGATGCGAGTGGATGCGGCGGGAGGCACGCCCGTCGAGGTAACGGAGCCGGGTGCGCGCATGACGCTGTATCATTGGGTGTCGTTCCTGCCCGACGGCAAACATTTCCTCTATTCTTCCTTCTCGGTTTCGGGCGCTGACCGCGGCATTTATGCCGGCGCGCTGGGCTCGAAGGAGCAGGTGCTTGTCCTCCACATCGATTCGAAAGGCATTTATGCCCCGCCAGGTTACTTGCTGTTTGTGCGCGATGGGACTTTGATGGCGCAGCGCTTCAACACCAGCAAGCTGGCTGTGGAAGGCGACGCTCTGCCGGTTGCCGGCCATGTGGGTGTCAGCCGTTTCAGTGTCTCGGGCAGCGGCGTGCTGCTGTTTCAGGAAGGGGGAATTGGCACAGCCTCGCAGTTGATCTGGTTTGACCGCACCGGCAAGCAAGGCGAGCTGGCGCTACCGGAAACCGAACGCTATTCCGACCCCATGCTTTCGCCCGATGGGTCGAAGCTCGCCGTGACGATTGCCGATTCACCCGCCACCTCGAATATTTGGGTGATTGACTTGGCGCGCAAGACCAAGACCCGAATTACCTTCGGACCCGGAAGCAATAGGCTTCCTGTCTGGTGGCCGGATGGGAGGTCGATTGTTTTTGGCTCGAATCGAGACGGTGGGTACGCCATCTACCGCCGGGCGGCCGACGGCTCAGGTGCTGATGAAAAGGTACTGGAAACACCTGGAAGTGAGCTTGAGCCCTATTCTGTCTCGCCCGACGGGCGTTACATCGCATACCAATTCTTCATGGGATCGAAAGCCCGCGCGAACGACGTCTGGGCGCTCCCCATGTTTGGCGACCGGAAGCCTTTCCCGGTGGTCAATACCCCATTCAACGAGGTGGATCCGGCCATTTCACCCGATGGGAAGTGGGTCGCTTACCTGAGCAACGACACGGGCCAGTACGAGGTCTACATTAAGCCGTTTCCGAGCGGCGAAGGCAAATGGCAGGTTTCGACCACAGGTTCAAGAGGTTTGGCGGTTTGGCGGGGCGACGGCAAGGAACTCTACTTTCTTTCCATAGGAGGCAAGTTGACGGCGGTGGAGGTGCGAGAAAAGGGCGCCAGCCTTGAGCTGGGTACTCCGCAGGAGCTGTTCCAGGCCAACACCTTCAGCATGACGGGGACCCCCTTCGCGGCCTCCGCCGATGGCAAGAGATTCCTGATCAACGGGACCACGGCTCAAGTCGCCAGCCAGCCGCTGACGCTGATCACCAACTGGACCGCGGATTTGAAGAAGTAGCACGGGCATCCGTGTTCGTGGCACCCAGCGCGAGAGCCTGCCCTGAGTTTTGCTCAAGGGATGGCCTTGCTACAGGTTCATGGCACTGCGGATGTGCCTGTACCACCTGAGGGGAAAGGGAAGCATGGCATTAACTTCCGGGAGCAAGCTCGGTCCCTACGAGATTAAAGACAGGCTCGGCGCAGGCGGAATGGGCGAGTGTATCGCGCGCGCGTCACCACCCGTCAGTACTTCTGTGACTCCGGCAAAATCGTCAACACCTTATCCGCTATCTGTGCCGCAGTCTCCATAGCCTCGTTCACTTCTACAAAGAAACTGCGATACCTCGCCATCTGCCGTCTTGTGGAGTACAGATTGATCGAATTGGCTTCTGTAACGCGCCGGAACTCGTACGCGTACTTTTCAGCCTGTTCCGTGGCTTCTTCAACATTCACATTCAGTTCCGGAATCAGCGGCGCCAGGACGAAGAGCTCCATCAGATTGCCGTTGGCCCACGACAGCCTCTCGGGATCACCCAATGCCAGTTCCTCTTCCGAAAACCGCCGCGCCAATTCCCATCGCTGCCGGGCTCGTGCATCTTTCTCCCCCCACTTCCCCATCACGGCGGTGATCGCCAGAACCTGGACCAGCGCCCATACCTGGGACCGGTCGCGTTTGAAGGAGTTTTCGTAGAACTGCCGCGAAAGCATCAATCGATCCCGCACCTCGATTGCCTTTGGCGCCGCGACGTCCTCCGAATGAGGGCTGCCTTTCCACTCCCGGCAGCGCACTTCCGCAATCCGCTTCTCGGCGCTGGCCACGATCCCGTAGATCTTGGCCTGATCCCATTTCGATTCGCCGACTTGCTCCAGCAAAAGGTCGAAACGTCTGCGCGCCTCTTCCAACCGCTTCATATCATCCGGTGACGGAGGGCGCTTCGAATCGGGCCACAAAGTCTTGTCTACGTGATTGAGCGCCGCTTCGAACCGGCGGTAGGTCTGCTCGACCTGTCCTTGTACCAGGATCTCGTCAAACTTCTGAGGGAATGAGGCATACGCGACCACGCTCGCCCAGTCGTGCGTGTCCGGCGCCTGCGTAAGCAACTCACGCCTCAAATAGGCCAGCAGCGTTCTCGGATCCTCGCCGGTCAGAAAGCCTCGATACAACACTCGGGCCATGATGACCGACCCCGCGAACGACAACGGGAACTGCGACGCCACCACCAGCGGCACGCCCTCCGCGTGCAGCGAGTGCGCAATGCTGGCGCCCGCCGAAACCACGTCGCCGACGTTGCCGGCGTCGCACGCAGCCAGTGTCACGATCACCGGTTGCGCAAAGCCTCGTCTGCCGTCACGCCGGGGTGGACGAAGCGCCTTCGCCAGCCGCTGCCCCTCCACGATATCGGGCTTCCTGCGATCCGTGCGATCGTGCAACGCCAGGCCAACTCGCTGGTTATTTCCGCGCTGTACCGGTATTCCGTGGGAGAGGATGTGGACGTGCGTGTAATTGCCATTCGCGCACTCGGTTTCGATCTGCTCTAAGGTCGCTTCCGGCAACACTGTGAGGTGTTCCGCGACCTGACGGCCCCGTTCCTCCGGCCCGGCATAGTATCCCACCCAGGGGTCGATGATCTCGCGCAACGCCAGCAGATGCTCCTCGATCGGAACTTGGGTCGAGGGCGCCGCGGCCGCAAACAGGATCTTAGGGTCCGGGGGTGGCGGCCACTCCAGGCGTTCAGCCGGTAACCTTCGGCCTTCTCTGGTGATGCAAACGGGCGATTGCGATTGCAACACCAGCGGCTCGCCCGCGGCCCCGAACACATAGGAACCGCTCGCCAACTCGAACGGAAGCAGCGCCAGTTCGTTCGCACTCAGCGTCAGTCGCAGATGAACCGCCAGGTCTTCGGCGCCCGCCTGATTGGCTAACTCCCGGGTCAGGCCGGGTACTTGCGCCAGGATTGCGGTCATCCATCGCCGCACTTCATCGACATCGAGCGAACGATACTCCTCCATCTCTTTGTATTGCAGCGCTTTCAAGCGGCGATCCAACTCCGCGTGTTCGAAGGGCAGCCGGACCGGAACCGCCGGATGGTTCTCGCAAAGCGCCAAATACTCGGTCAGTGGCGACAATAACTGATTGTGCGGCGGACCTTGTCGCAGGATCTCTAAGTGAATGGTCTTCATGCGTTGCTTCATGCGTTGTCCTTCGCATCGACGAAGTCGATGCCGCCGCTCCGCGGCACCACTTTCTTTAAGACGGGATTCTCGTCCTTCTTTATAATCGCTACCGTGGGCCGGGCGAACTTCAGATCATCGCCCAGATCTTCAATCGTCGCGGCCGTCGCCAAGTGCTCGAATACCGGCCTGAACGTCTCCTCCGTCTCGAGTTGCTCCGGTGTCAGGCGCATCAGCCACGCCCATGTGCCCGTGTTAAAGTACCACCCACGTCCCACCTTCCTACGCTGCAGAATGCGTGCCAGGTGCGTATGTCCCGCCACGACCACGTCGAAGTTCGCCCCGGCCAGGCCGTCGATCATCTCGAAGTCGTCGTCCGTTCTGCGGATCGTGAACGTCTGGTCGCTCGCAAGCTCCTTCACCGTTTCCCAGGCCACCCGGTACGGCTGGCTTCCGGTAAGTGTGGCCACCAGGGCGCTCCCGATGCCCAGTTGCGCGGAGCCTCTCCGGTACACCAGATCGACCGGGTCGAGGTGGTTTTCAAAATCTCGCTCTACCTGGTCCATCAGGCGCCGGGCATCCGCGCCCTCGCCGCCCGTGGCCATGATCTGCGCGAGGGTTCGCGCGGCTTCGGAGCGCTCGGCGGCCTCGGCGACTTCCGGTTCTTCCAGCAGATGGAACGCGCGGCGGAGCGGGGTCGTGACGAACCGCCGCCGCAGGATGCCCACCACGTCGGTCCCCTTGGCCTGCAACTCCGGATGCATCGTCAGGACGATCCGCAGCGCGCCTTGTTTCTCCGGCTTCAGCAGATCGACGAACGCGTGCTTGCTCTTGATCCCATTCATGATGTCGACTACCAGTTTGGAACCCGCATTCGGAGTCCATGGCTCGACAGGCCGGCCCTGGATCAGGTCAACACTAATCCGCCGCAGTTTCTCGTAGTCGGTGATATTCCACTCGTCCACCTCGTTGCCATGTACACACAGCACCTGCCAACTCCCCACCGAGCACGCAAAGCCCGCGCCATCAAAGCAGAGCTGGATTCGTTCCTGGGCGTTCCCATCCCCCGCCGAAAGGCCGTGCAACAGATGTTCCCGTACCCACGGCAACGCCAGTTCCAGGTCATGATTCCCCAAAACGATCGTAAGGTGACGCTGCGGCGTGCGCACGTAGGCCCTGAGCGACGCCCAGACTTTGGGAAAGCTCTGCGCAATGTTGTCCAACTGATCGATGGCTCCGGCCGGATCGAAGCAAATTGCGCCGGGTTGTGCCAGAAAATCGATCATATCTCCATTTATTACGAGAGCGCACTCACCCTGCGCGTCGGTCCGTAGGTGGTCGATGAAACTGCACAGCAGATCCTGTTGCCCGAAGATCTGGTGCCCCGGTGGACCGCCCATGTGCAGGTCCGATATGACATACACCTGATCGAACGGCGGTATTGGAATCATAATGACTCCGATTATACGAAACATTCTCCGGGATAGCGAGCCGTCCGCGGCGCGAGTGCGCCGCCTCAGACCGGCTCCGCCGCTGCGCCACGCGGCGAATGGCCCAAGCGCCAGCGCCGCCGTCGCGCCGAGCCCACTTGACGAAAGTTTTCGTTGACATTGACGAAGTCTTTCGTCAATAATCTACTCATGACCTCCAAGCAGCCCAAGCCGACGGTGGCAGAGTTAGAGATCCTGCGGGTTTTGTGGGAACGCGGCCCTCGCTCCGTACGCGAGATTCAGCGCGTGATGAACGAAGTCAAGCCGACCGGGTATACCACAGTCCTCAAACTCCTCCAAATCATGACCGAAAAAGGCTTGGTCAATCGCGACGAAAAACAGCGGCCCCAGATCTACCGTGCCCGTTACCCGCGCGAGCACACGCAGCAGCAACTGCTGCACGATCTGGCTCAACGTGCCTTCGGCGGTTCAGTGAAGGCGCTCGTGTTGCAGGCCTTGGCCGGACGGAAGTCGTCGCGGCAGGAGCTGGAGGAAATGGAAAGGCTTCTAGACCGGATGGAAGGAGAAACCAAATGACCGCCATCGCTCATGCAATCAGCGCGGCACTGCTCCATTTCGTATGGCAGGGGCCGGTAGTCGCGTTCCTGTTGTGGATCACGCTCGCCGCTCTGCGAAGGGGCTCAGCCCGGCTCCGGTACTTCGTGTGTTGCGCGGCATTGGCCATCATGATCGCACTGCCGGGAATTACGGCGTGGGTCGTGTATCGAGCGCCGGGCGCGGCAAGCACGCCGGCCGATCAGGTCGTTGTTATCCCTGATTCCGTCGGTCCGGCGGTATTGTCCGGGGCCGCCTCGCTGTCTGTGTGGATTGCGGCGCTCGAAGCTTGGGCGCTCCCGCTCTGGTTCGCCGGCGTCCTGGTCTTTGCCGTCCGTCTGATCTGGAGTTCGAGACATGTCGTCAGGCTCCGGCGTGAAGGTGTACCGCCCGAAGGTTCGCTCGTCGAGACCGTGTCACGCTTGGCACGCCGAATGAATATTGGCCGCCCGGTCTACGTCCGCATCTCCAGCCTCGCTGAGAGTCCCAGCGTTGTGGGCTGGCTCCGGCCGATGGTTCTGCTTCCCGCGGCGTCACTCCTGAATCTCAGCGTGGAGCAGTTAGAGGCCGTGCTGGCTCACGAGCTCGCGCACATCCGGCGTCACGATTATCTGGTCAATGTGCTGCAGACTCTAGCCGAGACATTGTTCTTCTACCAGCCTGCGGTCTGGTGGGTTTCGTCGTGCATCCGTAACGAGCGCGAGCTCTGCTGCGATGACTTGGTCGTCGAAATCTGCGGCGATGCCGTGGGCTACGCGCGGGCCCTCACCAAACTCGAACGCTTGCGCGTGATCTCGCCAGAACTTGCTCTGGGCAGCAGCGCCGGACCGCTGCTGCGTCGGATCCGACGGCTCACTGGCGTAGTCGAGGAGCAGCCTCCCTCCAAGCTGCCGGCCGTCCTCGCCCTGTGTCTGGCGCTCATCTGCTGCCTGATGACCAACCTGCACTGGGCCCATGCCCAACCGCAAGCCGCACGCGCTGCGGAAGTCAGCCGCGACTCCATTTGGGTCGATACGGTCAAGTACGGCGATCTCTCGATCAGGGTCCGCGCACTCGGAACCGTTTCCACACCGAGCACGGCGGAACTGAAGGTCGCCGCGTCCCAGGCCAATCTGGTGCAGATTGGCCAAAGCGCGTCTATCGAACTGCGCCGCGGCATTACGATGGCCGGTAAAGTGACCCGCATCGACTCGAATGAAGTCAACGGAACGGTCACGGTTGCGGTAGAAGTGCAGGCACCCGTGCCGGATTTCGCAGCCCAGCCGGTTGATGGGATCATCCGAATCAGAACTCTGAACGACGTGGTGTACGTGGGTCGCCCCGTCGGTTCCCAATCGGACAGTCAGGGTACACTTTTCAAGCTGGAATCCGATGGCAGCCACGCCAAGCGGGTGAAGGTGCGATTCGGGGCGAGTTCCGACAGCACTGTGCAGATCCTCGAAGGACTACATCCCGGCGATCACGTGATTCTGTCCGACATGAGCAAGTATGACGGCTATGATCGCGTCCGCCTTAAGTGATGGCTCTCCGCGCGCCAGCGGGTCTTCTGACACATCCGTTCGCTGTAGCGCCGTAGGGTAGACCGAAGCGGCTCAACACCTGGATTGCCGGCAATCAATCAATTGGACCGTAAATCGTGCAAGCGTGACGGCCAATGTTCGCCCTCCGTAATCAACGAGCCGTCCTCGTTCGCGAATCTTCGAGCAATTGACGCACTATGCTAGAAGTAGAGTTTCAAAGCTAACTGACACTGCCGGGGCCCGATCGCCGTGTAGTTGATTACGCCAAAGTTGGGATCGCCAACGTAGGTGTCCGGCGTGCCAAAAACGGGATGGTTGAAGGCATTCTCCGCTTCCAGGCGCAACTCGAGCTTCATGGCCTCGTGGCTTTTCGAGAGTGCAAAGTCCTTCAAAATGGACAAGTTGTTAGTGAAAGTGAAGGGACTGCGCACGCTGCCGATCGCCCGCGCCGCAGTGCCCAGGGTGTAGGCGGCCGGGGCCTGGAAGACATTCGGGTTTGCAAAGTAGTTATTGATCCAATTCGTCTCGGGGCCACCGCTGCGTGCCGGTTGGCCGATGATATCGGCCCGCTGGCAACCGTAAGTATATATCGGAGTACCGCAACCGGTGACCGCAAACTGAAGCGGGAAGCCGTCGTGGATGGTCCACACACCGGCGGTTTTCCAGCCTCCGAAGATGAGTTCAAGGGCCCGAGGCATGTTGCTAAGGAGAGCTTTTCCACGACCGAAGGGAAGGTCATAGGTATAGTTGAATTTCAACTGTTGCGGCATGTCGAAAGTGGAGAGGCTGCGTTCAAGGTTTGGCCGATTGGGATCCTGGAGGCCGTAATTCGCTGAGTTTTGGCCATAATTCGAAAGCCAAGCCACATTGGTGTCGGCGATCGAGGAATCGTCGATGGATTTCGACCACGTGTAATTCGCTGAGAGTTGCAAGCCGTTGGAGTAGTGCTTTTCCAGCGTAATTTGCAGCGCATTATAGATGGAATTGGCGCTGGGCGGCTCGTCCAAGGCTACACCGGTGAACTGCGGATACGGCAACATGAGCTGGAAGGCCTGGACGGTCGGACTGGTAAGGCTGCTGTTAGAGTAGTAGGAGTTCGTGAGGACCGACGCGAAGGGATTATTGACATAGTTGCCGAGGTTACCAATTTCCGTCGGAGTCATGCTCTCAACCTGCGGCCCCAGGATGTCGAGACTATTGTCGCCCCCAAAATACAGACGAGTTCCTTTCTTGCCGATGTACTGCACGTCAAGCAGCATACTGGAAGGGAGTTGACGCTCGATCCCGAAGCTCCAGCTTTGCTCGTAGGGAGTGCGGGCCGCCGCGGCAGTGCGGAGCGGTCCGACGGCGTAATAGCCCACGTCGTTCAACACGCCGAGGGAGCTTCCCGGTGGCTGGATCAACCCGTTCGGGAAGGGGTTACTGAGATGCAGCCAGGGCGTCGCGCCATCATTTTGATAGGTAGTGATCGCACCGGTTGATTGGTTGAAGCCTTGGGAGCCGTAGCTCAACAAGCCATTGGCCCCCGAGCGGGGTTGGCTGAAATAGATGCCGTAACCTCCGCGCAGGACGGTTTTGCTCCCAACCTCGTAGGCGAACCCGAAACGCGGTTGCCAGTCGTTCCAGTCCGTCAGCCAGTCGGAGCGCACACTGGCGCTGTTAAACCTCTCTCCGCCATGGAGCAAACTGAACCCGGGTACATAGAGGGGAGACACAGCGTTGGGGTCAAACCAGTTCATGCGGTTATGGCGTTCCGTTCTGGGCAAAGAGACGTCGTAGCGAAGTCCCAAATTCAAAGTCAGTTTGGGAGAGACTTTCCAGTTGTCCTGGGCGAATCCACCATATTGGTGGTTTTCCGACGCCACTTCAAACTGGATTTCGTAGTAAGCGCCGCCGCCCATCAACTGGCCCATCATGAAACTGGCCATGCCATCGCCCCCGCACACGGTAATATCGGGGTCCGGGCACTGCGAACTGCCCAGACTGCCGAAACTGAAGACGCCCTCCGGCGCGTTCGTCTGAATATAGTTTTGCTGGTGCAGCCGGCCCTCGAAGCCGAACTTCAACTCGTGTTTCCCCTTGATTATCGTGAGCTGCTCGATGAGTTGGCCCGTGTCCTGGCCCTGCACGTAGTTGCCGTATTCATCCTGCCCGATGTTGGTATAAGCGGCAGAATAATATCCGGGGCCGATGGAGATGGCGGGAACACCGAGGAAGCCGTCGGTCTCAAGATAGGACGGGAAACCCAGGGTGCCGAGGGGATTAGCGTTCAGCTTCTTGTTGTAAGCATCGATCAGCTCCGAGCCGCGCGTGAAGCCGAACGTGCTGGTCAACAGCAGCGTTGGACTGAAGGTGTGCGTGTCATTGATCGCGAACAGGTGAGCGGCGCTTTGGTTCGGCCCGCTCCCGCAAGGATCCGTGAAATTCTTGAAACAATTGAAGGGAGTACTGCCACCCCAACCATCTGAGTACTTGGCGCTGAGCAAATTCTTTTCACTGAAGCGGTGGTCGATCTTGAGGTCGAACTGGTCGCCGCCGTCAGAACTCGCTCCTGAGGCGATCCAGTTGTCGTAAATGCTTCCTCCAGGGATATTTGCCTGGGGGAACAGGTTCATCAACTTCTGGCCAACCGGATCGATCAGGTTTCCCTTTCCCGGGGTCAACTGATAAGGCGTGCCGTTCAGGTTGGGATTTCCGGGGCTGGCGTAGATGGCAAGGTTATTGAATGGAATGAAGGCGCCGCGGTAGGCGCCGACGGGCTCATTCGCCGGGGATTGGAACGTGCCTGAATAAGGATCATAGAGTTGCCCAGCAATCACGCTGCAAAGGCCGTTCGGGTCGAACGTGCCGCCATTGGCGGCGCACAATTCGAAAAAGTTGCCGGTGCGTTCGGCGGGACTGGGGACGCCCGCCATGTAGGTTCCCATATAAGATTCTCGCGTACCATCCCAGTCAAAGAAGAAGAAGGTTTTATTCTTGAAGATGGGCCCGCCTAGGGTGCCGCCGTAATTTTGCCGGTGTACAGGGGGAATGGGAGTTTGGGTCGCATTGTTGAACCAATTGTTGGCGTCGGTGATCGCGTTGCGAGAGAAATCGTAGGCGCTGCCGTGGAAGGAGTTGCTGCCCGAACGCGTGACCATGTTGACGACCGTGGCGCCGGTAAATCCATATTCGGCGCTGAAATTCGTCTGCTCCACTTTGAATTCTTCCACTGCGTCCACGGACGGAGTATAGGTGACGTTAGTGATGCCGCCGTTGGGCTCGAAGTTGGTGATCGTGGCGCCGTCCATCAGAATGTCGGAATTGGCGCCGCGGCTGCCGTTGGATATGAAATTTGTTCCGGTGTCGCCGACTGAATTCGAGTCGCTCTGGTTGTTCATACCCGGCCCGAGTTCAATAAGGTCCATCACGTAACGGTCGACCAGCGGAAGATCGTTGATGAACCGCCGGTTGACCACTTGGCCAGTCACCGCATCTTCGGTGGCCAGGTGCTGCGCCTGGGCCTGGACCTCGACGGCTTGCGTCGTGGTGGCGACCTTCAGATGCAGGTCTGCCGTCGCGTTCTCGCTGACGTTCAACGTGACGCCGGTGCGCACCAGTTTCTCAAAGCCGGGCACTTCCGCGGACACGGAATACAATCCCGGCGGAATCGAGGTGAACAAGTACCGCCCCACACTGTCCGAGGTGGTGGCGAATTGATAGCCCTTCTGCTGATCGACGAGCCTGACCTTCACCCCCGGGATTATGGCCCCGCTGGGGTCGGTAATCTCCCCGCTCACGGTCCCAAAGTAGCCCTGGCCGAATAGCACCGCGGGCATTGTCAACAGGACGGTTAACAGGAGTCCGCGGAGAAACCTCCTCGGCTCGCTGCATACGCAACTGGAAGTGTCGACACGCATGTTTCACCTCGTAAGGGTTTTTTATAGCGCCTCACGTACGTAAAGGCTATGGTCGAGGTATTTCGCGAGGGCCGGCGGGACGCATTCCCGTCCTTCGTGCGCAGGTTTTCGGGCGAGGGATGCGGACGAATTGTCAGGGGATGGCGCGGGCGCAACGGACCACACCAGCGCTGCTGGACCGGTATCGTGTTCGATGACAACTTCGTCGCCAACGCCCACATGATTCAGACACGGTAATCGTTTGCCGCTTCCGCGGCCGGAATATGGATCGCGCGGATTCCCACACAGAATTATACACCCACTGGCCGTTGCCATTCTCCAGTAACCTCGGAATGGGCACACCGTTTCCCTGAGGGCCCACAATATTCATACGGCGGCCACTTGACCGCTGACTCGAACCAGGGATGTGATCATCGCCGGCCAAACGCGGCCCAACAAGATAGCTCTCCCCGAGTCGGCTAGTGGCGACTAATGTCCTCGTGCCTGCGTCCTCCGCCAGTGTAGAAGCGAAAGTCGCGACTACGCCGTCAGCGAGGATCTAGCCCCGGTTGCTTGTGGGAAGGGGATCGACAGGAATCGGTAATACTAAACGCTGCGCAGTTACACAGGACCTACATTGCTCGGTGGGGGCTATCCGGGAGTTTGGCCTGCACTTTGACTTCGCCGGAGGCATGACTAACCCCGATGGAATTGGGGTGGCTCCAGCCTGACTTGTTCCTGCTGGCTTTCATTTAATTCCCCACATGTTTAAGTCACTGCTGCACCTCAGTAGGCGCAGGTTTCGCATCGGCCTCCGGAGTTGGCGCTTTGGCGGCAGCGCTGGGTCCTGGCCTCGCCAAGAGGAACAGGGCACGCCCGCTGATTTCCTCATCGAATTCGACACCGCCCCTCTCGAATGCCAGCCTTATCCCTTCTACTTGGTGTTCGGGAGGCACTTTGCCGAGGGCGCAATTCACTTGCAGCGTCGCGTTTTTCGCGAACCCCAACACCGGAAGCAGGCGGATGCGCAGTACAGCCAAGCCCCCAGCAGGGATGGAGCCTGAGAGCATGGGCATCCGCCGTGGGCCGAACGGTGGGGGGGGACCTAGTGCCCGGCCTTCGCGCATCAGCGCACCCGGCGCGATGCCGTAGGTATCAAAACTGACGAGTTCGCTCGCCACCCAGACACCTGTCTCAAGCACATCTCCACTGGAGGACTTGTATGTGTAAGTCCCCGCTGCCGTAACCAACTTCCTTTGCGGAGCCAGCGTGCCGGCGCCGCTCAGCTCGTAACTTGCGCCATCGGCGGACTTCACCACCGCCGGACAGGCGGAAGAGTCACCGGAATCGCAAAGGACCCCCGAGCCCACCAGGAGAATGTAATCACTGTTCCTGGTTTGAGCTATCGCCGGAGCAACTACCAGAAACATGCTCAGGCTCGGTAGTGCCACCCATCCCATGACCAAGTTCAGGAATACCCGTTGGCATGGCATAATTTCCCCCATCGTCGGAGCAAGCTAAACGGAACCCGCAAGCCGATACCAAATCCACGGCGGGCTTGCGGGCTTACGGCGTGCGCAGAAGGCCGTGGGACACACCGCCCGCGTCAATGTAGAATCCGATGATTTCCCCCAATGGATCGACGGTAATCCCAAAGGTGCCCTGGCCGGCCTCTGTACCAGCGCCAGGATCGTTAAACGTGGTGAACTTGCCGTCCGGAGCACGCAGCAAGCCGTGACTCACACCGCCCGCGTCAACGTAGTATCCCACGATCGCCCCCTCTGGGTTGAGGTCGGAGGCGATGGTGCCCTGGTACACACCTGTGCCAGCGCGCGGAAAGTCGAACGTCGTGATCGTCCCGGCGGGAACGCGCAGGAAGCCGTGGTTCACATTGCTCGCGTCAACGTAGTATCCCGTGATCTCCCCCGCTGGGTTGATGCCTTCGCAGAAGGTGCCCTGGCCCGCACCTGTGGCCGCGCCAGGAGCCTCGAACGCGCTGAATCTCCCGTCGGGAGCACGGAGGAAGCCGTGGTACACATCGCTTGCATCCAGGTAGTATCCCGTGATCGCCCCCGTCGGGGTGATGCCTTCGGTGATGGTGCCCTGGTACGAACCCGTGCCTGCGCCCGGAGCCTCGAACGTCGTGAACGCGCCCTCCGGAGTGCGCAGGAAGCCGTAGTTCACATCGCTCGAGTCTAGATAGTATCCCGCGATCGCTCCCAGCGGGTTGATGCTTTGGCCGACGGTGCCCTGGTACGCACTTGTGCCTGCGCCCGGAGCGTCGAACGTCGTGACCGCGCCCTCCGGAGTGCGCAGGAAGCCGTGATACATGTTGTTCCCGTCGATGTAATATCCCGTGATCGTACCCCGCAGGCTGGTGCCGTAACTTAAGATCAGTGTCCCTTGGTACGCACCAGTGCCCGCGCCCGGAGCGTCAATCGCCTTGAACCTGCCGTCGCGAGTGCGTAGAAAGCCGTGGAACACATTGTTCGAGTCCAGGTAGTATCCCAGGATCGCCCCCGCTGCGTCGTCGAAGAGGGCGGTAGTGCCCTGGCCGGCGCTTGTGCCCGCACCCGGCGCATCGAACGTAATGATGGTGGCCGCATGGGGGCCTTGTGAATAACCAAGTTCCAGACTGAAGAGGATCAGGCAAAGCGCGGCCGCGCCTCTGCCTCCGACCAGCGAACGAAATCGAGCAAATAAAGTTGGACTCGGCATACAGGAATCTCCTTGTTCTTTGATTTTCCCTGATCTAAGCGGATCCTTCGTTTTCGCTTCCAACAGGTTCTTCCCAATTACTTTCGGCGTTCAGATATTCACTAAAGCGAATTGCAGATGAAAAGCCGCACGGGAATCCGTCGGCTGACGGATCCCTGCGCGCTACCTGCTGCTCCGGGCGGTCTTACGGAGTCCACAAGAACCCGTGGACCGCGCCGCTCGCGTCCTCGTACACTCCGGCCACCTGCCCAGCCGGATTGATGGACAAGGCCCAGGTGCCACGAGAAGATCCTGTGCCAGCCCCCGGCGCGTCCAATATCGTTATCGTGCCGTTCCTGGCGCGCACGAAGCCGTGATTGATGTTCGCGTAATCGTTGTCGTATCCAGCGACCACGCCCTCCAGGTTGAGGGCAAGGGAGAACGTCCATGTGCAGCACGGAGAACTGGGAGATGGGACAGCATCGAACGTTGCGTAGCTGCCGTCGCGAGCCCGCAGGAAGCCACGATAGTTGCCCGGGTAGAATTCTTCCGAAAGGGGCTGAAAATACGTTCCTGCGATCTCCCCGAACAGGTTGATGCCTCCTAAAGGGGCCGAACCCACCAAGAAGGGATCGAAGAAGCATCCCGGATAGTAAATTGCCGAATCCGGCAGATCGAACGTGGTCAGGGCGCCGTCTCTGGTCCGAAGGAAACCGTAGGCAACGGAGTTTGCATCCCCGTAGCATCCAGCGACGGTGCCCTCGTCGGTGATGCCAAAGGTCTGGGTGCCCTGTCCAGACGCTGTGCCCGCGCCTGGGGCATCAATCGTGGTGATGGTGCCGTCGGGAGCCCGCAGGAAGCCGTGAGTGACGAAGTTTGTGTCAAAGTAGGTCCCCGTGACGGCGCCCTCCAGGTCGATGCTTCCAGCCGAGAAGAAAAGGGCGCCCGGCACGTCGAACGTGGTGAAGGCGCCGTTACGATCTCGCAGGAAGCCGTGCTCCACATCGTTTGCATCGGTGTAGGATCCCGTGATGGCCCCCTCCAGATTGATGGCAGAGGCGGAGGTGCCTTCGTAGGCGCTCGTGCCGGCGCCCGGCGCGTCGAAGGTGGTTATCCTGCCGTGGGCGGACCGCAGGAAGCCGTGAGCGACCCCATTGATGTCTTGATAGTATCCGGTGATATCGCCTGCTGCGCTGATGGCGGAGGCGTAGGTGCCTTGGGAAGCACCCGGTGCGTCGATGGTAGTGAAGGTGCCCTGCTGGGCGCTCGCGGAAAGGCCCAGCCCAAGCGTGCACAAGGCCAGGCAAAGGGCGAACGCTCCTTTCCGTCTCGCTGTTGGGCCGAACCTTGAGAAAGCAAATCGGTTGTTCATGGTGTGTAAACCTCCTCTGGGAATTTGATTTTTCGTCATTTCTTCGCCTGGGCTCTGATCCCCGAACCCTGCTCGTAGAGGCCTTGTCGGCTCACGCCTTTCGACGGTCCCCAAGTTGAACCGCATCCTACAGCCCGGAACCCAAACCCCGGCTGTGCTTGAAGTAGTTGCTCACCCCGTTCTGTGTACTCATGCGCAGAAAACCCGCGAAAGTGATCATGTCATCTGAAATTTTTCGCACCCCAGGGCGCCGGTGCGTTAACTACGCGAATCATAGTTGTGTTATAGTTACCGTGGGTTAGAAACCAAACCAAATTACCTGAGGGCGGCGCCTGTGTCTGCCGGCCACAAAGTCACGCAACTCCTGATCGAGTGGGGGAGGGGAAACCCGCAAGCGCTGGACGAGCTTACCCCGCTGGTGTACGCCGAACTTCGCAAACTTGCGGCGAGTTATCTCCGCAAGGAGCGCCCTGACCACACCCTTCAACCCACCGCCTTAGTGCACGAGGCATACCTGCGTCT
>Ga0181538_10002887_pt1 | contig 17275 bp, 11 predicted proteins | sample PEATcosm2014_Bin_40_FD_119773 | JGI IMG/M metagenome (GOLD analysis project Ga0181538, IMG submission 119773) | Peatland microbial communities from MTU Mesocosm Facility, Houghton, MI, USA - PEATcosm2014_Bin23_30_metaG | ecosystem: Environmental > Terrestrial > Soil > Wetlands > Peat | place...
ACGCTCTGTTCAGGTATCACGTAGGTGAAGGAGCCGGAAGACACCGGCACAGCGGCGTGGGCTTTCAGGCTCAGCTTGCGTGACGTTATCCACGGCACGACACTCCCGCCCATTGACGCGTCCACGTTGAATTGCTGATTGACCACTGAGGGACCGCTGTTTACGACGACGATGGCCGCCCCCGCATCAGACCCTTTGTACGCGGAAACCAGTAGTCCGGTGTTATTAGCTACGTCGACGCGCATCCAGCCCGGAAGCACGAATTTAGAGTAGTTCCCAAACGTATAAGCTCGCTTTGCAGCATGCCCGAAAGAATCGGTGAGACCTTCGTTGTCTTGAAACAAGATGCCCGAAAGCGACCAGTAGTGCCAGGCGCTGACATCTGCGGTCGAGAGCGCCCCGTGAATCATCCGCGCATAGACCAGGCCGTTGTTCATTGAACCGTCGTAGGCATCGAAGTCGCCTACTTCCGTTTCCCAGACGTGCTGGGTTGTAAAGTTGTTCCACGACAAAGGAGTGGCAAGGACGCCCCGGTACTCATGAGCGGCAAGGATGCCGATCTTCGCGGCCACGGCGGGGTCGTTCATAGCCGCCGCGTTGTAGCTGTTCCCCCATGTCCCTTCCTCTGCAATCATGAGCTTGACCGAGCCGTATCCCGCGCTCGCCAGGGCCTGCGACAAATAGGGAATGTAATCGTGCAGTTGCTGAGCAGTCCAGGTGCAAGAGCCGTAGGTTGTACTCACATCGGGCTCGTTCTGCGGGCTGAGCGCATCGAGCGTTATGCCGTAAGTCCTGGCCAGCAGGGTGACAAAGCTGCTCTGGACACTGGCCAGGTTTGCGTAATTGTCGGGATTTCCGATAAATGCTCCGCCCTTTCCGTACTGGCCGTTCGACTTCATCGAGCCGGGCGGACTCCACTCCGCTGCCCATACCCGCGCGCCGCGCGCGACGGCCGCCTGGGCGTTCGCAAGGTCCTTCTTGCTGATGGTTGCTTGAGACGAAGCGACGCAAGCGCCCCGCCCGAGTGAAACCTCGCAATCGGCCACGCTGGGCCAGAGTGTCACGCGGATGAGGCTCAGATGGATACCTTTGTCGGTGTAGAAAAAGTCCATCAGTTTGGACGATAGGCGCGGGTTAACGCCCGCCGTCGCCGCCCCAAAGCCATCAATGACCTGGCGCGTGCTGGACCAATTTATCGTAATAGAGGTTCGATCATTATCGGAAGTGTTAATTGAGCTGCCAGGGCCGAATCCCCTGCCTGCGGCACACGACAGCCAGGGCGGCGACAGCGTGACGCTGAGGAGCAACAGCGCAATCGCCGGTCCCCGTCGCAGCCCAGCGAACGCAGCCGAAAAACCCACCGCGAGAAAGGGTAGCCAAGAGGACAGGTCTATCACTCTGAGGTGAAAGTCAGCGCGCTGGCTGCGGATCTCGTATCTGTTGGCGTCTCGACCGGGGAAGCGGACATCCGTCGCGCTTCGATCCCTCGTGCGCCCTTCAGGACCATGGCCATTAAGGCTGTGCTGTAACATCCTGCCGCTACGATCAACACCGCGGTGAAACCCAGAGTCATTGCCAGAATCATTGCAGCCACGGAGCCGATAACGGTAAAGAACCCATTGACCCCCCACGCCCAGGGCACCAGAGGCGAAGCTTCCTCACCAACTAGCCGCAATCCCGTCGCAAAAGGGGTACCGAGCAATATCCCCAATGGCGCAACCAGCAATACAGCTACCGAAAGACGCAAGGGCAACGTAAGGCCCAGCGCCCAGGACAGAATCGGAGGCATCGCAATCAGAGTGAGCACGATCCCGCCCACCGTAGCCGACAAAAGCCAAGCCAGGGTGCGGTAGGACACTTCCTGAATGCGCCCGGCGAGGTAGGAACCTACGCCCGTGAAAACCAGTAAACTGGCCAAGACGACGGAAAAAGTATATATGGGCTGCCCGAGAAACAGCACGAGGCGTTGGAGAAGCACGATTTCAATGAGAATGAAACCCAACCCCAGACCGGCAAAGTATGTCAGGAAGAATCCCTCCCCACCCACGCGCAGACCTTGGCGGTTGAAGCGCAGAAGCGGCAATAGAATCAGCATTCCTCCCACCGCTATGGATTGAATCAGCATCACTACCAGGACGACCTGATTCACCGGCGCCTCCGTGCCGTCGGGTGCGCCTTGCTCGGTCAGCACTTCCCGAAAACCTAGCGGCCACTTCCAGCGCCGGGTCTGGTTGAAAAAGGGCTTGTCATCGGTAGCTGGGCGAAGGTAGTAATTGGTCGAATTGTATAGCCGTTCCAAGTCAGGGCTTTTGAGAAGTTCCGCGTGAAATAATCCCGCCCTGCCACCGGGCGTGAAGGGAGAATAGAGGATCTCAGGTTGGTTTTCATCTCCCGCAGAGTCCACACCCCCTATGCCAACGCGCTTCGCCATGAGATCGACTTCCTCCGGACGCAGCGGGGATTTTTTCAACAGGAGCCCCACGTTCAACTGTCTAGGCCCAAAAGCGGCGCCCGTCCCCCGAAAGGCGAAAAGATGATTGGCAGCACTGCCCAGACCCAAACGGTCAAACATTTCGCGGGTTGTAGCGATCAGCTTGGTGACGTTGTAGCCCCAGACGAGCAGAACACCATCGGGAGTGAGGTGGTTCCAATAGTCCTCGAAGGCCTCGCGCGTCATGATGTAGCTCTCACTTAGGGTGAGGGCGCCGGAGCTGAGAGCAGCGGTGCTATAGGTGTTAAGAGAAACGATGGCGTCGTACCGATCCTTCGACCGGCGAACAAAACTGCGGCCATCCTCCGTCACCAGCTTGACCTCGGGTTGTTCGAATAATCCGCCCCAATGCTTCGCGAGACGCCGGGTGACAAGGTCATTGATAATGGGATTGATTTCCACGGCAGTGACGGAGGAAGCGCCGAAATACAGGGCTTCCAAAACCTCACGCCCCGCCCCCGAGCCGATGATCAGCACCCTGGGGTGATCTGTTCCTACATACTGCACGCCCGCCGGGTGGTACTGCGGTGAATGCGCAAGAAAATTGCGCACTCCCATGCTTAAATCACCCATGCCTGTTCCCGCCGCTCCTCCGTCGATGATTATGGAATAGTAGTGGGGGCCGGGCTGGGTTGGGTCCGGCGACAGCGCGTCGTAAACTTCAATTCTGGAAAAGGTGTTCCATTGGGTAAAGATGGGAGCCTGTCCTTCAGGAAGAAGCGGATGGCGCTTTTCGGGTATCACATTGACGGGTAGTACGTGCTCTGCTACGAGCCCCAGCGCCAGAATTCCCACCCCCGCCATGCCGCACAAGAGCGTGAGCTTAGACAACCGGAAAGACCCAAAAGCCAACGCGGCCAGCACGCCGAGAACGGCCACCGCCACGACAGAACCGGATCCTCCGAAAGCGGGCATCACGCCCCAGAGGGCCACGCACCCCGCACCTGCACCAAGCAAGTCGGCAGCATAGAGGCGATTAACCTCCCGACCACCCCGGCTAAGAAGCAGGGAGATCGCCAACCCGGAAAAGTAGAACGGGGCCGCCAGGACAAGGTAGTAAAGGATCCCGGTGACCAGTTGCCAGTGGTCACTGCGAATCCGAAAGGGGTAAAAAGGAACTCTTTGCATCAGCCAGAAGCTGGCGAGTGTGACGAAACCAAACATCAACGCGACGGAAATCAGCGCCACGTCCAGCGGCGTTTGCTCGCGCAGTTCCTTCCAAAGCGAGAGCGTTACACCTGCCGCGCCAAAACCCAGCAACGCCGTGGAAACCACCAGGAAGCCAAAGTGGTACCAATTGGAAACGGATAGGATGCGAGTTAATGCCAGTTCGAGCAACAAGGTGGCGAAAGAAAGGAGGAAGATGCCGGCATAATGTCGTCCCCCTATCGCAGTTTTCGGGCTCACTACTGGTTTGGTCACTGTTTCTCCTGTATTTTCCCGGTGTACCAACCAGTTTACTCCGAATTAGACATCCCTGCGATTCGGCCTTTCCCCTAGGGCGTACTAGGTAGCAATACCTGGATTTTATTGGAGCCACTTCGTGTGGATGAGGGCGCGGCCCTGTTTCAGCTCTAAGCCCCAAAGGGGTGGTCTAACAAAGCCCAGGCCAACGGCCTGGGTGACGATTCGGTGCCGCGCGATTCGCCAGCCCTGAAGGGGCGTGATGAGCCGCTCGGGGGCGGCGGGGGCGACGTTCAGCGGAGGCCAACGCCTGGTTATTTCGCCCCTGCAGGGCTTGTTGCCAGAATAACGATGGCGTCTCGTTCGAAACCCAGGCCGTTGGCTTGGGCTTTGTTAGCTCGCCCCTTTAGGGCTCGAAGCATTCCCAACCAAGAATCAAATACGCCCCATCGCTGAAGGGCTGACATATACTACGGACTTCAGGGACACGACACCAGGACACTGCCGCCTACGAAGTTGATACCTCTGTAAGGTCCCGGACCAAAGAAGCGGGTACGCGCTGCGCCTGGTTGCTGTGGCGCCGCGCCATGATGGCGATTAACGCTACAGCGTAGCACGCGGCCGCGATTACGAATACGGCGGTGAATCCCAGGATCATGCCCAGGATCACAGCAGTTACAGACCCGATCACGGTAAAGAAGCCGTTCACCGCCCAAGCCCAAGGCACCAGGGGTGCGGCTTCCTCGCCGACAATGCGCAGACCCGTGGAGAACGGGGTGCCGAGAAGTATCCCCAATGGAGCAACCATCAGGACAGCGATCGAGACGCGTAAGGGCATAGCGAAACCCAGCGCCCACGACAGAACCAGCGGCATGATTGCGAGCGTGAGCAGAATCCCGCCCACCACAGCCCCGAGAAGCCAATACAGGGTTTCGTACGTGACGTTTTGAATGCGGCCGGCGAGGTAAGACCCTACGCCGGTAAAGACAAGCAGACTGGCCAGGACGACGGAGAAAGTATAGATAGGCTGACCGAGGAACAACTGCAGACGCTGAAGGAGAACGATCTCGATGAGTATGAACCCCAGGCCCAATCCGGCGAAGTAGCTCAAGAAGGCCCAGCGCCCGCTGGTTTGAAGGCCCTGCCGGCGGAAACGGAAGAGCGGAATCAGGATCAATACTCCCCCGACCACCACTGCCTGTACCAGCAGGACGATCAGAATCACCTGGGCGACGGGACTACCCAGGATGCGGTGGTTGGTGGGGTTGCCCAGAACCGACCTGACGCCAAGATGCACACTCCAGCGTTGGGTCTGGTTGAAAAAAGGCTTGTCGTCTGTCGCGGGGCGCAGATAAGCGGCGGTGGACTCATAGACCCGCTCCAGGTCCGGAGCCGTCACCAGGTCACTGAGAAACGCTGCCTCCTCGCTGCCGGGTTTATCATACGGGGAGTAGAGAACCTCAGGACGGCCTTCAGTGCCGAAATCCTCTGTGCTTCCCACCCCTGTACGCTTCGCCATCTCTTGAACTTCCTCCGGCAGGAGCGGCGATTTTTGCAACAGGAAGCCCACGTTCAACCTTCTGCGGCCGTGGGGCACCATTCCTCGGAACGCAAAAAGATGCCCGGCAGGACTGCCCAGCCCTCTGCGGTCGAACATTTCTCGCGCCGTGGCGGCGAGTTTTGCGTCGTTATAGCCCATCAATAAAAGGGATCCGGTCGGCGTCAGGTGGTCCCAGTAATCGTCGAATGCCTCCCGCGTCAGGATGTAGGTCTCGCTTAGGGTGAGCGCGCCGGAGGCTAATGCGGCGCTGCTGTAGGTGTTTACGGAAATGATCGCGTCGTATTTCTCCTTGGAGCGGCGCACGAAAGTGCGCCCCTCGTCCGTCACCAGCCGGACTTCAGGCTGCTCGAAAAGTCCGCCCCAGTGTTCGCGCATCTTGTGGCTGACGATATCGACGACAATCGGGTTTATTTCGACGGCGGTGATGGAGGAGGCGCCGTAATACAGGCCCTCCAGGACCTCAGGCCCTGCCCCGGAACCGATAATCAGAACCTTGGGGTGGTCCTTGCCGACATACGCCATGCCTGCTGGATGGTATTGCTTGGCCTCGGCCAGGTAGTTGCGCACCCCCATGCTCAGATCGCGCATTCCGGTCCCGGCCGCAACGTCGATGATAATGGAGTAGTAGCCGGGGTCCGGCCGCTGGGGGTCCAAATTCGACCCGTCGTAGACCTCCGTCCTGGAGAAGCTGTTCCACTTAGTGTAGATGGGCGACGCGCCTGCGGGGATGAGCGGATTTACGAGCTTTTCAGGTATTACGCGGATGGGAATAAGTCGCTCGGCCGCGAAGGCCAACGGCAGCATCGCCAATGCCGTTATTCCAGCTATGAGAGTGAGATTAGAGCGACGGAAGGAGCAGAACGCCAGCGCCGCCAGCGCTCCCAACAGGGCTGCCGCCACGACGGAACCGGAGCCACCCAAAACCGGCATTATTGCACACAGGGCCCCGCACCCTATCCCCGCGCCCACGAGATCGGCGGCGTACAGGCGATTGACCTCCCGCCCCCCTCTACTGAGGAGCAACGAGATAGCCAGCCCGGAGCAGAAGAAGGGGGCAGCGAGGACGACGTAATACAAAAGTCCGACGGCGAACTGCCAGCGCTCAATGAACAGCCGGAAGGGCTGAAATGGAATCCGCTGCATCAGCCAAAAGCTCGAGATCGAGACGAAGCAAAACAAGAGGGACAGCGTAGCCAGGGCGCGGTCGAGCGGGGTCTCGTCCCGCAGCTTGGTCCAAAGTGACAGCGTCACTCCGGCGGCGCCAAACCCCAGCAGGGCGGTGGATACCACCAGGAAGCCAAAGTGATACCAATTGGACACCGAGAGCGCGCGTGTCAACGCGAGCTCGAGCAGAAGCGTGCCAAACGAAAGCAGGAATATGCCGGTATAGTGCGGCCAACGGATGGATGTCGGCGCTTCGCTAAAGGCTCGTTCTTTCACAAATCACCACCTGTCTGTTCGTTTCTCTAAGAGGAAGTACCCGGAAGTTCGTTGAAGCATTCAGCCCGACGAACCAGGAGCGAATTACTGGAATTCACCGCGCCTGAACGCTTCGATGATTCCCGCCGCGGTCCTGGCGGCCAGCGCGGAAATCGTCAACGCGGGGTTCGCTGCACCCTCCGTTACAAACACGCTGCTATCGCCGAGGAACAGGTTCGGCACATCGTGGGTTCGACACCACGGATCTACGACCGAGGTTCCTGGGTCCGCGCCCATCCTGCACGTTCCCAGATAGTGCGAAGACGCTCCGGGCATGATCTTATCCACCTGGATATCAACGGCTCCAGCGGCTTCGAATACGTCCTTGAGGCTGGCTGATATCGCGGCGACCATGGCGAGGTCGTTTTGAGAATGGTTGTTGATAATCAGCGGCGCCGGTAATCCATAAATATCTTTGACCAACGGGTCGAGCCTGACTTGATTGCCCTCCTCCGGAAGTTGCTCTCCTTCTGAACCCAAGCCCACGCGGTGGCCGAAGATCTCCTTGACGCGCGCCTTGTGCGCAGCTCCCCAGCCCGGGATGCTGTTCGCTGTGGCCAGGGGCCACTGGCCGTCATTTTCCACGGAGATCGTCCAGCCGCGCGCGAACCGATTCGCCGGTTTAGTCGCGTAAAAGTCTTGAATGATGCCGCCCGTCGGCACTCCCCGCCAGGGATCTAGCCTCTCTGGGAACACGCCGTAAGAGAATACGGACAGGTGTTCCATGAAGCGTTTCCCCACCAGTCCGCTGGAATTGGCGAGCCCGTCGGGAAACAGGCGTGACTTGCTCAGAAGAAGCAGACGGGGTGTTTCGACGGCGTTGCCGGCCACCACAATCACCCGGGCCGAGATTTCTTGTTCGTGGCCCTCCGCATCGAAGTAAATGACGCCCTTCGCCTTGCCGTCCGGCCCGACGGTAATTTCCCGGGCCATGCATTCGGTACGAAGACGTGTCCTTCCGGTCTTCAAGGCTTTGGGGATGTAGGTGACGTCGATACTGGACTTCGCTGAAATCTTGCATCCCAAGCGGCACGTTCCGGCGCTGATGCACGCCGGCCGGCCGTTCCAATCCTGGGTCGGAATCGCCAGGGGCTCGCGCACCAGGTGCAGGCCTAACTTGTCCGCGCCTCGTTTCAAGGCACAACTGGCTTTGTTCAGTTCGTGGGGCGGGGTTGGGTACGGACGCGAACGCGGCGGTTCGAAGGGATTGGCGCCGTCCCCATCCGCGCCGGAGACCCCTAGCTCATATTCGACCTGCGTATAGAAGGGTTCGAGATCGGCGTAGCTGATCGGCCAGTCGTCCGCAACCCCATCCTCGCTGCGCACGCGAAAGTCGGACTCATGGAGCCGGGGAGACATCGCGTGATAATGCAGGGTCGAGCCACCCACCCCTTTGACGCGGCAGTACAGGAAGGGGCTTGCGCCACCCGACGTATAGATATCCCGGCGCTGATCGGCCGGCGAGAAGATGTCATTGGCGCGAACTTCGAAATCAATGGCATGCGTGGGAAAGTCGTTGTACGGGTCGTAGCGCTTTCCCGCCTCAAGCACCGTGACGCTTAACCCAGCCTCAGCCAGTTCCTTGGCGATAACGCCGCCGCCCGCGCCTGAGCCGATAACAATAACATCTGAGTTGTCTTTCGTTGAGGGCATCGCGCCAGAAGAGTTCTGCACCTTAATTAATCGTCAAGCCGCCAGTCTTGGACAGCGCGGCGACGTTGAGTTGGTCCTCGACGGAGCCGGTTGCCAAGCCGACAGGTGCCGCGCCCATAGGCGCTAGAGCAGGCTCGATCGGGTTCAGGAGCCCGCGGGAGCGGGCGCAAGAATGTGGCCCACGGCGACAGCCGTGGGGAGAAAGCAGGGACGATGCGCCTGAAAAGCCCCGGGAGGGGCGACAGAGCTGTCTTGATAGTCGCAGATCTTCTGTCGCCACTACGTGGCTCAGCGTGTTCGCTGTATGCCGTGGTCCCACGGCTTGCGCCGTGGGCCACATTCTCGCGCCGCGGATGCGGCTTAGTGTGGGGCGACGTGCTTATACCAGCGCCTATGGGTGTCGCCCCCACAATCCGTTCGTATTGCAGATCGAGTTGTTGGCGAAAGCGCAACGCCGCGGACCGAATGCTCTCCTGCTCTCGATGACGCGCCGCGGCTAAAGCGACGAAGCGCTCTCTGAGAGCTTTGACTTGCAGATGGTCTATGTTCAGACAGTGGTCGAACTGCCCAATGGCTTTCATGTGCGCATCGACTTTCGGGTCGAAAGAGATCGCCAAAACCGGAGTTGTATTGAGGTGCGAAAGGATGACGCCATGAAGCCGGCTGGCAATGACCAGGTCGGCCCGGGAAAGGCCCTCGAGAAGTGTGTCGGGGCTTTGTTCGTTGGAACCGGGAAGGGTCTCAATCACTCGAGAGCCAGGCGCGATGGCGGAGAGCTTAGCTTGAAGATCGCCAACGGTCGCCACATCGGGGCTGTCCGTCGTGAAGAACAGAACGCGGTGGCCCTCCTTAATGAGCCACCTCACCATTTCCGCCAATTGGCTGAGGTATGCGGCATACCGCCCTGCATCCTTTTGAGGCCAGGCGCGCGGATCGCAGTAGGCGATCGGGCTCACCCCGACCACAAACCGATCATTCGTTGAAGCGGTCGTGAGTTGAGTCTCAACGATCGGGTATGGGTAGCTAAAAGCCAAGTCCGGGTAGACGGGGTCATGGCTCGCATTGACAAGGCCCTGAGCTGCAATCTTCGACTCATTGTCGCGGTAGGAGCGGTACTCTGCGAGGCGAAGGGCGATGCGGAAAAAGAAACGGCTCAACGGCCGTTCAACGGAGGATTTCCCGATGCTCACAAAAAAGAACGGCACGCCGCAGGCTCGGCTAATCAGGCTCCACTTGAAGACGGCCCACGGCTGCCCCCAAGGCCCGCCCCACGAGTCGTCGAGCGTGCCCCCACCGGGAACGATGAGGCGATCCAACTTCCGAACCAGGCGCACAGCCGCGGCAACATGGGCCAACTCCATCCGCCAGGTCCGGACGGCCCAGACGAAACGGCGTAGCCCCGGTATCTTCTTCAGAAGATGTGCGATCTTCCCTGGCTTCCGGCTTGCTGGTTGCGCCGTCGCAGTCACGTCTGACGTGTAGAGGCCATAATCAGCACGCGAAACCGCTGCCAGGGGAAAGGCTTCGATTGCCAGTCGGCGGCGAGTATCCCCCGGGTTTAGCGTTATGCCCACGAACTCGACGCTCGAGAGGCGCTTGCGCAAATTCGCGATCAGCGCCGCTTGCATCGCCGCGTTCCCCAGGTTGCCGGAGGTTGGGCTGAGCAGCCCGACGCGACGAATCGGGGGATGTCTGCTAAGCGGGCGATCCGTTTTGGGTTCAGATGAATTCAATTGATTCGGTGTAGCGCCGACCTTCAGGTCGGCAAGTGCTGACCTAAAGGTCAGCGCCACAGGTGAACGCAATTTCCGCGCGCAACACTAGCGGCGCTCCACCAGACCCGGGTAGCCTTTGTCCATGGGAGGGCCGTCGTACTCGAGCCACGTCCAGCTCACACGGCTGGTATAGAACACCTGGATGCAATCGCTTCGAATCTGCCCACACAGTTGAGCCGAATAGAACTTTCCTTCGCTGGTCTGCCGAATCGTCCGGAATCGATGCCAGAGTTTCCTGAATACCGAAGGCGTTCTCGGCCAGTCGTCGCAAATTTCGAGCGCCGCACTGAAGAATTGAATTTGGTCCTCTTTCGGCAACGCAGAGAATTTGCACTTTCGCTCTTTAAGGGCCCAGAGATCGAAAGATAACAAGCCCCGAGAATAGAATTCCTGCCGGTGGGGCGACGAGGCCACCAACTTGTCGAGCGCCACGATGGCCGGCGGATCGAGGACGCCAACTTCGTCAAACCCCGGGGTCTCATCGTCCGATGGAACAATGATTCTGCCGAGCGCCTCTGCGACCGCTGCTTCCTCAGGTGTGAACCACCGGAAATCGCCGCGGCCACGTTCGGAATTCCGGCTCGCCACTTCCTTCCTGATCCGGCGGGTGGCGACAGCCAGACAGAGATTCATGACAGGCTTGAAGCAAGATTTTATCAGCCTCTTGAGCGATGCCATGGGTTCTTGTAAGCCGACGCCCGTGGAAAGGGAGCGGCTTCAGAGTCAGTGTGAAAACTCGGTTCGTCTGTCATTCCGAGAAGATGCAGGCGACGAGGAATCTCGCACTGCTCTGAGGATATCCGGGAGCGCGGGCATCCTGCCCGCCGTTCGTGCCGCAATCGCGCGCACGCTGCGGGCAGGATGCCCGCGCTCCCGGGAACCTCATGGTCTCTGAGTGACCACCAGCCGACGGGCATGAGCGACTGCCTCGGAAACATTCAACGCGAGATTCGTCGCCACGCTCGGAATGACAGTGCCAAGAGAGGTTCTTCCCTAACCTGTGAGCCCCGCCTTCCTGAAGCCTCTAGGTCCGGTTCTTAGTAAACACCAGGTACTCGGTTATTCCCGGGCGAAAGTGAATGAAGAAGCTCCACCGCAGCGAGCACTGCCTCCTCGCGAACAAGTCCTCCATGAATTTGCGCGGCACCATGCAGGGATCAGTCCTTTGGTCGCCGATCCACTTTTGGAGAAGCTCTTCCGTCATGCACGGCTCCGTAAAGGTATCGAAGACGATCCAGCCTCCGGGCTTCGTGATGCGGATCATTTCCAGGAAGTAGCGGCATTGAACGATGAATGGCAAGTACGGAAACACTCTGTGTGCGTGGACGAGGTCTACCGAGTCGTTGTCCGTTTGCCGCAGACTCAATCCGTCTGTCTCGCGGCTCGTCACATGGAACATCCGCACGACGTAGTCATCCCACTGGGGATCGGTTTCATACACTTCGTATGAAGAAGGAGAGCACAGGCGCTGTATTCTTTCGAGATATCTGCCCGTTCCGGGGCCGATTTCGCAGACCCTCTTAATCTCGGAATTGAGGATGCCATACGACGCCAACTGATCGATGGTTGACTGCGTCACTCCCGGCAACTGGTATTTCTTGTCGAGGTAGTCGCCAATTGAAAGTCCGGCCTTCCTGGCTTCTTTAAGCGTCTCGCGGAGCGGCTGGTAGGATCTTACGTAATCCCTTTTGAATCGCGGCAGCAACTCGTAGCCCGCCGGGATCAGTATCGTATTGACGGCTTTCTGGATGGTTCTTCGAACTGTAGGCACTGGCTATTTCTCCACTGGTGGAAATGACGTTCGGATGCTGCTGAGCGCACGAAATCCGCAGCTATCCGGTTCTTTCGACGTCCTGAGGAACCGGCGGCGCGCCTTCACCGGCCACGGATGCTGCCTCGGACGCTTTGTGAATCTCCTGCCGGATGACCTTTGGAAAACAATTGGCGAATCCGCGCACGTCCTCGTCCCAACTGACGTGGATGGTTGTCGCCGGGTCCCATCGGTCGTAGGCCGTCTGGATGTCATATCTGTAAACCGTGACTGCCACTCCGTAAAGGCCGCTGACAAGGTTCAGTTTAAGCTCGAACGTACATTCGAACCTGTCGCCCGGTTCCAGGGTGAAGGTGCCTAGCCCCAGGCGCTGGGTCGAGGAATGGAAAATGAATTGGCCCTCATTATCGACAAGATAGACCGTTACCGACAGCTTCGGACTGCGCTCGCGAGCGGTCAATTCGATGTCGATCCAAGCGGTCTCGCCGGATTCGAACCGCGCGCACTCCCCGCGCTGGTTGCGGACTCTGACTTTGGAAATTGCGACCGGTTTGGAGCCGGCCTCCAAAAGGTGGGCCGTGGAGGGCCCTTTGAGGTACGTGGATATGACCTCGTTCGCCGGGCCGGTCATGACGGCGCGCCCCCGCTCCAGCATCAAACATCGGGTGCAGAATTCCGAGATGGTCTTCAGGTTATGCGAGACAAAAAGCACCGTGGCGCCGTTGCGAATCACTTCTTTCATCCGGGCAACACACTGGTTCTGGAACGCTTGGTCTCCCACGCTCAGGACTTCGTCTACGAGGAGGACATCCGGGTTGACGTGGGAGGCAACCGCGAAGCCGAGCCGCGTATACATGCCGGAGGAGTACCGTTTGACAGGCGTGTCGATGAACTCCGCCAAGCCTGAAAAATCGACCATATCGTCAAACCTGGCAGCAATCTCACGCTTGGTCATGCCCAAAATGGCGCCGTAAAGAAAGATGTTCTCCCGTCCGGTAAGGTCCGGGTGGAAGCCGGCGCCTAACTCGATTAACGCCGAGCATCGTCCCTCGAGGTTGAAGGTACCCCGGGTCGGTTTCATGATTCGGCTCAGGAGCTTCAACATGGTGCTCTTGCCGGCGCCGTTTGGGCCGATGATGCCGAATGCCTGCCCGCGCTTAACCTCAAACGAGATGTCCCGCAAAGCCCAAAATTCTCTTTTGTCGCTCGCACTCAGTTCCTGCTGCCGGAACATTCTTCCGGTCAAGGCAGGGATCAGGTCGCGCAAGGAGTTGTAGACCTCGCCTTTGCGAAACTTCTTGTAAACCTGGTCCATGCGGACCGCACAATCAGACATAAGGCTCTCTTGCGTCGCGAAGGTCCCTCGTAGTGCGGGCGAAACGCACGCACCGGGGTTTGGGTTGCGTCTCCGCCATGCTGTGGTTCACCCGGATCAAATGCTCTCAGCGAAGGCCGGCTCCAGGTGCTTGAAAAAGAAATATCCGCCCAGGAATACCACCGTCGCGAAGCCCAGGCTGTACGCAATCCAGGCAAGCTGAGGGGGCCGCTGATGCGCAATGCAGGCGCTCAGCCCTTCCAGAATGGGCGCGACCGGATTGAGCAATAGCCATTTACCTTTGTTCCCGAGCATTCCGACATCGTAGAAAACCGGCGTGAAGAAGATTCCGAACGTGAGCACGACTTCGACGATGTACTTCACGTCGCGGAAGAAGAGGCTCGCGGCGGAGACTACCATTCCGATTCCGGCGGCTAAGAACACGATGTTCAGAAGCAGCGCCGGGACCCAGAAAAGATAGATGCTCCAACTTGTTCGCAGTGCGACCAGAAGGATCAGCAGCGCCGCGGAGGCTACGACGAAATCGAAAAGACTGGCAAGCACCGCCGCCATGGGAAATATTTCCTTGGGGAAGTAGATCTTGGTCACCAGGTTCGAGTTGCCGACCAGGCTGTTGCATCCAAACCGCACGCTCGAAACCAGAAAGGCCCACGGAACCGATTTTACCGCCACGCCCACGATGTCGGCTCTGTCCAAAGGCTTACTGGACGCTATCGCGTAGGCGTAACGAACCAACATACCCGCCATGACGATCAGCACGGGCATCAGGATCGCCCAAAGAAAACCCATGACCGACTGCTTATACCGCACCTTGATATCGCGCTGAGCCAGCGTGTAAAGAAGTTCGCGGTATTTGTAGAGTTCGTTAAGCGATTTCCTCATGGGTAGTTGTTGTACTGGGTCAGAAGTTCGTGAAACAAGTCCATCGAATGCGCCCTTGTCTTTCGGAGCCCCGTCAGGGGCGGCATAGCATAGCCCAGGGCGTAAGAACGTCTGAAAAAATCAGCCGCTTGTCATCCTGAGCGAAGCGAAGGATCTCCGCAGTTTCTAATGGTCCAACGATTTACAAACAACTGCAGAGATCCTTCGCTTCGCTCAGGATGACACATTCCGAATTTCTTCACAGCTTCCTGCACCGTGGGCTACACGCTGCCGCCCGCTCCGCGGGCTCACTTCCTTAACGAACCTCCGACTCAGGACGATAGGCGCGCCTGAGGTGCGCCGGACGCACAACTACTGTGGTGTGTCTTGTCCCTCCGCATCCCGGACCAAGCTTCGACGTTCAGGCGCATAGCCGGACGGCGCAGGCCGTCGCGCACGCTTTTGTTCACTGCGTCGCCGCAAGCTGCCGTTTAAAAGCAGCAGCGACCTCTTTGGATTCAGCAGGATGTCACTGATTGCCCCCAGAAACAGCCGCCAGACGTGCGCCGACCGGAAAGAGTAACCCATTCGCCCCAGCATGGACTTGTGGAAATTCCAATACTCTTTCCCCCTCAATTCCAGCACGCCGTCAGCGAGCATCCGGGAGTAAGCGTATTCCCGCCACTGGATCTGTTCCCGGTACTCGTCCGGGGTCAGAAAGTCATGGCCAAAATCGCGCAGCATGAATATCTGGAAAGCGATCGGGCAGTTAAAATCCATGAGCGACTTCATCAGGGAAGTATTGTCGCGGCGGCTGTAGGTAAGAACCTGGTGAACGAACCCAAAGTTGCAGTCCCTCAGCAACTGGAAGATGGTCGCCGCATCTTCGAAGGGATCATAGGCTTCCTGGTAAAAGGGGTTGTGCCCCAGCACGAGGTCAGATCGAACGAGAAGCTGTGTTGCAGATCCGAACACATAGCGACTTTCCAGGAAGAACAAACGGCAGACTGCCTTTCCGTCAACCAGCGAGGAAGGGTAGGGCAGGCCGTCGAACGCCACGTCGCGTCCCTCGAGGCTGTAGGACCCCACGACGCCGATGGAGGGGTCGCGCTCCGCGGTCTCTACCATCATGGACAGGCACTGCGGGAATAGCCAGTCGTCCGCCTGCACGAACTTGCAGTACTTGCTCTTCGGCGAAATCAAGCTGAGGGCGCGATTATAGTTTTGGAGTTGAGACAGGAAATCAACGTTGTGCTCAAGGCGGATTTTGTCAGGATAGAGTTTCGCATAACGTTCCGCGATCTCCGCCGACTTGTCGGTGCTGCGGTTATTCACCAACACGTATTCCCAGTTTTGGTAGGTCTGCCGAAGCACGCTCTCGATGCACTCCGCAAGGTACTTTGCGGTGTTGTAAAAGGGCGTGACGACGCTGACCAATGGTTCTTTTGGATTCATCGGCTAAACAAACATCAATTCCACCGCAGGATGCGGCGCGACGCCTCGCACGGCGTTCCAGAACGCCGCCGCTATTCTATCAGTGACGGGGGAACTTGCAGGCAATTTATAGCTATCCAGCCGGGCGATCGGAGTCAACTCGGCTAGCGTACCCACCAGGCGAAGTTCGTCGGCCACGAGGAGTTCCGTGCGATCCACGGGGCGCTCGACAAACGGGATGGAAAGCGATTGGCAGATCCTTCGCACGATCTCGAGGGTGATACTCTCCAGCCTGCCTTCGGAAGCGGGAGGTGTGATAACACAGCCATCGCGCACCATCACCACGCAGGCGCCGGTAGCCTCCGCCACTCGGCCAAACTGGTTGAGCAGAATCATCTCTTCACAACCGCGCTCTCTTCCCTCGATGCGCGCCAGTCGCGCCACCTGGTAGTTGGTGCTGGTCTTGATGCGCGGCGATAAACTCAGGTCGCTCGCCCGCTGCCAGGTGCTGATGCCGATATCCACCGGAGTGGGCGGCTGTTTTTTCTGATGGTAAGCCGTAAGCACCAGGTCGGCGACCGTGCTTTCTCCCCAATGGCCCTCGACCACGTAGAGTGTCGCCCGCACCCACATATCTCTTTCGGGCTCCAGGAGCAGTTTCAGGAGCTTGACGCACGCATCCCTGAACTCCTCATAACTGACCGGAACAGGTATGTACAGCAACCTCGCCGAGCGGGTCAACCGTTCATAGTGCCGTCGCAGTTCCACGAGTCCGAATCGTGATCCGTCTTCTTGCCAGTAGCCTTTCAAGCCCTCGTAAACGTTGAGGCCCCTGGTCACGGCCTCGCACGAAATATGCAACGTCGCCTCTTCCCAGGGACGAACGTCGCCGCGCATGTAGACCCACTTGGGCTGCTGCAGCCCCAACGCGTAAAGTTTCTGTTCGGCCGGTTTGATCATGATTTGTTTCCCGGAAGTAGTTGCAGCCCCATTCAGGCGGCCGCCGCGAGGACCATCTTTCGTGCGTGGAAGCCTTCGGCGTAACCGCTCGGAGAATTCGACTCCATGCCCCGAATCCGCATCAAGCCTAGAAAGGTTTCGCGGTCGAACCAGGGTTTGGAGCACTGTGATGTGAACGCCTCGAACAAATGATCGACCTTCTCGCGGCACAACGGCGCTTCCAACGGAACAAACACATTAGGCCGTCCCACGTCGCCGTCATATTTCGGAATTTCGTACTCGAGAATCAGGTGGTTTCGAAAGGTGTTCCAGGTAAGTTCCGCCACCAGGCGATGATCCTGATGCGCATCCCCGTGCCAGGGCGTGAAAATCAGGTCCGGGTTAACTTGTCCTTTCAGCCGCTCGAAGAAATCCTTTACCTCGCCTCCGCTGTAGGGCAGGAAGCCGTCCCGGTAATTTTCGAGGATGACTTCCTTGTCGCTTCCGGCGGTAAAAAGGTCGGCGGCCTTCAGTGCTTCCTGGCGACGTGTTCCTGGGTTACTAAGGACCA
>Ga0181538_10002888_pt1 | contig 17271 bp, 8 predicted proteins | sample PEATcosm2014_Bin_40_FD_119773 | JGI IMG/M metagenome (GOLD analysis project Ga0181538, IMG submission 119773) | Peatland microbial communities from MTU Mesocosm Facility, Houghton, MI, USA - PEATcosm2014_Bin23_30_metaG | ecosystem: Environmental > Terrestrial > Soil > Wetlands > Peat | place...
CAAGTTAGCGCTTGGATTGTGCTGAGTGGTCCAACTACGATCCGAGTTCCGTTGACCTCAGCGCCTACAGGAACATTCCTTCGAAATGAGAACGTCACTCAATCCGGATCAGGAGCGACAGGTTCCATCTTTGGTTACGTTTGGGATTCGGTTGGAAGCTCAGGATGGGCAGTCATCAGCCCTCAAACCGGAACGTTCAATAACACAGGAACAATCACGGGAGCGACTTCAGGAGCGACTCTCTCTCCTCCTGGAACGGTGACTACTGCTATCGGCGCTGGGCAGACTGCATCAAATATCTCAGGTGGGGGTACTCTCACGGTCACTTCAACTACTGGTTTCCCCACTTCAGGAACAATTACGGTTTCAACTTCTCTCGGTTGGCAGAACGTTGCTTACACAAATACGTCAGGATCTACTTTCACCGGATGCACCGGAGGGACCGGGATTCCTATCTCAGGAAATCTCGTTGCGTCTGGAAGCTTTGTTCAAGGGACTTTGGTGGCAACCTATGTCCGCGAATTTCTGTTTTTCAAAGACACAGGTCAAGTAAACGTAACTGTCTTCTACATCTGCGCGGACAAGGTTGGAGAAATCACTCAGCTTTTCTCTACCCTTGCAGGGTATACAGGACATGGAGGAGCTGGAAGAGCTGCCACAACTACGAACAGTGGATCTGAGGCTTTGTCCTCATTTACGACATTGATCGTAAATTCTGTTTCTGGTTTTCCTAGTAGCGGAAGTATCAATGTGATGACAAGCACTGGACAGGAAACTGTGAGCTACACAGGAACTCAGACAAGCCCGTCCATAGCGTTTACTGGGTGCAGCGGTGGAGGTTCTGGAAACATCGTTAATGGATCTTATGTCAGCAACGTCGGAGTAGCTCCCGGGGAAGCTCCCGCAGCTCTAGGATCAGGAGTTGGTCCTGGAATGGGAGGACTCAACAATTCTCTCAACACGATATCCCCTAAAGGAATCTGTCTTCGAGGAACTGCCGGGTCCAATACAGCGACAACCTTGTTTGGAATAGGGACAAATTTTCAAACGAACGCTCAGATGGCTTGCGTTAATGCGACTCCATCAGCGGGAGTTTCCGCTGATGGGAGCTTCTATTTGGTGTTAACTAACACAAACACAGCCAATACCGCTTGCTTGATTCAGTTCACGTCATTAGATGATTCGGAGCCAGGAGACGTGGATCCTTACGTATACTTTGGGCCCAACAGCATCACTTTTTCTAGTTGGTTGAACTCTGCAACCACAAGTTACTATGGCCAGGTATACGTTGCCCCTGTGCATTTTGCGGGTACGAACTTCAGCAACCCGGTTACCTCTGGAAGCTTTTTTGGGTATCAATCAAGAGGAAATTCTGTAATAACCCGAGATGTTCCATGTTCCTATGCGGGGGTAGAGACGTACAACGATATTGGGTTGTGGCTTGGATCCGTGACAGGAAGTGGTCTATCGAACCCTATTCGCATTTGCAATACACCCGCAACTTCGAGGCCATTAGCTCGCGAGCCTCTTACCATCTACACAGTCATTCCCTTAGGAGTGACAAATGCCGTCGGACAAGTCAAAGGGAAAGCACGATGGATGACGACGATGGGAGTAGGGAACGTTTACGACACTTCCGATAGCAAGACATGGATTTGTGTGTGCAACGCAGTCAATGTCTCCTCTCCCTCGCTCTTCATAGGCCCTTTCGATGGGGTTACGACCCCTATCATGTAGTATATGGCCTACACAACGACAAACGGTGGGGCTCTAACCCTTCCTCAAACGACGTTGGTTGTTGCGTCGGTCGCCGGCTTTTTATCGTCAGGCACAATCAACGTCACCACAAGCCTAGGAGCACAGCAAGTCACCTACGGGGGAACCCAAACATCACCCTCAATCGCCTTCACAGGATGTTCAGGAGGATCAGGTAGCTTTACCACCGGGGCCGTGGTTACTCAATCGCAAGATCAAGGTTTGTCTATCGGCTTGACTCCGGAAGAGAGCTTGATCTCTCCCGCCATGGGGTTGCCAGGAAATCCTCCTTCCTCTTATAGTATTAGCGTTTTCAATGCTGTCTCGGCAGCTTATCCTAACGACTTCAATCAAGGGCGCGATTGGGGATCTACCTTCAATACGATTTCTCAAAATCTCCCCACCGCAATAAGCACTCCCACTACGTACTATCTCATGAGGGCTTACGAAAGCGGAGGAAGTTGTTCGGGAAACGTTCCCCGAACTTGGGTGGTAATCAACGCTCCTGATCTCACGGGTGCTTACTATACGGGAGCCAGATGCTCTCCGACTCCAGGTACCCTGAGCAACTTCCACGTTCTTGCCGTTTGGTAACCTATGGCACTCACAGGACAACTAGGTACCCCTAATAGCCTTGCCGGGAACATCGAGCCCGGAATTGGGGAAGCTTCTGTTGTATGGAGCGCAGTGGCCTCTCTTGCCGGTATCTCTAGTCTTTCCGCAAATGCCGAGGTCATTCACAAGGCCATCCAGGTTACCCAAGGGCAAGCTTCTCTCTCGGCAACCGCTACCGTAACTCACAAGGCCACTTCTGCCGTTAATGGACAGTCGACTCTAAACGCCTCTTTTCATACGGTTCACGAAGCTTCCGCCAACCTTCATGGAAATGCAAACTTCACGGCACTCCCAAAGCTCATTTGCGGAGCCACAACTCAAATTCTTGCAGGGGCTTTTACCACTCCCTTCGCTACAATCCAAGCGAATCCTACCGCTCAAATTCAAGCGGTCTCCTCCGTAACTGCAACCGGGATTATCATCTACGTCACGGGGACCCTTTACGATCTCGGGGGCAACTCCGTCAATCCCCTATTCAGCGAAATAGCTTTTACAGGGGCCGTTTCACTTACCCCACGATCGATCTTCGTCGACAAAGGTCCCATCGCTAAAGCGCCCAACATTCTTCAGACTGGAATCCAGGCTTCTGTTGTCGACCCCGTTACAATTAGCTTAGCGGATGGAAATCTTGATCCCACCCTGGTTGGCTTGATGGTGACCCTTTCAGGAGGCATCAAGAACGGGGGAACGTTCCTCATCACCTCCGTCCTATCAGCTACCCAAGCGAAAGTCGCGGCAAGCTTCACTATTCCGGACGCGTCGCTTATGACGTGGCAAATTTTTGACCCAAGAGATGGGGAAATCGCCGATGAGCCAAGCGATGTGACCGTCACGATCAACGGAGTTCCTACCGTTCCAGAATCTATCGTGGGCCTCCTTGGACAGATTGTCTTGAGTACAGCCCCTGTCAATGGGGACGAAGTTCTCGTAAATTACAACTGGGTGCAAAATCCAGTTGTCGACTTGTTTCGGCTCAACTCGAAGGAATTCCGGCTCAACTCATGGAATCGGGATCTCAATTACCCTTCCGATTTGGGTGGCCACAAGTACCGCTACAACAACACGCTTGTTGTTCCTAGCGAGTATGTCCCAGACGATGAACGGGCTCCTTTAGCACAACCTCTTCAGAGGGATCTCAAGTATCGAGCCTACGATCGTGCTTACACGACCATCTTGAATGATCCCAACACACTGCTTCTGAACTCCCCAACGAACAAGATCGCTTTTCCGCCTCTTCAACGCCCCCTATCGTCCATCTTCGTCAACTATCAAGCGACGGGGCTCCCCCAGAATGACCCTGTTGCCCCTTGGACTCTGCACGGGACTGGAACGGCAACGATCGTCAGTGATGAACTTGTGGTTGTAGCTTCCTCTGGAGGCGCTCCCTTCCCCACGGGACAGCCAATCTTCTGGACGCGCCCCCTTGATCTAACTTTCCCCCACGTCTTTGCCTCTTCCTGGCGTCTGACCCTCAACTCGGATCCAACTACCGAAGGGGTCTTCACGGGCGTTGCTAGTGGCTTTTCTGACGGAGAGAAGTGCCTTGTCGTTGGGTTCCTCGACAACGGGGGCACCCCTATGATCGGAATTCTCCAAGGGGGCGCGGGCAATGATCCTTCCCAATTGACGGCGTGGATTGGGGGCCTCGACTCAAATGGAGATGCCACCAATGCCCCAGTCATCTTTGATTGGTCGACTCTTCACAGCTATCGGATCTACCAAGACCAGACTGGAAACATATCAGTCTTCGTAGATGGAGGTGTCGTCGCAACCCTGCTGGTGAGTGAAGCCGGATTACCTTTCCTTTCCGATCTGAACGAGCCTTTTAACCAAATCCAAGGCATCTACTTCGGAGCCTTGTCCCGTCTTGCGGTCAGCACCTCAACGTGGGACTTTTTGCGTTACGAGATTTTGCCTATCAATCCAGAACAGGTTGCCCCCTCGATTTTCGTTTCGTACAATGCGGACAACTTCCCCGAGGAGGAAGCGCAACCGTGGACTCCTATTGGTGCCCACGGAACAGAGACCCTTCCCCACTCGGGCCTTCTCATTCTTGACTCTACCAGCGCCACGGATCAGGCCACCGAAGTGCTATCTGGGCTTATCGACGGAGACTTCCGTGGCTTTGATCGCATCGAGCCACTTCTATCCGCCGCATCAAGTGTCGCCCTTGACGTAAACGTTCAGCTATTGACCTGGACGCAAGGGATTACGCCGAACGCGGTCATGGTCGCGATCGATGACGCGACCTATCTCATCCAACTTTGCTTCTTTGCGGATCAAGGAGTCCCCCTCTTCTCTTATGGAGGGCGCTCCTTCCCAGATCAATTTGAGCCCTACACGTGGACGAAGCTCGGAGGCCAAACACCGACTCTTGTGGGGCAATACCTCCACATTTCGGACACGAGCATTTCGGATGGACTTATCTATTACATCGACGACAACGCAACGCCCACCTCGCCCAACCGAGTCGTCAGTCTCAACAACGACTACGTTCTCGAATTCCGGGCTCAGGTAATCTCCCACACACCTGATCCTGGAGGCTTCTCAGGGGTCAACGCGGAAGTATACGATAGTTATAGAGACTTAGGGATTTTGTTCCTCGATGTCTCGGGAACACTGTATGTAGCGCTTCATTCCGAAGGGGTCACAGTTGCCCGGTTCTCATTCAATTGGAACGACGGAAATCCACACACTTACCGCCTCGTCAAGAATACGGCAGGCAACCTCGTCACGCTCTTCGTTGACACCGTCCTTATCGGGATGATACCCTACAGCAATTTCTCGGTCCTCTCCCCATCAACTCCCGTTGGGGTTGTCTCTTTCGGGTCCTCGACGCCGCAGAGCACGATGTCTCTGTCAGTAGTCAATTGGGCCTACTGCAATGTCTGGCGGGTCAATCCTTCGAATCATTACGTTGGCATCTGGAAAGGTACCGATCCAAACGCGCTTACCGGATATCACCTTCCTCTGAAAGCTCAAGGGCAAAACGCTAGGGTTTCCGGGAACGCTCTTGAGGATCTCAACGCTGACTTCGTTGCCGCCGGGGTTCTTAGAGGAGATTACATAGTCATAGATCTAGGCCTCGACAAGGGTGTCTATGAGATCGCCTCTGTAGCCCAAACCGTTCTTACGGTGGCCATTCCAAACATACCCCCGGTTTCCGCTTCGGCGACGATACAGGGAATATCTTCTTTTGAGGCAACGGTTTCGGAAACGACTGCGCGGGCTTCCATTACAGGAGAAGCATTTCTCAGCGCAACGGCAACCGTCGCAGCAGTGGTTGTCTCTCCGACACCTTTCCCGCAAGCCATTCAAGTAAACTATCGAATTCCCCTTAAGGTAGATTGGACGTATCCTCACAAATATCGAATCGTGCGGGATCCTTCGGGGGGCGTAGCCTTATTCATCGACACAACAACCACCCCTGTGATAGACATTGGGTACAACAACATCGATTTGCCACCCAGCTCCGTAGGGCTCCCTAATGGGATCGCTGGAGGAATGCCATCAATTGTTTGGGGGGCTTTCGACCCGACCAACCTCTCTCAAACGGCGTGGCAATACGTTCGCTACGGGATTACTAGACCTGTTACCGGGGTTCAAATCGTTCCACCTCATCAGGTTCTCAATCAGCGCAACGTCGTTCAGAGCTACGAGAGGCACCTCTCGAATCTCCCGCACACGCTTACGGATTTCTGGAGTGAGTCCGAAGGGATCACTCCGCAAAGCTTTCCTGATTTCCTTCAGAATCCAGGGCTTACGGCCACTACGCTTCTCAACGAAGGTACCCCTCTTGTGCCCTCAACGCAGACCTACGAGGTGCGTCGCCCAACCCCCGTGCTTGTCCCCGTCGTAGGGCTCAACAATCCTCAAGATATTCTGAACTCGCAAGCGTTCGTCATGAATGAGAGCGAACAGCGTGTCGAGTTGATTGTCCCTAACGACGTTCTTTACAACTCTCTTCAGGTTATCGAAAGAGACACGGGCTCTCCGAACCTCATTGCGCCCTTCAACGATGAGAGTCAACCCTACAGCTTAGGGCCGATCAACTACCAAAACGAAGTCTGTCTCTCCTACGATGCAGAGACTCTTCCTGAGCAAGATCCGACGGCAATTACCCCCTGGACTTTCCAAGCGGACGATCCCGCCAACGTTGTTCGGACCGTAGCCAGTGGAGTACTCACCTATGGAACCAATTCTTCTGGGGCTCAGACAGTCACCCAAAATTCGACCCCGTTGCTTGATAGCCCAAGCCTAACTACGCAGGTGACCTTCCGTTTGAAGCTTCTGAACGATGCTTCTTTGGGACTTGGAGACACTCAGGTTCGTTTCGGACTTTCCGCTCCGGGTATGACCGCTTCTTTGGCCTTTGTGACAATGCCAGAGGGACAGCGCTACGTCTTGATCATCGATCAGAACAACGGGGCGGTTGTTGGAGGGATTCAATTCGACTTTGATGACGGTCAAACGCACACCTACCAGATTGTTAGAAATCCAACCGCGCTGCCTCGACATCCGATCGGGATGGGCCCGCCCATGCCAGGCATGCTTCAAGTATTTGTAGACCCTTGAGTTGACTGCATGATTCGTTGCGTAAAGACTCCCATCGGTGAATTGAAGTTCAGCAGCGCGCTTCTCTTAGCCGCTTTTCTCCTGATGTTTTTTGTTCTCAGTTCTGCTCTTATCTCCTTGGGTTGCTCTTCGGCTGTGAAAGAAGTCAAAGAGGTCAGCCATGAGGTGGGTCAAGAAGCGGCTGAAGGAGCCCTCGCTCCCGTAGCAAGTCAAGTTCCCGTTATTGTGGCAAAAACCGTAGATTCTGCGGCGGCTGCGGCTTCCTCACAAATCCCAGTTCTCGCGGGGGCTCTCTCCGCTCAAATCCCCGTGGTAGCAGCTCCTGTGCTGAAGGAAGAGGGGAAAGCGTTAGGCCAAGTGATGCGAACGGAGCACACGTTGGCCGGGGACGTTGAAAATCGTGTCTTCGTTGTGGAAGACAAAACAATCGCCAAAGTGGATGGAGAACGAACAGTTATTGTTGGGGATGTAACCAAGATTCTTGATCATGTAGACCTGATCGTGGATCATGTGGGAACACTTCTTGATCGGGCGGAAGCAGTTGTGGCTCGCCTTGAGAAAGCCACAACGACAAACGTGGTCACGACTGAGAAGACGACTCGGGATTACGTTATCGAAATCCTAGCTGCCTTGGCCATCGCGGTTGCGCTCGTGTGCGGTGTTGTGTCTCTCGTACTGCATTGGGTCAAAAGACCATCTAAGCAGCAGGTAGGGCCCACCCAATGACAGTAGGGGCTTACGGCAGTGATGGGTACGGAAGTGCCCTTTATGGCTCGATACCTCCTCAAATCGGGGTTTCGTTTGCGATGGCGCTCAACGGAACCCACGTTCAAGTTGTTTTCACGGAAACACTCGATTCCACATTTTCGACAATTCTTCTTCCGTCAAATTATCTCCTATCGCCTACTCTCACTGTTTTTTCGGTAGAGGTTACTTCTGGGAATGAAGTTGTTCTTACGACTTCTCCTCAGACCAACATCCTCTACACGATTACGGTTGCCGCGGCTCGAAGTACCTATGGCACGCTCCTTAACCCCCTTGAAAATTCGGCAACGTTTACCGGATTCCCCCTGGGTTTAGGGTACTTCGCTCTGGCTACGTCCTCGACACGCGTTCGAGCAATCTTCTCCTCGGTCATGCTCAATGATGCGAGCTTGTCCAATCCAGCTAACTATTCGATCACAGACTTCAGCGGAAATGCTCTTACCCTTGTATCGGCGGAACCTGAGCAAGCGATCAATCCAATCTCCGTTGTTCTAACTCTTTCTGCCCCCTTGAACGAAGGTTATTTCTACGTGTGTAATGTTAATTCGAACATTCACACGGCTACAGGATTGAACGTTCTGCCATCGACGAGTGTCTTTCAGTGGGTTTCTACAGTCAAGCAAGTTTCTGTGCCTCTTAGTCGATTCACGGGAGAGGTTATAGGGCCTCCTTTCGGGAATCCAGCGGGGCTCGTTTACTTCTCTCCGTCTCTCAACGTCGACACTCCTAACTCGATTATCCAAATTGAGGATGTCTCCGTTTGCACGACGGCCTACGATACCTACTACCCTCCGAATCCCCGTGAAACTTCCAAAATACCTCTCTTTACGTATAGTCCAAATGAGCCAAGTCCAGACCCTTATCTTCTGAACCAGTGCGTTCTTTGGACACCATTTCCAAAGCTCTCCGACGTGATGTTGGATCTTGAGGACATGGAAGAAGACTTCTTTCAGCCGCCGGTCGATACCTCCTGCTCTGTTTTGATAAAGCAGCAGTATGCTCTCGGGTATGTCTCTCTTTTGAATGACCCCGCGTGGTATATTTTCGACAATAAGCACGGCACGAGTGTTCCTCCCACGTTTATCTTAGCCAAGAACTTGAGCCCAATTCCCCAGGGCCCTGAGACCATCATGGTCTTGCATGTTCAGATGTCTGGAAATTCCAGCTTCGGACCCTCGCCCGCTAGGAAAACGGGGCACACCTCGGCTTCAATGAGGGGCAGCTCTCAGCTTTTTGCAGGAGCGGGCCCACCTCCCGTTGTGCTGGCGCAAGCCTCTATCTCGGGATGCTCAAGTTTTAATGCGAACATCAGGGCCCGACTTCAAGGAAACGCAAACCTCAATGGAGTCTCTTTCGTTCGAGCTTTAGCGGAGGAGGGTGGACCTTTACCTGAAGTTTTCTTCGGTGTTGCCTACCTTCAAGCGTTTGCCGGGGTAAGAAGAGCCGTAGCCTCTGCAATGGTAGGGAGTTCTCACGTCACCCCCACAGGGAATGTTCGACGAGGAGTTCAGACTTCGGTTCAAGCCTCTTCTGAGGTCCAAGGGTTGATGATTGCACGTTGGTCAGGGAATTCAACTATCAGGGGAAGCGCCTCGGTGTACGCCAATGCTACGGTCGTCCATAAGGCGGAAGCATTTCCTGTTGGAAGTGCTGAAGTGACCGTTACGGCTACCTAAAATCCTCTTATCAATACTGCGTTATCGGAGACATCCAGATGCGAAGAGAAGCTTTCCGAAAATCCCGGGATAGAGCACCCAAAATGGCCCTTCAGCACACCTCTGAAGAGTACTTTCGAGGGGGCTACAAGATCCGTGGGGATGTCTTCATCGAACTGAGAGACGGGGCTACGGGGGAGCTTCAGGAACAACGTCATTGTAAAAATATCGTGACTCTAGACGCTTCGATCTTGATCGCGCGTCTTTTTAAGAACAACCAAGAGCCACCGTTCGGTGCTTTCGCTCTTGCTATTGGTACAGGTCAACAATCTTGGTCGCCAATCTCACCTCCTGCTGCAACGAATACACAACGTGCTCTTTGGAGTGAGGTGGCACGCAAAACGTTCTCAAGTACTAATTTTGTGGATGGAGATGGTGTTCCAGCTTCATATCCGACTAACGTTATTGACCTCTCTGTTGTATACCAGGAAAGTGAGGCAGTAGCAGGGCTCGTAGAAATGGGTTTGCTTGGTGGGAATGTGAATCCAAATCTTGCAATCAGAAATCCAGTATCACCCCCAAATGGACCTTACGATCCAACTGTAAACCTGACCGAGTTTGAAACACTTTTGAATTATTTAACCTTTGGGTTAATTACGAAACCTGCAACAAGCACATTGGGAATTACCTGGAGACTTACTTTCTAAGTGCATGGAAGTAGTGATGAAAGTCTGCACTAAGTGTCTCACTCAACAACCTCTTGATCATTTCACCAAGAAGAGAAATGGTCTCAGGTCTACGTGTAGACAGTGCAGAACAATTGAAATGAGAGAGAGACGTGCTCTACGACCGGATCGGGTATCAGATCAAGCCCGGCGTAATAAGTTGACGCATCAGAGTAAGATGCAGGGTGTGCTTCGAAAGGAACGGCAAGAACGTTTCAACACATTGAAGTCCGCCCCATGTAAGGATTGCGGCAGATATTTCCATCCTTTTGCAATGGACTTTGATCACATAAATCCTGATAAAAAAGACTCGAATGTTGGTAGGCTTGTATGGGGGTTAACTCCATGGGACAAGGTTCTAGCTGAAATTGAAAAATGTGATCTTGTATGTGCAAATTGCCATCGTCTCAGGACTTACAAGGGTGGTAATAGACCCCTCACACACCAGCATACATACAACTTAAACATTCTGATAAGTGTAAAAAAGTCTACCCCTTGTGCAGATTGTGGGTGTACCTTTGAACCTTATCAAATGGACTTTGACCATATAGACCCTAAAACTAAGAAGGCTGATGTTGCACGACTCTTGGAGGAACCTACAGAGGTTCTTCTAGTTGAAGTTCTTAAGTGTCAACTAGTGTGCGCTAACTGTCATCGTGTTAGAAGTCATATCAAAAAACCAGTCTGCACTAATGATCAAGACTTAGGGACGAAGTTTAAGGTAGCTCAAGAAAGTACCTTTTTCCCTGAAGATGGTAGAAAAAGAAATCGTCCTTGGACAGCACTCGTGGGTACAATATCCATTAGTGATGTTTCTCGTGTAGCTAAAGTGTCTTACAGCACTGTTAGTGCTTACGCAAAAAAGGCAAACATAACTTTTGAGAAGAAGTACTCTTGGGACTCTATGTTGGGCACTGTTCCAGATCGTCATATAGTGAAAATGTTCGGTGTTAGTGCTACAGTTGTGTTACATCGTAGACGTAAGTTAGGTATCTCTCCTTTCAAGAAGTTCAGTTCATTTCTACCTTTTCTAGGAACAATGATCGACTCGGAAGTAGCTGAGAAATTCAGTAAAAATCCTGAAGTTGTACGTCGAACAAGAGTTAGACTAGGCATTCCCTCCTACAAATCACGTCGCCAAGAGGCATCATAATGTCAAGTCGCAACTATGGACCCGCTGTCTCTGGCTACCTTGATCCTACGGGTCGGAATTGGTCGACAGTCGTCACCCAAGCTGGAAAACCTATACTCGACCGGGAACTCAATCTATCCCAAGACATCGACGTAGGTCAAGCTGAAACGGATCTCACTCGGGCTATGCCGAGCGGATGGATTGCAAGTGATTTCTTGGGATCTTCGGCTCAAGTTCCCATCTTTGTTCCGAATGCAAGCTCGTTGACCCTTCAGTTGGCTCAGGGAATGGTTGCCCATGTCAACGGGTGGCTTCTCAACATCGCGCACACTGGGGTCATCAATACCAACACGTTGACCTTAACTGCGGGTCCAAGTGGTTTAGGCGCCACTCGTACAGACCTAGTGATTCTTGAGGTTTGGAGGATCCTGATCTCCTCTTCCCCAAGCACGGTAGGAAAGAGCACCCTTGGGAACATATTTCAAAATGGGAACGTCAAGACCGATCCCAGCAACGACGCGACGCTCAACTACCCCGATGACATTTTGGATTCGAATGTTGGGGGCGAGACGACCAAGCGCGTTCAGATTCAGTATCGGTTGCGAGTCATCCCTGGCGTCAACTTGTTCGCGAACCCTTATGGGATGACCGATACGGCCGTTGTCGCCAACACGGTACCTCCAAACGCAAGCACTCCCGATGGGGTTCCATCTTCGGAAACTTTCACATACACGAACCAAAGTCCCAACAACGACCAAGGTCTTTGGAAGGCCGGAGATGGGAACCCGACGAATAGCCTCGGTACCGTCGATGGGTACATATATGCCATCCCAGTTCTAGGAATCTTCCGCCGCAACACAACGGCATGGAATCGGCTCACGAACCAAAATGGAGGCACGGCGACTCCTGGGCCTTCAGGACGCCCCGATGGCTATTTCAGCGATGTCATCGAAGTCCGGGATGTTGTAGATCTTCGAACGGGGGTTTCTCCGACAGGCTGGGACTTCGAAGAGGTTCTCAACAAGAACTTCAATTTCTTGCTCGACAACAATCTTCAGAGTGAGTGGACAACCAATACTTTTGGAGGGAGCGGCATCAACGGAGCGATTGTTCCGTGGGCGGATGAGATTGGCCCCTATCCAAGTGATGGGGCTGGACCCCTCATCGGAAACTTTGATGCGGCTCGCCGTAGTTTCTCGGCCCGATCCATCATCGAGGTGATTACGGTAGAAATACCGGCTCCAGGCGGTGGTTGGACGAATGGGGCCACCCTTACGATCGATCCAACAAATTTGCCTATCTACCCCTACGCGGCCTTTAACTGGGCAAGTTTTGCTCCCGCTTCGGTGGTTATCTCTGATTTCCAAGATGCTTGGTGGATCGGAGCCACTGGGAAAAAGACGCTCAATGCCATCCCTTACATCGAGTCGGTATCTAACATCGGGATCATTCCAGTTGAGCCTATGGTCATCACTTTTGGTCAACTGAGCACCCTCGGTTTAACCACGGAGTCGATCTTCGTTGATCTGATTGTAGCCTACCCTCATGGCTCAGGGCTCACCAAGACTCCTGTCAATACCTATGGGTCGAACAGCTTTGTGCTTACGGGAGGATCCCTTCCTACTGCGGCTCCCGTTTCCTTCTCGGCGTTCGCAAACCAGGCCATCAACGAGACGCATCGGGAAGTTCAGCTTGAGTACACGACAACGAACTTGGTAGTTACCCAAGCGGCGAACACCGATAGTGGAAGCGCGGCTTCGGTTATCTCGACCACTGGAACGGTAGCCACAATTACAGGTCTGTCCGGAATGTATCCGGCCCTCGAAGGGCAGCAAATCACATTCTCAGGGGCGGCTAGCTCTGCAAACAACGGTACCTTCACCATCGCGTCCATTCTCTCGGCTACGTCCGTCCAAATCACGACTTCTTCAGCGGTTGCCCCCGATGCCCACAACGGAGCTATCTCTTGGGTCCTTGTGACGACTTTTTTCCGGTTGCCTGAACGGGCCGCCACTATCATTTCCGTCACCAAGAATGGAGGCCCATCCCTTCCGGTAACCTTGGATACAACGGGGCGTATTGTCAGTTTTACGTCTACCACGACGACATCTGGAGATCACCTGACGATTACCTATACGGCTCTTCGCCCGTTGCCTCAGGTCAGCGAGCGGATGACCATTTACTATGACACAGCGGCTCCTCAGGCGTCTAGGGCAGCTCTTTTGGGGACCAGTCTTCAAGTCACTCCAAAGCTTGTCTCAGGAGACCTCTACGTTATTACAACGGGCTCCGGCTCTCAAGACGAAGGGTACCCTTGGCCTCAGGGTTACGTCCAAACGGGAGGTCTTTTCCCGACCTCAACTCAGACTTTCTACGGGGAAGGAGACCTCTCGGCGAGAGGACTTGTCTCGGTTTCCAACTTCAATGCTTCAACTGGGTTTTTGAAGTTAGCGAACTACATTCCAATGGTTGCCAATCCAGATCAGCTTGTCTTTGAGGGAGTAGGGACCGATATCGAGGGCAGAAGCTATTTCAACGCCATTCCGGCTGGGACCTATATCCCTAATGCTTATGCACAAAATTTGTCGAATGCCAACCGGCACAAGAACTTTCTGCCCATGCTCTGCGAATTGACAAGCGATTCGCAGCTCGGTTTCCATGGGCAGCTTATTCTGGTTCTTCTCCTTCGATACGCTCTCTTTGACTCAAACAACGGAGTTTTCTTCAACTCCGATGAGACGCAGAATTCAACGGTCGCGTCTGTGTTTAGGCTTCGCGGTAATCTTCTCAAAAAGCGAGCTACTTGATGCCGTCCACGAAAAATCCTACCACCGTCGTTGATCCGGGAAATGGAATCCTCCCCGCCGGGGTTGTTCCTGCTAGCGCTCTCTTGTTCGTTCCTGGGGGTGGGGCTAATGCGGCTCTTCAGGCTCACATCGACAACCCGCATGACGCTCATTTTGCTAATGCGATTGGGGTGAACCCTTATTACCCTCCCGACGAGGGAGTTACTGGGGATCCCATCCTCACGAGCGTTGGGGGTCCTGTTGACGGAGAGTCTGTCCTCGACTTCATCAACCAGTTCAAAGACCTCATTCCGCCTCGTCCCAACTCGATTGGCTTCAGTGCAGCCCTTGGAGGTACGGGCATTCCCAATTGGGACACCCTTAACGCTTCTGGGGTGGGTACTGGAATGGCTATCACTGGAGGATACGCCAGTGCTCCGGGTATCGGTGAACCAGTTACGTTCTCGCATTTCCTAGTGCCCTCGACCGTTACAACCTTCTCGCCTACGGGTCTCTTATTTCCTGCGGATCGTGGAATTGTCGCTCTTTACTTAACTACCTCAGGTAATTTCTTCGATTCGGCTCACACAACTCTTGTAGCGGCTCTGTCTCTCAATGACACGGCACCCCCTGGGGTTCCCAACGCTGCATTCAATGAGACTTTGCGCCAAGGGCAACAAGCCAACTACGTAGGGAGTGGCTCTGGGCTCGATCTCTTCAGCCTAACCTACCGACTTCCTTACCTCACGAGCTATTCCGCGTATCCAGGGACTCCTTATGGTCCTTTTGGTTACAATTTCTTCAGTTACCAGCTTGCGGAGTTTGCTCTTGCCACCCGTTCTATCGCGACGGGGAACTCCCAAAGCTTTCTTCTTGTCCACTGGAAGGAAACCTACGCGACCACTCTAAGCTCGATTCAGCCTTCAAACTTGACTTTGAGTAGGCTTGTATCGACGAACTGTTACTCAGCCGTTCCGGTCAGTGGGAACTTCGATGACAACACGCAGCCGGTTTACAACGTCAACCGACACAATGTCTTCCTAGATAGCGTCTCGGGAGATGCTTTGTTTATCTCCTTCACGTCCTCACCCAACGGAAGCCCTACGACGATCTACCTTTCCGGGGTAAAGTACTACAATGTTTCGTCGGGCGCCGGAGCGCTCACCTGGACAGTCGATGTTCGTCTGAACAACCTTTTTGCGAACAGTTTCCTCACAGGATCCGTGACCAATCCTCCAAACGTTCCGTTGCAATTTAACTCTGCTATGGATCCGATGCAGATGATCTTCTCGTCTTTTGGAGGATCTCCGCTCGCAATCCCCTACTACGCGCTGAACAAGGTTGGAGGATCCGCCTATAGTGCCTCAAACACTCCGCAACCGACGGATGAAGGAGAGTACCAGAACAGTAACCTCTCCATTTATGAGCCAACTCCTATCTGTTCTGGGTATGGAGAATCGGTTCTTCGAGCCTTTATCAACACGTCCTTTGGTTTTACGGAAGCTGTTGATGACAATACGTATTTCTTTAACAGCTATCCCATTGGATCCATTTCCACGGCAACCTATGAGCCCTTCGTTGACGAGTTGTATCGGTATTTGACCACGTTTGATCCGACAACCTCGGCCTCCGTTCCGGTCATTCCAACGGGAGGCAATGTCTTTCCCTCGTCAACGGCGCTCACTTCAGGAGGCCCCGATCTTCAAGTAGCTGGACTACTCGCTTACCCTGTTAATTCGTATAATGCTGCCTATCTCTACCCGCATCAGACGGTCGACTATTCAGGATTCCCCTCGGGAGACGGCGCCAATCACCTTCGACGCTATCAACGTGCGTTCGATGTAGGTGCTGCGAGGAATACGGGCTGGATTCGGTTGAACGGATTGGATCCATCTCTCTTCGCAACCAACGCTGCTTACAACGGGACGGAGACAACGGGCCATCTTACGGGTGGAGCAATCATCGAATTGAAAATTCCAGGAGCAAGCGGAAGCGATTGGTTGGATCTTGGGCGTCAATACGGAGATCCAGGTCTTGTCGGGTCTATTGGAACTTCGCCTTACTACGGAATTCAAACCGGTGTTGTGATCTCTGGTAGTGATGTCTACGTAAGATACCAAACTGGAACCAACTACACAAGCAACAACGGATCAGGTCAGTTTCTTTTGTTCGTTCGAGTCACACTGATCAATGGCCCCGGAACGAGTCTATCACTCAGCTTTATTGAGTGGCTGCCTTCTACGTTCACTCCATGATTATCCGGTTGCTTGACAAAAAACCATTGAGTCCGTAGCAAAATGGTTGCACCATGTCAACTTTTCAGATAGCCTAGAGAAGTCGTGAGGAAAAGTAGCTTGAGAAAGAGCCGATTCTTCTACCTGCATCCCGAAGCAAACGAGGGAAAAATCACTTCTCTTGAGGTGTTACAGGAAGCGTATACGGCTTATCTCAAGGTCTGCGTGGATCAGATGCTCCAGGAACATCGGTTCAAGATGGCCTTGAGCGAGAAGAAAGACTTCTTCTCATTTTGTGAGACTCTATCAAGTAATATCGTTAGGAACGTTCAAGATCAAGCAATCGGAATTGTCTCAGGGTGGGCGGCTTCTAAGTACATCACGAAGATCAAGGGTTTCCTCAAAGGCCAACTCAAAAACGGTGATCTCGACAAAGAAGACTTCCGAATCCTGTGTACGATCGGGAAATATTCTGTTGGTAGAGCAAGCGCCAGAATCCCTCAAGAGATGTTGGATCTCTACTGGTCTTTGCTTATTGACGAAGATGTAGCAGGGAAACCTCCGACGATCTCAATTCGATGTGGGATGCGTCTCTGTGTGAATACAGCAACTTTTGAGACCTCAGAAGACACCAAGCTAACTTCTTGGTGGATAGGCTTCTCTCACATGGAAGCCAAGAGAGCAAGGATCCAGCTTCCGCTCTCTCCTTCGCCCTATATCACGAAGGCTTCCGAAGCAAGCAAAGGGATCCTTGCTAGGAAGACCAAAACAGGTCGGTGGAGGTTTGAAGTTGTAGAGCGAAAGAAATGGGAAGTTCAGGAAGCCTCTGAGGACGCTCCTAAGATCGGAGTGGATGTTGGTCTCAACGTAATGGCTGCTACTTCGGATGGAAGGCTCCTAGGATCCGATCTCAAGCCGAAGTTCAATAAACTCTACGAGAGAGTCAGGAATCTCCGAGCTAACCGACAGAGACAGAATCTCAAAGATAACAGCCCAAGGCTTGACCATCTTGAATCAAAGCTCTCAGGA
>Ga0181538_10002889_pt1 | contig 17267 bp, 14 predicted proteins | sample PEATcosm2014_Bin_40_FD_119773 | JGI IMG/M metagenome (GOLD analysis project Ga0181538, IMG submission 119773) | Peatland microbial communities from MTU Mesocosm Facility, Houghton, MI, USA - PEATcosm2014_Bin23_30_metaG | ecosystem: Environmental > Terrestrial > Soil > Wetlands > Peat | place...
GGACTTCGAGGCCAGCACCACCGAGGGAAGGCTGAGCTGCCACGACTGGATCGGCGACTCATGGGCGGTGCTGTCCTCACACCCGAAGGACTTCACCCCGATATGCACCACCGAGCCGTCACGAACCACGGAGTTACCATGCACCCCTTGCCTGCGTTTATGAGAGCTTCATCCGAGACGGCCCGCATCGGGCCGCTTAACCGGTTGATGGGCGCCCCCGGCTCAGCGAAGGCACCGGTCCCCCGGCTCCGCCGCCGCCACGGGCTCGGCGGGCAGGCACGCCGCCGGGCGCTGGGGCGACCAGTGAGCCGGCCCACGGCCCCGGCCGTGGCGGGCCCGGTTCCGGTCGGGCCCGGCTCCGCAGCGCACTTGACCGGGGCTCAGGGCTTGGTCCGGGAGCCATCGCTGGGCGGGCCGCGCCTGCTCGATGATGGCCGGCCGTCGGGAGGCCGCTGCCGCCTGCTTGGTGTCTTCGCCCATCCAGATGACGAGACGTTCTGCGCTGGGGGCACGTTCGCCCGCTATGCCGAACGGGGTGCCGAGATCATGGTGGTATCGGCGACACGGGGCCAGGCCGGCCAGATCCGCAACGCCGCCGCCGGTACCCGGCGTACGATCGCCGCTGTCCGGGAGGCCGAACTGCGCCTGGCCTGCGAGCGCCTCGGCATCACGAAGGTGCGCTGCCTGGACCATGTCGACGGCACCCTGGCCGACGCCGAGTTCTCGGCCCTGGTGGACGAGATAGCCGAGGTCATCTGCGAGTTCCGGCCGAACATTGTCATCACTTTCGCTCCCGACGGCGGCTACGGCCATCCCGACCACGTCACCATCAGCGCGGTAACGACGGCCGCCTGCCAGCGGGCCGCCGACCCCGGGCAGCGCCCGCGCCGGACGGCCGCCCGGCCCCTGCGCCGGCCACCCCATCTGTACTACCGGTGCTTCCCGCCGAGCGACCTGCTGATCATGGAGCGGCTAGCGACCTGGCTGACCAGCCAGCCGGACCGCTTTGCCGGGACGCCCGCCTTTGCCCACGCTCTCCTGCTGCTCGCCGAGGCCGCCAGCACCCTGGGACACATCCGTGACCACATCCAGGTCCGCTGGTACCCGCCGGGTTCGTACGTCGTGGAGCAGGGCGAGGTGACCACCGAGCTGTTCTTGATCTTGTCGGGTGAGGCGGAGGTGTGGAAGGAGGGCAACGGCGGCCGCCGCGACCGGCTCGGCCGGCTCGGGGAGGGGGAGTTCTTCGGGCACCGGCACCGCAGCGCCGACGTGGTTGCGGCCGCCAGCCTCACCTGCCTGGTCCTGTCTCCGGCACCGCCGGCCAAGTTCGCTGGCCGCGGCCGCGGAGCCCGCCTGGCCGGTGCGCCCGGCGGCGCACGGGCCAACGCGTCACCTGCGGCCGAAAGCGTGCGGGCAGCCCGCGGCGTCGTCTGCTGCGACGTGTCCGGACAGGTCATGCGTAAGGTCGACGCCCTTTCCGCCTACCGCAGCCAGTTCCCGCTGGAGCCGGGCATGTTCCCCGAGTTCCTGCTGGAGGAGATGTTCGGCCGCGAATACTTCGTGGCCGTGCCTACCGGCCGACCCGCTCATCCGGACGAGGTGCCCGTGCTTGAACCACGGCTGAGCGCGCCGCTACCGGCCCGATAGCCGGGCTGATGGCGTGGCGGCGACCCGTAGCGGCTGTGGTCTCACTTGCGGCAGGTAATACGAAATCGTATAGTGCGAAACCATGAAGTCCGAATTCGTTTCATCTGGGTGGTCCGCCCTGCTCGCGCTGCAGCGGGCAACCCACGCCAGCCTGCAAGTGCTCGCCGCAGAGCTCGCCGACCTGGACCTGACCGCCTCTGAGATCAACGCGCTGGCCAATCTCGCTGACGGCCAAGGCCGGACGGTGTCCGAACTCGGCGCGGCCGTGGGCACCCGCCCCACCACACTGACCAGCGTGCTGGACCGTCTGGAACGCCGCGGCCACATCAGCCGCGGCACCCGTCCGGGAGACCGCCGCGCGGTTCTCATCGAACTGACCCCCGCCGGACACGTGACTGCCACCACGATCCGGCAGGCCATCACCGACCTGGAACACCGCGCGCTCGACGGCCTGCCGGCCGACGCGCTCGACGGCCTGCGCGCTGCCCTGCAAGCCCTGACCGAGGTGTCCTCATGATCCAGTGTCCCCCCAGCACCTCTGGCTTCGAAGCGCTGATGGCCGAAGCGACGAAGACCACGGATCGGTTCGGCCACCGGGAGCATGTCCACCTGACGTGGCTGGCCGTGCGACGGTTCGGCGTGCCTGCGGCGGTCGGCCTGGTCAGCGACGGCATCCAGCGCACCGCCCGCTATGCGGGCGCACCGCAGAAGTACCACGCGACCGTCAGCCGGTTCCCGTCCTGCTCTGATGGGCCTCTCCCGCACACATCTCGGAGAGTTGATTGAAGAATTGGCGCCCAGATGGCAGTCCCGCCACGAGAAGCCAGCGGCTTTCCGCGGGACGCATTGTTCGGGTGCGCCCACGGTCCTGTGGCGGCGCGCCAGCCCCGCCCGGGCGAGCGTCTCTGCGGGTGGCGGAGGCGGACGGGAATCGAACCCGCCAGCGCCGCAGCGCAGCGCTCACCGGTTTTGAAGACCGGGGGGGCCACCAGGCACCCAGACGCCTCCGCGGTGACCATACCCTTGCGGGGCGCAGGCCCCGTCCGTCAGGGCGCGGTTAGCCCGGTGAGCCGGGACGCGGCCGGCCGGTGGCACATCTCGATCCTGGTGGACTGCCCAGTCGAGGCGGTGCCGCCGGCCACCTCGGCGGCGGGGATCGACGCGGGGATCACGTCCCTGGTCACCCTGTCGACCGGGGAGAAGATCACCAACCCCAAGCACGAGCGCCGCGACCGGGCCCGGCTCGCGCTGGCCCGGCGGCGCGTGGCGAAGAAACAGAACGGCTCCGCGAACCGGGCCAGGGCCCGGGTGACGGTGGCCCGGGTACATGCCCGGATCACCGACCGGCGCCGCGACCACCTGCACAAACTGTCCACCAGGATCATCCGCGAGACCCAAACGGTGATCATCGAGGACCTGCCGGTCCGCGTCGCGGGTCCGCGCCGTTTTACCGGCACAATGGGAGACGGCCCGCACTGGGAAGACCCGCAACGAGGAGGCGATGTCCGCCGTGAGCCCCAATCATCCGTGGTGGCAGGAGGCGGTTGTCTACGAGGTGTACCCGCGAAGCTTCGCGGATTCGGACGGCGACGGCATCGGGGATCTCAGCGGTGTGCGCTCGCGCCTGCCGTATCTGTCGGAGCTCGGGGTGAACGCCATCTGGCTGACACCGTTCTACCCGTCCCCGCTGGCGGACGGCGGCTACGACGTCAGCGATTACCGCGGCGTGGACCCGCGGCTCGGGACGCTGGCCGGCTTCGACGAACTGGTCGCCGCGGCGGCTGAGTACGGCATCCGGGTGATCGTGGACCTCGTGCCGAACCACTGCTCGGCCGAGCATCCCGCCTTTCGTGCGGCGATGGCCGCCCGGGCCGGCAGCCCCGAGCGCGAGATGTTCATCTTCCGGGACGGGCGCGGAGCGAGCGGCGACGAGCCGCCCAACAACTGGCAGTCGGTCTTCCGCGGCGCGGCGTGGACGCGGGTCACCGAACCGGACGGCCGGCCCGGCCAGTGGTACCTGCACCTGTTCGACCAGGGCCAGCCCGACTGGAACTGGCGCAACCCAGCGGTCAACAGCTACTTCGAGGAGGTCATCCGGTTCTGGCTCGACCGCCGCGCCGCCGGGCTGCGCATCGACGTCGCGCACGGGCTGTTCAAGGACCCGGCTCTGGCCGACCTCACCGCGACGCCGGCGCCGCACGCGCCGTCCCCCTACTATCACCGGGCCGAATTGCAGGAGCTGTATCACCTGTGGCGCGTCATGCTCGACTCCTATGTGCCCGGGAAGTTTCCCGGCCCGCGCACCGCGGTCGGGGAGGTCTGGTACGACTCCCCGGAGACGCTGCGGCCCTACCTGGCCGGGAACGGGCTCCCCCAGGTCTTCAACTTCCAGCTCGTCATGGCCCGGTGGGACGCGGCCGAGATGCGGGCCGCGATCGACGCGATCGAGGACATCGGGGGCGGCGACCGCGCGCCGTGGGTCATCGGCAACCACGACGTGCCCCGCCCGGTCAGCCGGTACGCGGCTGGCGGGGCGGGAGGCCCGCACGAGTCCGCAGGGCTCCCCCGGGTTGGGGACCCCGAACTTCGGGAGGGCGTGCGGCGGGCGCGGGCGGCGGCGCTGCTGATGCTCGCGCTGCCCGGGTCCGCCTACATCTACCAGGGCGAGGAACTGGGCCTGCCGGAAGTGGTCGAGCTGCCCGACGAGGCGCGCCAGGATCCCACGTTCCGGCGCTCCGGCGGCACGGTCCCCGGCCGGGACGGCTGCCGGGTACCCCTGCCGTGGACATCCACCGGCTCCTCGTTCGGATTCTCCGCCGGCGGCCGGGACGGCCAGCATGCGGCGCCCTGGCTGCCCCAGCCGGCCTACTGGGGCCAATACAGCGTCGAGGAGCAGATCGGCGACCGAGGGTCGTTCCTGAACCTGTACCGTGCGGCGCTCAAGTTGCGCCGCACCCATCCAGCCCTCGGGCTCGGCACGCCCGAGGCGGGCGCCCCGTTCATGCGGTGGCTGGACTCGGCATCGGGCACGCTGGCCTTTACCCGCGAACCGGGTTTCATCTTCGCCGCCAACCTGGGCGAAGCCCCGGTGCCGATGCCGCCGCACGCCCGCATTCTGCTGGCCAGCGAGCCGGTCAGCGACGGCAAGCTGCCGCCGGACACGGCGGTGTGGCTGACCTCCTGAACGCGGGCCGGATCAGCGGATCCGTGTCATCCGGCGCTCCGCCGACGGGCCGGTGATCCGGCCCCCGTCGGCGGGTCTCGTATCGGGGGGACATCGCTCAGCGGATGCGCAGGCGGCGGCGGTCATCGGGCAGCCGCTCGGTGATCCGGGCCCGGTCGAGAAACTCCAGCAGCGGGATGGCCACCCGCCGGGTCGTGCCCAGCGCCTTCCTCGCCTCGGCTGTGGTGAACGGCTGCGGCAGCCCGGCCAGCACCGCGGCCGCGTCCGCGCCTGCGCCGGGCGCCAGGACGACCTGCTCGCTGACCCGTAGCAGCAGCCCGGCGCGCGCCGCCGCGGCGATCGCCCGCGCGTCCAGTCCGAGCTCACGGAGCCGGTCCGCCTCCGGTGCCCGGAACGGGTCGCCGGCCAGGTCCGACCGCAGAGCCCGGACCGCCCGCGCCAGCGGCTCCGGGACCTGGGCCGGAGACGGGCCCGGGACCTGGTCCTGGACCTGGGCCGGAGACGGGCCCGGGACCTGGGCCGGAGGCGGGCCCGGGCATTTGGCCAGGACCTGGGCCGGGACCGCCCGGGGGGGCTCAAAGGAGGCGGCCGGCCGCCCCGGCCGCAGGTAGCCCTCGGTCATGGTGACGCCGGGGGCGCCGGCGGCCAGGGCTTCGGCCAGGCGGCGGTCGGGCAGGCTGAGCGCGGCCCGGGCCGCCTCGATGGGCACGCCGAGCGACAGCGGGTCGCGGGCCGCGTGCTCCGCGACCAGGGCGGCCAGGCGGCCGCGAGCTTCGGCCCAGAACGCCTCGTCCGCAAGCCAGCCGGCCGCGACCGGCTCCAGGGCGCCGGTGACGCCCATCGCAGCGAGCGCCGCGGTGCGCAACAGCCCATGCCGGCGCAGCAGGTCACGCGCTCCGGGCCGATCGGGCCAGCGGGCGATATCCTGCGCGGCCGCCGCGGCGGCACCCCGGCGGCGCAGCGGCGGCGGCGCAACGTCCAGCACGGTGGCGCCGAGGATGAACAGGCCGGCCGCGCCGGGATCGCGCAGCAGCACCCGGTCCCCGGCGTGCAGGGGCAGCGGTTCGCGCAGGGCCAGCCGGGCGATCAGCGGAGGGCCGGAGACCGGTCCCCGGCCGGGGAGAGCGGCCGCCTTTTCCGGGGCCAGCACCGCCTCGCCCGGGGCCAGCACCGCCTCGCCCGGGGCCAGCACCGCCTCGCCCGGGGCCGCGTCCGGCCCGGCTCCGCCGCCCAGGACGCGGACCCGCGCCGGGGTGCGCGCCGACCCCGTGTGCACGATCAGCTCGCGCGGAAGGCGGGGCGCCCCGGCCCGCGGCACCAATCGGACATCGATGGTGCCGGTCTGCGTCCACCGGCCGGGCTGGACGAGCGCCATCCCGCGGGCCGGGATGTCCCGGGCCACCCCGCGCAGGTTCAGCGCGACCCGGGCGACCCCGCGGATCTGGCCGGCGGGCTGGTCCATCGACTGGATCGCGCGCACCCGCACCGGCCGCAGGGACGGCGTGAGCAGCAGCTCATCGCCGGTCCGAAGGGTCCCAGCCGGGAGCGTGCCGGTGATCACCGTGCCGCTGCCCTTGATGCTGAAGGCCCGGTCGACCCACAGCCGGACCGGGGCGCCGGGATCGGGGACCGGCAGTCCGCCGGCCAGCCGGGCGAGCGCGCCGCGCAACTGCGGCAGCCCGGCGCCGGTAACGGCACTGACCGCGACGGCTCGCACCGCGCCCAGGCTCGTGGCGGCGATCTCGGCGGCGGCCCGGCGCTCGGCGGGACCGGGATCGGCCAGGTCGGCCCGGGTGACGACGAGCAGCCCGCGGGAGATGCCGAGCGCGTCGATGGCGGCCAGGTGCTCGGCCGACTGGGGCATCCAGCCGCCGTCCGCCGCCACCACCATCATGACGGCCGGCACCGGCCCCAGCCCGGCCAGCATGTTCGGGACGAACCGCTCGTGCCCGGGGACGTCGACGAAGGCGAGCCGCTGGCCGCCGGGCAGATCCATCCAGGCGAAGCCCAGGTCAATGGTGAGGCCGCGGCGGCGTTCCTCCGCCCACCGGTCGGGTTCCATCCCGGTGAGCGCGCGCACCAGGGTGGACTTCCCGTGGTCGACGTGCCCGGCGGTCGCGATGGTCTGCATGGCGGTCACGGGCGGGCGGGCGCTGGGGTCGCCAGGCGCGAGGGACCAGTCCCTGGACCGGCCGCGGCGAGCACGGCCCGGGTCAGCGGCTCGTCGTCGGGCGGCAGGACAGCCCGCAGGTCCAGCAGCAGCCGGCCATCCTCGAGCCGTCCGGCGACGGCCGGAACCTCTCCGCGCCGCACCGGATCTCCGGCCCGCAGGGCGGCGGCCAGGTTCTCCGGCAGGCTGACGGCGGCGCTGGGCAGCGGCACGCCGGGGGCGCCTCCGCCGCCGACCGCGGCCTCGGTCGCCACCGGCTGCGCGTCGAGTCCGTGGGTCCGCAGGTTCGCGGCGATCCGTTCGGCCCGCTGGGCGACAGCTGCGGGCTCGGCGGCCAGCGCCCGCGCGACCGGCGTGGGCGGCCCGGCCAGGGTGGCCTCCAGCGCGGCCAGGGTCAGCTTGTCCACCCGCAGCGCGCGGGCCAGCGGGTGCCGGGCGAGCGCCCGGACCAGGGCCGCCCGGCCGAGCAGCAGGCCGGCCTGGGGGCCGCCGAGCAGCTTGTCGCCGCTCGCCGTGACGAGCGACGCCCCGTCCCGCAGGGCCGTCTGCGCGTCGGGCTCGTCCGGCAGCCGTGGATGCGGCGCCAGCAGTCCCGAACCGATGTCGGCGATGACCGGGATGGCCGGACCCAGGGCCCGGGCGAGGTCACGCACGCTGGCCTGCGCGGTGAACCCCTCGATGCGGAAGTTCGATGGGTGGACCTTGAGCGCGAACGCGGTGGCAGGCCCGGCCGCGGCCTGGTAATCGGCGACCGTCGTCCGGTTGGTCGTGCCGACCTCGCGCAGCCGCGCCCCGGTCGACTGCAGCAGGTCGGGCAGCCGGAACCCGTCGCCGATCTCGACCATCTCGCCCCGGCTGATCAGGATCTCGCGCCCGGCGGCCAGTGCGGTAACGGCCAGGACCAGCGCGGCGGCGTTGTTGTTGACCACGTGCACGCTCTCGGCGGCCGGCACCGCGGCCGCCAGGGCAGCGAGCGTTCCCCGGCCCCGGCGCCCGCGGGTACCGCTGGCCAGGTCGAACTCCACGTCGGTGCAACCGGCCGCGGCGAGCAGTGCGTCGGTGGCGGCCCCGGACAGCGGGGCCCGGCCGAGGTTGGTGTGCAGCAGCACCCCGGTCGCGTTGATCACCGGGGTCAGGGTGGCGGCGGTGGCCGGCAGCGCGGCGACCGCGGCGTCGGCGACGCTGTCCGGGGTGATCGTCCCGGCCCGCGCCTGATCCTGCGCGCGGGCGACGGCGGCCTTGACGAGCGCCCGGCCGAGTTTCCGCTCGGCTTCGGCCAGCCTGGGGTCGGCGAGCAGGACGTCGGTGCGCGGGACAAAACGCCGGGTGTCCACGGACGCGACCTTACCCGCCACGATCGCGACCTCACCCGCACCCGCCACGATGACCCGCTCTCTTCTTCTGCTCCTCCTCCTCGCGGGAGGAGTGATCGTCATCTCGGTCATCCCGTACACGTCGAGAATGGCCAGCCGAGGCTGGCGAACAACGTGATGACGTCGGACTTCTTGTACGCCCGGCCGGGCGCAGCGCACAAGCATGTTCGCCCGGCCCGTTGGCCCGGCAGCCGCCGCGGGAACCGATATCATCGGCCAAGGCCTGCGTACGGCGCCGCGCAACCGGCGAACCGGCCGGCGTTCCAGGCGCCCGGCACATTTACGGCGCCGTCCAGCGAAAGGATCGCGGTGACACAGGCAGGGCACGCAGTTGCCCCCGGGCAGGCAGGGACGCCCGACTCGTCCCGTCGTGCCGGGATATGGCTGCTGGCCGCCGGGACCGCTTCGCTGCTCGTGGTGCTGGCCCTCTACGCCGCCGACCTGGTGTACCACCTGCCCGGGATGACCCAGATGCGGGACCTGGCCGTCTACCGGGCCGGCGGCCTTATCACCCGGCACGTTACGCCGCCGTACAACCCGTACGCCTACGCGGCGCTGTACACCTGGCACGGGCCCAACGCCGTCTCCTTCACCTACTCACCGTTCGCGGCGGTCGTGTTCGCGGCCGGGTCGCTGCTGCCGTGGACCGCGCTGCGCTGGGCCATGACCCTGGCCAGCCTCGGCGCCCTCGCGCTGTCGCTGTGGCTGACCTTCGGCGCGCTGGGCTATTCCCATCGGCGGGTCCGGGCAGGCGCGACCCTGCTGGTCACCGCGGCGGCCCTGCTGACCGAACCGGTGCAGGAAAACCTGGCCGTCGGCCAGATCAACGTCCTGCTCATGCTGCTCATCGTGGTCGATCTGCTGCTGCCCAGGCAGCACTGGTGGAACGGCATCGGGATCGGCGTCGCGGCGGGCATCAAGCTGATACCGCTGATCTTCATCCCCTACCTGCCGCTCGCCGGGCGGATCCGGCAGGCCGCCACGGCCGCGGGCACCTTTGTGGCCACCATCGCGCTGGGCTACCTGATCCTGCCGCACGATTCGCAAAAGTACTGGCGCGACGGGCTGTTCCTGAAGGCGAACCGGATTGTCTTCCTTGGCACCCGGGGCAATCAGTCGCTGCGCGGCATCGTCACCCGGTTCGCCGGCACCGTGGCCAGCGGAAGCGCCCCGTGGCTGGCGCTGGCGGCCGTGGTGGTGATCGTCGGCCTGCTGACCGCCGCCACCCTCTGCCGGGCCGGCCATCCGGTGCCCGGGATGCTGGCGTGCGCGCTGACCGGGCTGCTGGTGTCCCCGCTGAGCTGGGATCACCACTGGGTCTGGGTCGCGCTGGGCATCGCGCTGGCCGGTCACCTGGCCGTCCGCGCGCACGGGTGGGCCCGCGCGGCGTGGTGGGCGGTGGCAGCGCTGCTGCTGCTCGTGTTCGGTGCCTGGCCGCAGTTCTGGGATCGCACGCAGGGCCTCACCCCCGCCGGGTGGATCTGGTACGGCCCCACGCAGTACTTCGCCTACGGCGACAACCCGGCGTACCGGGAGTACCACTGGAACGGGCTGCAGACGGTGGCCGGGAACTCGTTCGTGCTGGCCGGGCTGCTCGCCCTGGCCGGGCTGACGATCGCCGCGATCCGGCTGCGCGAGCCGGCCGTCCGGAGTTTCGGCCGCGCCCCGCAGCGGGTCAGGGAGGCCTTGCACCGGCCGTGACCAATGCGGAGCTGGACTCATTGCGGGACCGCATGATCACTCAGGTGACCGACAGCGGCCGGCCGGTCAGCGCGGCCGTCGTCCAGGCGATGCGCGTGGTCCCGCGGCACCTTTTCCTGCCGGACCTGGAGCCCGGGCAGGCCTACCGTAACGAGGCCATCGTCACCCGGCGCAGCGCCGAGGGCCAGCCCACCAGTTCTTCGTCCCAGCCGACGATCATGGCGTTCATGCTCGATCAGCTCGAGGTCGCCCCCGGCCAGCGGGTGCTGGAGATCGGCGCGGGCACCGGGTACAACGCGGCGCTGCTCCAGCATCTCGTGCGCGCCACAGGGACCGTCGTCACGGTGGATCTCGACGAGGACGTCGCGCGGCAGGCCGCGGCGCACCTGGCTGAGGCCGGCTGTCCGGACGTAACCGTCGTCCCCGGCGACGGGGCCGCGGGTTACCCGTCCGGGGCCCCGTACGACCGGGTGATCGCGACGGTCGGGGTCAGCGACCTCGCTCCCGCCTGGCTCGACCAGCTCGCCCCCGGCGGACGGATCGTCGTCCCGCTCGACCTGCGGGGATCCCAGCGCTCGGTGGCGTTCGAATGGGATGGCGAGGCCTGGCAGAGCCGTTCGGTGGTGCCGTGCGGGTTCATGCGCATGCGGGGGGTGCTCGCCGGTCCCGAACGGACCCGGGTGACCCACGATGCCCAGGAACTGGCTCTCACCCTCCCGGACGGCCGGGACGCCGACATCACCGCCGTCGCCCGCGCGCTGGCTGAGCTCGACGACCCGGCCGCCGAGCGCGCCACCAGGGTCACCGCCGGACCGGCGCAGCTGTTCGACGGGCTGGGGTTCTGGCTGGCCCTGAACGAGCCGCGCTGGGGGCTGCTCAGCGAATCGGCGCAGGCCCCCGGCGGACTGGCCCGGGCGGTCGCGTTCATGGCGGACCGGCGCATCACCGCGGGGATCTTCGCAGACGGTGGATTCGCCGTCCTGGCCCGGCCTGATACGCGGCCCTTTCCGGGGCCCGGCCGCGCTGATCGGCAAGGCGTAGGCGGCCCTGGGGGGCAGGGCGGCCCTGGGGGGCAGGGCGGCCCTGGGGGGCAGGGCGGCCCTGGGGGGCAGGGCGGCCCTGGGGGGCAGGGCGGCCCTGGGGGGCAGGGCGGCCCGATCGGGGGGCGGCCCGATCCCGGGCGGCGGCGCCGCCCGGCGGCCACCTCGGTCTTCCAGCTCAGCGTGCTCGGATACGGCCCAGCCGGTGCGGACCTGGCCGCGGAGCTGGTCAGTGCGGTCCAGGCCTGGGCGATGGCGGGACGCCCGGAGGCCGAAGACTTCCGCATCAGCGCCTATCCCCGCGCCGGGGGTGAGCCGCTCCTTCCGGGGGGAGCCGTCATCCAGCGGCCGCACACCACGTTCGTCGTGCGGCCCGCCTGATTTACCCGGCGCCCCCGGCTATTTTCCCGGCGCCCTCGCCTAGGTTGGAGCCATGGACACCGGACCGACGAGCCATCTGGAAACCGAGCAGAAGTACGACGCGGATCCGGGCTTCACGATGCCCGACTTCGGCGCGCTGCCAGGGTGCTCCGTCGCGGGACCGGAGCGCTACGAGCTGTCCGCCACGTACTTCGACACCGGGGATCTCCGGCTGGCCGCCAGCCGTGTCACGCTCCGGCGGCGCACCGGCGGAACCGACCAGGCCTGGCACCTCAAGCTGCCGGTACGCCCCGGGACCAGGCGCGAGCTGCACCTGCCGCTGAGCGAGGGTACCGATACGGTGCCGCCCCAGATGCAGGCCATGGTGGCCGGCATCACCGACCGTGCCGCACTGCACCCTATCGCGCTTCTGGAAACCAGCCGAACGGTCCGCCGGCTGACCACTACGGATGGTGACGTGCTCGCCGAGGTGGCCGACGACGAGGTAACCGCATCTCGGCTGCGCCCTGGGCAGGAGGCCGGCGGGCCGATGAGGTGGCACGAGATCGAGGTCGAGCTCGTTTCCGGGCCTCCCGCGGTACTGGAGGCGGCGGGAAACCTGCTCCGGGAGGCCGGGGCGCGCCCGTCCGCGTCCGCCTCCAAGCTGGGCCGTCTTCTTGCCGCAGACTGACGCGCGGGCGCCGGGGCGGCGACCCCGGGTGAAAGCTGGCCGGAGGCGGCGGCGGGTGGCCCCGAGCGAGGGCCCCGGCCGGGTGACGGTTGAGGCGGCTCAGAGCTAACGTCCAGTGACTGGTCAGACCACGCCGATTCGATGGATGCCGTGACCGCAGGAAGCAGGGACAGCCATGGCTGTGGATGACCACGGCACGGCGTCCGCGGGCTGGACAGCGCTCGGGTGCTGGGTGCACCTCGTGGTAACCGATCCCACCGTGCTCGGGGCGGCCCGCTCGATGCTCGAGGCCGACCTGGCGGACCTGGATGCGGCGTGCAGCCGCTTCCGGGCCGATTCCGAACTCGTCGCGCTCGATCACGCGGACGGCCGGCCGGTCCGGCTCAGCCCGCTGCTCGCCGGCGCCGTGGCCGTGGCCCTGCGCGTGGCCGAACTGACCGACGGCGACGTCGACCCGACGGTCGGGGAAGCCATCGTGGCGGCCGGTTACGACCGCGACTTTAGCCTCGTCCCACCGGACGGCCCGGCCCTCAATCTCGTCGTCAGGGCAGTACCCGGATGGCGGCAGGTGCGCCTGGATCCGGCCACGCGCACGCTGGCCATGCCGCCCGGAACGCGCCTGGATCTCGGCGCGACCGCCAAAGCGTGGGCCGCCGACCGCGCCGCGGCCCGCGTCGCCGCCGATCTCGGCTGCGGCGTGCTCGTCGGGCTGGGCGGTGACATCGCCGTCGCCGGGCCGGCCCCTGACACCGGGTGGCGGATCCGCGTGCAGGACGTCACCGGACGGCCAGAGGAGGTTCCCGACGGGCCGTCCACGGTCGTGGCGATCACCAGCGGAGGGCTGGCAACCTCGAGCACCACCGCCCGGCGCTGGCGGCGCGGCGGCAGCGTCCTGCACCACATCCTGGATCCGCGCACCGGCCTGCCGCCGGCCCCCGTCTGGCGGACGATTTCGGTGACCGCCGCGACCTGCGCGGACGCCAACGCGGCCAGTACCGCAGCCATCGTCCGCGGCGACCAGGCGGCGGGCTGGCTGGCGGGGATCGGGCTGCCGGCCCGCCTGGTCGACGTCAGCGGCGGGGTGGTAACCGTAGCCGGCTGGCCCGCCGAGGCCAGCTCCCGCTGAAGGGCGTCAGCATCGCCCGGAAAGGATCCACCCGGACCTACGGACGGCGCCCGGGTCCGCTGCGGGATATCGAGCCTCGGCTCAGAGGAATTTCATAAGGGGCGCTGAAGTTGCCCTGCGCGCCGTCAGGCATTGTTAAGCGAAGAGAGAGACGCTGTGCCGCCCGCGCGCGGGCGGGTCTCGCCCGTCCCGGCATACTGAATCCAGCCGAGCAATCTCACTATGGATGGCCATGAATACTCCGCAGACCCCATCCGCCGCCAAGGTGCAGGCCGGTGCACGGCGGCCTGACGGCAGCGCGATCCGTGTGCTCGTCGTAGACGACGAGCCAAGCCTCGCCGAGCTGCTGGGCAGCGTGCTGCGTTACGAGGGCTGGGAGACCCGCACCGCCGGAACCGGGACGGACGCGGTCAGCGTCGCGCGTGAGTTCCAGCCGGATGCCGTCATCCTCGACATCATGCTGCCGGACTTCGACGGGCTCGAGGTCCTCCGAAGGCTCCGGGCGGAGATACCGGACATCTGCGTGCTGTTCCTGACCGCCCGGGACGCCGTCGAAGACCGGATCGCCGGGATCACCGCCGGCGGCGACGATTACGTGACCAAGCCCTTCAGCCTGGAGGAGGTGCTGGCCCGCCTGCGGGGACTGCTGCGGCGTGCCGATCTCACCCGCACCCACAGCGAGGGCGCACTGACCGTCGCCGACCTGACCACGGACGAGGACGCGCGTGAAGTCCGCCGGGCCGGTGAGCTGATCGAGCTCACCGCCACCGAGTTCGAGCTGCTCCGGTTCCTCATGCGCAACCCGCGCCGGGTACTGTCCAAGGCGCAGATCCTGGACCGGGTCTGGAACTACGACTTCGGCGGCCAGGCGCACGTCGTGGAGCTGTACATCAGCTACCTGCGCAAGAAGATCGACGCCGGAAGGACGCCGTTGATTCACACCGTCCGCGGCGTCGGCTACGTGCTGAAGCCGGGCACCTGATGGACGGGGGCGCGGGCACCGGCGCGGCCGCCCCGGTTCCGCAGCGGCCCGGCACGGCCACCGGGGAGCCTGCTGGGCCGCGCGGTCGGGCCGGCCGGCTGACGGGCTGGGCCGCCCGGCCGTGGCGCTCCCTGATCCGCGGCAGCCTCACCGCGCGGCTCATCGCCAGCCTCGTGGCGCTGGTCATCGTGACCTGCGCCGTTGTCGGCGTCGCGACCTACACCGTGCTCCGCAACTCGCTGATGGCCAGCTTCAGCCAGTCGCTGCAGGCTGCGACGCAGCGGCAGTACGACGCGTGCCTGGACAACGACGGCTCCGAGCAGCCCGGACGCTACCACACGTCCGCCTATATCGACCGTTCCCCCGGCTCGTGCCTGGGGTTCGGCGGCATCCAGGGCCAGGCGGCCGGCACCTTCGGCGCATGGAACCAGAACGGGACCATCACCGAGGCGACGATCGTCAGCGGACATTGCAACATGACACGGGAGGACCAGGCCGCGCTCAAGACCCTTCCCGTGTCCACCCCACCCCCCGGCCCGGGGCCGGGGGGTGGGGTGGACAATGACCCGCCGGCCCCGCCCGTGCCGACGTACACGAGGTATCTCCCGTCGCTCGGCGGCGACTATGAGCTGACCGCGGTCCAGCAGGACGGCGGCGGCCCGGTCCTCTACACCGGCCTTCCGCTGCGGACCGTGGAAGACACCCTGCGCAACGTGGAGATCGCCGAAGCGGCCGTGTTCGCCATCGTGGTGCTGCTGGTGGCGGGCTGCGGCGTCGGGCTGGTGCGGTTGTCACTGCGGCCGCTCCGGCGGGTGGCGGCCACCGCGACCATGGTCACCGAGCTGCCGCTGGACACCGACATCAGCCTGCCCGCCCGTGTTCCCGACGACGACCCGCGAACCGAGGTCGGCCAGGTCGGCGCCGCGTTCAACCGGATGCTCCAGCACGTGGAGTCCGCTCTGGCGCGCCGGGCCGCGAGCGAGACCCGGCTGCGCCGATTCGCCGCCGACGCCAGCCACGAACTGCGGACGCCGCTGGCTGCCATCCGCGGGTACGCCGAGCTGGCCCTGCGGCACCGGGGCCCGGTTCCCGAGGACGTCACGCACGCGCTTGAGCGGGTGGAATCCGAATCGGCCCGGATGAGCGTCCTGGTGGACGAGCTTCTGCTGCTGGCCCGCCTGGACGCGGGGCGCCCGCTGGAGCAGGAACCGGTCGACCTGACCCGGCTGACCATCGAAGCCACCAGCGACGCACAGGTCGCGAGCCGGTCCCATCGGTGGCAGCTTGAGCTTCCCGACGAGCCGCTGACGGTGCGCGGCGACGAACTCCGGCTGCGCCAGGTCCTGAGCAACCTGCTCAGCAACGCTGCCAAGCACACGCCACCCGGCTCCACCGTCACCGTGGCCGTGGCCGCCACCGACGGCTCACCGGAGCTCGCGTCCTCCCCGGATCACAGTCCAGTCGCCCTGGCGAATCCCGCCGCTCCGGCTCGGGCGGCCGCTCCGGCTCGGCCGGCCGCTCCGGCTCGGCCGGCCGCTCCGGCTCGGCCGGCCGCTCCGGCGGGGGCGGCTACCGCGGGGGCGGCCACCACGGCGGGGGCGGCCGCCACGGCGGGGGCGGCCGGAAACTCGCCGCCGTCCAGCGGCCCGGATCCTGGGGCTCCGCTGTCGGCGGTCCGGCTGAGTGTTACTGACAACGGCCAGGGAATCCCGCCCGACCTGGTGCCGGAACTGTTCGAGCGCTTCGCCCGCGGCGACTCCTCCCGGTCGCGCGCGGCCGGCAGCACCGGGCTTGGCCTGGCCATCGTCAGGGCCGTGGTTGTCGCGCACCACGGCACCGTCAGCGTCCAGAGCCGCCCGGGCCAGACGACGTTCACGATCGTCCTGCCCCGTCTGCCCGATTCCGCCGAGACGCGGGACGACCAGAGCGATACGCCCGGCGTGCACGCCCCCTCCCCGTAGGAGCGACCGCTTCGGGACGTGCCTTCCCCATCGGCGTCGATACGCCGACTGGCCCGCACCAGAACCGGCACGCAGTGACGGTACCCACATCTGCCGCACGCCGGTCACGGCGACCGCTCAGGCCCGCTGCCTTTCGGTGTGGGTGTAGACCTCAAGGTCGGTGGCCTTGACGGTGAGCCACACCTCGCGGCCGGGGTCCAGCGACAGTTCTGCGACCGCTGCGGGTGTGACATCCACCAGGGCGGCTGGCTGCCCGTCCAGGTCGAGGCGAGACGGCTCCAGGGGGCACGGATCAGCAGCCCGGCCAAGGGCAGTACCAGGAAACCGGCCGCGACCAGGGCCGGCACCAGCAACGGTGCCGGCACTGCCCGTGAAGGACCGCCCCGCGCGGCCCGCCTGGCTCGTTCCCGGGATGTCAGGCGCGACGGCGGACTGAAAGACACCGCGGCAGCTCCGGATAGTAGGTCAGGGCTGCTGGAATCCCGCGACCGCGAGCACCTGCTGGCCCGTGCGGGACAGCATGTAGCTGACGAAGCTCTGGGCTTCGGACTTGTGCTTGCTGCTGCTGATGGTAGCGATCGGGTAGAGCGTGGAGGCGTTCTCGTTGGCCGGGATCGTCACGCCCTTCACCTTGGCGCCGGCCGCCTTCACGTCGGTCACGTAAACCATGCCCGCATCGACGCTGCCCGGCTCGACCTGAGTCAGTACCGACGTCACGTCCGGCTGGAGGGTGACCGGCTTGACAGTGATCCCGGCGTTCTTGAATACCTCTGCCGCCACGACCCCGCATGGCACCTGCGGCTGGCACAATGCCACCTCGACTGACGACTTCGCCAGGTCGGTGACGGACGCCACGTTCGCAGGGTTCTTGGGGGGCACGGGCAAGTACCACGCCGCGTTCAGGCGGGGACGGAGGGGCCCGCCTGGGGCTGCTGGGCGGGGGCGCCGGGCTGCGCCTTGGCCTGGCGGTACAGCGGGCCCCGGCGGAGCAGGGATCCGCAGATGATGGCTCCGGCCACGAAGAGTCCGGCC
>Ga0181538_10002891_pt1 | contig 17263 bp, 8 predicted proteins | sample PEATcosm2014_Bin_40_FD_119773 | JGI IMG/M metagenome (GOLD analysis project Ga0181538, IMG submission 119773) | Peatland microbial communities from MTU Mesocosm Facility, Houghton, MI, USA - PEATcosm2014_Bin23_30_metaG | ecosystem: Environmental > Terrestrial > Soil > Wetlands > Peat | place...
ATCATAGTGGGCAAAACTGCGAAAGACCTCAGATACCCGGTCCCCATCCATGAACCTTGCGATATGCATGGGGGTCAAAACGCCGTCAACATTCTTGTATTCACTGTAAACGTCCGCGAAATCGTTCCAGTCCCCTGTCTCGGGGTCGTGCACACGATAAGTGACGCTAACCGGCAGAAGCGTCTGGCGGTTCAGGTCCAGCTTCACTTGAGTCTGTTGCGCGTCCACCATGTCCAGTGACTGAGTGGCGATGTTATCCACGAAGTCAACGCCTCCCATTTGTATCAGAGTGCCTGGCTCGTGGATGCGCAGGCGAAGAAGATTCTCCAGCGAGTAGCGAGTGGACACTCTCCAGCGCCGCACCTGCTCCGGCAACTGGGTGGTCATGCCCATTTGGTCCAGTTCCCACGCCTGGTCCCCGTTGTTGACGAGGATAACCGGCTTACTCTTTCCGTAGCTGAAACGGCGCTTGTCCGGATATTCAAAATAGCTCTCAAAAGGGGCGTAGGCGGAAGTGGCCTCGTCCCGGATGGAAAAGGTGCGGCCGCGAGTGGTCAGCCTTCTCACTTTCAGAAAGGCCGGTCCGCCCAGAACCTGTATAACACGATCGAGGATTTGTTGGGCTTTGGGATCGATGTGAGAGGGAGGTGGGGTGGAATTCGGAGGCGCGGGATTCGAAGGAGCCGCCGCAGGATTTTGTCCCGCCCACAATCTGGCTGAATTCGCCGCACCGAGCATGAAAGTCAGCGCCGCTCCCAAGCCGATTGTAACCCTGAGATTGCGCCGTTGCCTGGCCATAATCCATCCCTTTTCGTCTCGTTCTTCGCGAGCTTTGCGGCTTTGCGTGAAACCGGCTTCTCGGTACGAGTAGTTCTTGCGATTGCCCCAGACGGCCACAAGGGCCGCCCCGACAACTATCCGCAAAGCACGCTCCCGCCGTTTACATTCAGCACTTCGCCGGTAATGAAAGTGGCCATGGGCGACGCCAAGAAGAGAATCGGCAATGCAATTTCCTCTGGCCGGGCGAAACGGCGAAGGGGAATAACCGATAGTACCTTTCGATACTCGCGCCTGTCTTTTGTCACCGGAGCGCTCATATCAGTTTCCACCCAGCCGGGGGCGACGCAGTTTACCAGAATGCCGTGCCGCGCCAGTTCTGTCGAAAGCCCTTTAACAAAGCTGATCAGCCCGCCCTTGCTGGCTGCATAGTGGGTGTGAAAAGCCTCTCCGCGTTGCGCCGCAGTCGAGGAGACCACGATGATTTTGCCGCCTTGCTGTCGGATCATCCGGGGAACGACGTAGTGCACCAGCGTATAGACGCCTTTGAGGTTCACGGCAATCATTTCATCCCACTGCTTTTCCGTCATTTTCTCGATAGGTGCCGGTTGGTAATTCCAAATCCCCGCATTCGCCACCAGTGTGTCTACCCTTTCAAAACGGCTGAGCGCTGCCGAAACCAGGCTCCTGGCGCCGGACATGCTCGCCACATCAGTTCGCACCCCAAAGGCTTCGCCCTCCAGGTCCCTACAACTTTCGATGACTCGCTTGGCGGCGCGGTTATCTCGCCGATAGTTGAATACAACCTTCGCACCCGCCGCAGCAAATGCCCTGACGGTTGCCGCGCCAATCCCGCGGGACCCGCCTGTGACCAGAACAACTTCATCTTTAAGAGTGATGTGCATAGTTGCCCTGGAGTTCGACGGTCCGCACCGCATCGAACCTCGCTGGTTGCAGTTTATCACTTCTCGCCTGAGGCTACACCGGCTAACTCAGAAAGGCTCTGTCCTATTTTGAACGCGGCGCCGACCTTCAGAACCTGCCCTGCGCAGAGCGAAGGGTCGGCAAGTTCTGGCTTGAACAGGCTGCGCAAAAACGCTTGAATACTGTCATTCTGAGCGCAGCGAAGAATCCCGGCAGTTGTAGTTTCTACGAACTACGCAGATCTTTTGTAGCCTGCGGCTCCCCCGAAAATCACTATGTGCAAGGGTCCTTCGCGCCGTCATGCGGCTGCGCCGGATAGGAAGGTCAACTTCCCCCCACAAATGTGCGGAACTGCGAAGGTGAGGCTAGTGCGGCGCGAAGAGGCTTGCGAGTGGGCAGCGTTCCCCACGAAGCCCTCCGCCGCGATCGCGCCCTGTCGCTTGCCATGATCCGCCGCCCGGCGCTTTCACGCGACGGAAAGGACGCGGACCACGAAACCGGCGGTCGCGCTTAAGATCGCGTACGAGATTTTACTGGGCTTGAGCCGTGGCTGTATCACCCGTCCGTGGCGTGGCCGCACTTGTTTCCTTGTTGACAAGGGGCTCCGACAGCGGGCCATCACTCCTGAGCAGGTCAGTCTTAATCTCGACCGTTTGATTGGCCAGCGGATTGATCTCCGTCGCAAAGGTCTGGTAGCCGGGAAGCGCAATCTTGATCTGATGCGTCCCTGGCGCAACGAGCATCCCTCGGCCCATACCATCAAACTCCGCCACGTGCCCCACGAAAAGGCCATCCACAAAAACTGCGGCACGCGACGGTTTGACCGCGACCTTGACCGTGGACATCACCGCCGAGACTGGCCCCCTCGCGGCCTTTTCCATCGCTACATAAACACACACTGTCTCTTGGGGCTGGATTTGCACTTGTTGGGTGAAGTCTTGGTAGCCATCTTGGCGCACGGCAATCAGGTGTTCACCGGGCAAAAGCAGAAGCTTCTTCGATCCCTTGAGCTCTTTAAGGTAGCCTACGTACTGGCCGTCTACCCAGACGCCGGAAGTCTTTTCAACTCCGGATTTTCCTGTCAATCGGACCTCTCCCATCACATCATTTCTTCCCGCATATAGGGCGGAGGGCAGAAGAAAAGCGAGAATCACAATCCATCCCCAAACCGATAGATTTGCCTTTCCGAATGCGTTATTCATGTCGGTCTCCTTAATTCCAAGGCAAGCCGGAAATGCCTGACTCTCCTCAAGCCTTGGACCCTGCCGCGGACCGATGCAATGCAAACTATGGGTCATTGCCGGTTCATCGGGGAAGACCCCTTGCATTGGCTTGGAAGCCGCGTCACCGTAACCAAAGCAGTATGCTTGCCAACCTCGTAAGTTGTTCCGCTAACAGGGGGTTCTTGAGTGGGAGTGGAAGCCACAAGCGTGCACAATGTGCAGGCTGAGGTAAGAATTGCGCTCCTTTCCCAGACTGCCTTTTGCCACGCCGCAGCATGATTCGCTCCGGATACTTCCGATACCACGACATTACACTTCGGCCTATTGTCGGAAAGTGAAAACTCCATACCCGAAGACGACCAGTCGATGCGCGGCGGGGAGCGGAATTGGTTGGATGATCTGGAGAGAATCACCGAAGGTCTGAGAATATAGGGCGCGGCGTAGATTGACGCGCCGGCAACAAGGTCCGGGTGGATGTCGCTTTTTATGGGTCGGACCGCTAGGGCACCAGGAATATTCCATCCCCCGCACCCTCCGCACGATAGGCAATGGTCGAACCATCCGGTGAGAAAGTCGGGTCGCCATCGTCGGCAGGATTATCGGTAAGACGTACGGGAACTCCCCCTGAAATCTGCTAGACCCAATTCCTTCCTCTCTTCACGCGGGCAAAAAGACGCTGAATTGCGTGAAAGCACCAGTCTAAGGGCGTTAGTTCGACGTTACATGAGCACTTGCGAGACTTTCCGAACGCCCGCGAATGCTCAGATCACGCGTTAGGTCACATAAAGTCCATCCCAACCCAATCCCGCAGAGACCGATGATTCGATTAGGGAATTTCGACCGAAGGCTCAAAACCCCGGCGCTTCACAAAGACAGAATGTCATCCCCAGCCACCAATGCGGTTCAGAAATTGCTCACCCATTCCCCTTAGGTATTAGCAAGAGAGGCAATTCCTCGCGAAAGGCCTCCGCAGAGGTTCCGAAAGGGAAGGAAAACCACATGTTCAATGGAGTTCATAATGTTTGCAGCGCCGCAGTGAAGCTTGCGGTTCTGTGCATCTTGTTTTTGGCAAGCGCAACGGCCCTGATAGGTCAAACCTCCCTCGGCTCCGTCGAAGGGCTTATCACTGACTCGAGCGCAGCGATGGTTCCCGGCGCTGAGGTTACCCTCACTGAAACCCAGACCGGAATCACCCGCACCGTTCCCACGAACTCCGAGGGCCACTACAACTTTGCAGATGTTCAAGCTGGCACTTACACTGTGACCGTCAAAATGTTAGGTTTCAGGACCGTCGTCAGTGAGCCCTTCCTTTTGGAACCCACAAAGACCAGGATGTTTGACGCGCAGTTGCAGATAGGCGACACTACCACAAAAGCGGGTAGCGCGGACCGCCGTTTTTGCGGTCCGCGGTTCTTCGTTTGAAAAAGCCGCTGACCACAGAAGCGGTGGTCCGCGCTACCGGCTAAGGTTCTGTCCTGAAACCAGCTTGAAGGAAGTGTTTGTCAAAGGCTAAAGCGGTTGAGATGCCGAGGTTGGTCAAGACGATAAAGGAGACGCAATCGGTGAATGAATAAGATTTGTCAAGATGCCGCTCGAAGTAGGCCCACGCGGCCTCAAACAAAGCTGGGTCGACGTGGAGGCGGGCTGGCGCAGACTTCGCCACGGGTTGGCCTGGGAGCGCCAAATTCAACTTCGAAATTCGGATCCAATGTATGCGCCACACCTGCAAACACGCACGCTCACACCTGATCTCAGGTCCGCTATTTACCTTTTACCAAGAGAAACTCATGAGGTACTTTCCGCAACTCGCCCTCACGTTCCTGCTTTCCTCAGCCTTATTGCCGGCGCAAGTGGTTCGTCAAAAGGTTTGCCTGAACGAAGACTGGCGATTCGAGCGCCAGGTCAATCCAGGTTCGGAAGTAGAGTGGCAATTCCGCGACGCCTGGAAGCCTGACTTCGACGATTCCGCATGGTCGAAAGTCTTTCTTCCCCACTCCTGGGACCAGACTGCGCATATGCCGTGGGTGGCGCTCGCTCACTGGCGCGGCATCGGTTGGTATCGCAAGTCGTTCAACGTGCCTACGCTCTCGGCCGGACAGCGCGTTTTCCTGGAATTCGAAGGAGCCATGCAAGTCGCGAAAATATGGGTGAACGCCAGGCCGGCGGGCGAGCACGTGGGCGGCTATACCGGATTTGTCTTCGACGTCACCGATCTGGTCAAGCCGGGTCAGAAAAACCTGCTCGTGGTACGGTTGGACGATACCAACAGCCCGGACATCCCACCGGCGAATGAGACCAACATTGCGATTTACGGAGGCTTGTACCGCGATGTCTGGTTGCACATTACCGGCCCACTTCTGATACCGGACGGGGGAATTTCCATCACCACGCCGAGGGTCAGCCAGACGGAATCCACGGTCAGCGTGACGACCGAGGTGAGGAACTCGCTCCCTGCCGCCGTACAGATCAAGATCATATCGCAGGTGATCGCCAGCAGCGGCGAAGTGGTCGCCACGGTTGAACAGGAGAAGATAATCGCCCCGAACTCGACGGCGCCGTTCGCTCCGGCTGAACTGACCGTAAGCGGCGCGAAACTCTGGAGCCCCGATCATCCTTACCTCTACACGCTGCGCAGCCGGCTTTATCGCGACGCAGCGCTTGCCGACGAAGTTTCCACCCCCTTCGGCGTACGGGTGATGGGCTACGTGCCCGGCAAAGGTTATACGATCAACGGCGAGTTCATTAACCTGCACGGTGTCGATCGGCGCCAGGATTACGGATACTTGGGCGACGCGCTGCCCGACGCTCTAAACCGCCGCGACATGGAAATCATTAAGGAGCTCGGCGCTAACCTGGTGCGGACGGCGCACTACATTCAAGACAAGAGCATTGTGGAAGCGGCAGACGAGTTGGGCTTGCTGGTCTGGGAAGAGATTCCCAACATCAAGATTTACGATTACCAGCCAGGTCCCATGACCGAGCAGGGCGACTCCCGATACACGCGTGCGTACATTGACAATTGCCTGGCGGCGATGGAGGAGATGATCCGGCGCGATCGCAATCACCCTTCCATCATCATCTGGGGGATCGCCGACGACAATACCGGCTACCCGTACCTTCAGGACCAGCGGGAAATGGTGGAAAAGGCCCACCATCTTGATCCCACGCGTTGGGTGGCGGGGCGCGTTAATCCCACTCTGACCGATGTTCGCGATCCCACCAACAACGCTTACTACGATTTTCAAGAGCTCGCAGCAGAGCATCCGGAGTGGATGTGGCTTTGGAACGAATGGGGGGCGTTCAAGAACGAACGTGGCCTGATTCTTGAAGCGGAGGGGAACGACCGTCCGGAAAACGGCGTGGGCATAGTCTCCGAATACCGCCGCAGCACCAATCCCTCGGAACTGCTCGGCGCGATCGCCCAGGAGGCGAGTTGGATCAAGTTTGAGGCAATGCCCTGGATGGCCACTGCCAAGTGGGAGATGTTCGATGCCGGCTGCGCCGCCTGCACGGGGACGAAAGGCATTTTCGATTACTACGGCCCGCCTGAACGGCGCCCCTGGGGAACGCACTTCAACGGCGGCGATTATCGCGGCTTGAGCGATTTGTGGCGCATTCCCAAAGCAAGCTATTGGTTCGTGAAAGCCCAGTGGACGGAAGATCCCTTCGTCTACATCGTGGGCCATTGGACTTGGCCTGGCCAGGAAGGGAAGGCGAAAACCATCCGCGTCTATTCCACTTGCGACGAGGTCGAACTTTTCCTCAACGGCAAGTCGCTGGGCAGGCGGAAGCCCGAATCGACGGAGAATCTTGTTGCCGAGTGGAAGAACGACGGGGCGTGGGAAAGTTGGCCCGGCATGCCTCCGGGAACACAACTCCGGCATGGCCCCTTCATTTGGGAAGACGTTGCCTACGCCGCCGGTACCTTGCGCGCCGTCGGGATAAAGAATGGCAAGCAGTTTGGGGATGAGCGAAAGACGGCCGGCGATGCCTACCAGATCCTTCTTCAGCCCGACCGCGATTCCATAACCGGCGACGGGCGCGATGCCGTGCGCATTGTGGCGGTGATCGCGGATAAAGACGGTGTGCCGGTGCCCAGCGCCATGCCCTGGCTGACGTTTCGCGTCGAAGGGCAGGGGCGCGTGCTCGGCACTCCAGTTCTGGATGCCGTGTGGGGCATGGCCGCGATTAACGTGATGTCCAAGCCCGGCGTGGGAGACATTACCGTAACGGTTTCGTCACCCGGCCTAAAGGATGGGAAATGCACGCTCCGCGCCCGGCAGGCGAATTGACCACAAGCGAAGTCGTGAGGCTTTTGATAGCGGCGGCCCGAGCTTAGGCCCAAAGATACAAAGGCGGCGACTAGCCGCGAAGGTTTAGGTTGATGCACAGAACAAACTATGGCGTGTTCACATTGGTTGTGGCAACGCTAGTCGTTCGACCGGCGGCCGGACAGAACAATGTCAAGGATTTCTCGGTTATCATCGACAAGCCTGCGGCAGAATACATCGTCGATGTAGGCGGCACGATGGACCCTGAAAACCTCGAAATCACCATCGAGAATCTGGGCGACAAGCCCATTGTCAACCCCCGGCTTACGATCAATGGGCTCTACGACTGGTACGACGCAAAATCGGTGGCCGCTGAAATCACGCGGAACTGCAAAACCGACGAAGAGAAAACGCGGGCGATATGGGCTTGGGTGCGGTACAAGACCTACCAGAGATCGCCCCAGGACCCGATGGCGGTGCACCCGGTGCGGGCCATGAACGGCTATGGCTATGGAATCTGCGGGCATGTTGCTTGCTGGATGAAGTGCCTCTGGACAGCCGCAGGCTTGCCGGCGCGCATCCAGGAACTCTGGGGGCACACCGTCTCCGAGGTGTACTATGACGGCGCATGGCACATGCTGGACGCCAACGTCAAGGTTTTCTACCTCGACCGGGACAATCGCACCATTGCCAGCCTGGCCACGCTCGAGCACGACCCGTGGCTGATACAGCGCGCCATCCACCCGCGTGATGTTCCCTTTGATCCTTGGTTGCAAGGCCCCGATCCGCCGGAGCGCAATGAGCAGTTTGTTCACTACATTACTTCCTACAAGGACAACTACGAGGAGCACTCGTACGACCGGGAACTCGCCGAGGACTATACGATGGCCATGACGCTGAAGCCTGGGGAGAAGTTAATCCGGTGGTGGACGCCGGAACTGGGCAAGTACGAGGCGCGTGACGCCGACCCGGAAGTTCCCTGGCGCTACGCGAACGGCCAGCTTATCTGGGAACCCGATTTACGGCGGATCGACGCGCGGCCCTACTTAACCATCGAAAGCTACAGCAACATCGCGACACGCCAGCAGGACGGGCGCGGCCCCGCCATTCATGTTGCGGAGTTGCAGGATTCCGTCTACACCCGGCCCTCGGTCTTCACCATTCCTGTGGTCAGCCCGTATCCGATCGTGGGCGGACATTTCTCGTGCACCTTGGTCAAGGAAGGATCTTCGGGGCCGGGTGAGGCCTCGGTGTATTTTGGGACGCCGCGCTGGGAGTCCGCCGATCTCCACACGTTCCGCGGGGACCAAGGCTCCGAGAGTGTGGATCTTTACCTCGACCACAAGCTCGCGGCTGAGGGGGCGGTTTACCACTATGGAATCGGCATTGCTCTGCGCGGGAACGCCGAATCGAAGCCGCCCACCGAGGCGGGCGTCGAGGCATTTCGCTCCGTCACTGACCTGCAGATTTCCCCACAAAGCATTCCGGCGCTGGCTTTGGGCAAGAACACTGTGCGTTTATGGAGTGAATCCCAGGGGCCGGTAAAAGTCAGGATCACCGAACGCTGGCGGGAGGTGGATGGACGCTGGCCTCCGGGGAAAGTCACGGCCGCCGTAACTCCTACGGAAGGCGCGGAGGTGGCCAGTCTGGCGCCGACTTTGAAGTGGTCGCCCCCAACCCAGCGCGACCCTTCCACCAGAATTGTTGACTACCAAGTGATGGTGAGCCCCCGTCCGGACTGTCGCTGGCCTGTCTCCACGACCCTCGAACAACACGTGGGTTCGGATAAACTGGAATGGACGGTGCCGCCGACGTTTCTGAATCCTGGAACCACCTACTACTGGAGGGTTCGGGCGCGCAATAGCCGCGGAGATATCGGCGACTGGGGGCCGGCATTCAGTTTCAGGACCGCGGCGAAGGCGGGCGCCACCGGGAAGTAAGTCGCATGCTTGGCGGGTGAATCTGAGCCTGCGGCACAGGGATCCGCGTGGGAGTTCTGTTTCGGTTGGGACGGCATGAGCAAAAGTGTTCGACGCAGGGAATTCTTGAGAACGGGCGCGGCTTCGGCGCTGGGGAGCAAGCTTCTCGGCTTCGCCGCATGGCCAGCGCGTGCGCGGGCCGGCGAACCGGCGCACGAAGAAGTAGCGCACGCAGGTCCCGAGGAGAACCCATCTTTCGTCAATCCAGAGGGTCTGCTGATGGAGCGGTTCAGCAGCACTCCCGGCGCCTCAGTGCTTGTCAAATCCCTGGGCGATGCTGCCGAATACGTCTTGCGCTGGAGGCCACCCACAAGCGCGGAGGCTTGGCAATCGCGCAGGGTTGAAGTGGAATCGGCATTCCGCAAGGCGATCGGATTGACCGAGCTTCCACCCCGTACGCCCTTACGAGCGCGGGTGCTGGCTCGCCACGATGTGGACGATTACACTCTCGAAAACGTTCTGTTCGAAAGCCGCCCTGGGTTCCCGGTGTCCGCCAATGTTTACCGGCCGAAGGCGGCTTCTTCCGAGAAGCGCCCGGCCATCCTGTGTCCGATCGGTCACTATATTTCCGCGGGAAAAGCGTTCACCGACGTTCAGGCCCGGTGCATCAATCTTGCCCGGATGGGCTTCGTCGTTTTAACCTACGACGCCCTCGGCCAGGGGGAACGGTTAGTTCCGGGGAACAACCACCACGACGCGGGCTTCGCGCTGCTTCCTTTAGGTGAAACGATTGCCGGATGGATGGTCTGGGACAGCATGCGGGCGATCGACTACCTCGAGACTCTCGAAGACGTTGACGGCGGCCGAATCGGCGTCACCGGCAACTCCGGCGGGGGATTGAACACGTTGTTTACCGCGGCGCTCGATTCGCGGGTACGGGCGGCCGTGGTGGTTGGATTCACCTTCGAGTTTAACAACTGGCTGAAGTACGGCGGTACGCACTGCACCTGTACACACCTGCCCGCCATGTTTCGTAACTTCGAGTGGTTTGAAGTGGCGGGACTCATCGCTCCCCGGGCGCTGCTGATGATGCAAGGCGACCGCGACGGGATTTTCCTCATCAGCGGCGCAAGGCGGTCTGCGCACAACACCGCAGCCGTGTATAAGGCGCTCGAGGCATCTGATCAGGTCGGCTTCCGCGAGCTCGCCGGCCAACCGCATGCCTATTCACCTCCGTACCGCGAGCAGATGTACGGATGGATGACCTGGCGCCTGCTGGGGCAAGGGAACGGCGCGCCGATCGCCGAAGAACCCGCACAACCATTGAGCGAAGACGACCCGCGGTTGCTCTGCGACCACGACGGCTCAACCTTCCCCCACGCTCCGTCCGTGGTCGATCTCGCGCGCCATAAGGCGATGACAAACGTAGCTGGGTTTGAGGGAGGTAACTCGAGTGGATCAAGTTCATTCGTTCGGAAGTGGGTCCTCGAACTGACCGCTCCTCCGGAGGCACTGCCGCAGTTCTTGGATTCGGACTGGGACAAGCCGCTCCCGGTTCAAGGCGGATGGCTCGAGAAATTCTCGTTTTCCAGCGAAGATGGAGTGTACATACCAGGTTGGCGCTGGACGAAGGACGCCCACGCCGTTCCGAGCAAGACCATCATCATCGTGGACGACCGGGGCAAGGCGACCACCGCGCAATCAGGGCTTGTCCGGCCGTTGATTGAAGCGGGATTCGCGTTGGTCTCGCTCGACTTGCGAGGCAGGGGCGAGACGCTTGGGCATTTCGGCGCGAGGTGGAACACCAACTTCCGTCTGTTGGCCAACCAGGTGGATTTGGGAGAGCCCCTCGCCGGCAGGCGCGCTTACGACCTACAGCGTGCCTTGGATCATCTGGCGTTGAGGCAACGACTGAATGGTGTGACGGTGGTGGGAGTCGGCGACGACGCCCTGCCGGCGCTGCTTGCAGGTTCCGTTGACGAACGAGTCGAACGGGTGGCAGTGGCTGGGTATGTTCACAGCTTCGTCTCGCAAATGAGAGCGAGGAAATCACGCGAAAGGAAAGAGATGTCGGAGTCCTGGAACGACCCGCAGGTCAACGGGCGTCTCGATGCAGGCGACTACGACGTGGATTTCGGATCGGTCATCCCTGGGGCGCTGGCAATTGCCGACGTGCCTGAAATCGCCGCCCTGATTGCGCCGCGCAGACTCCTGTTTTGCCAGGCGCGCGATAACTCCGCCCCGGGAATAGAAACGATCGCCGCCCGATTCAACCGCGTGGCTGAGACTGCAGGAAAGGGTTGGTTCAGGTATGAGCCTCGCCGGTCGTTCGATGCAAACCTCATTCTGGAATGGATGACACATGAACCGTAGGGATTTTATGGGAAGCGTGGTCTAGCCCTCACTCATACCGCAACGCCTCCACCGGATCCACCTTCGCGGCGCGCCGCACGGGCACCCAGCACGCCAGTAGCGCCACTCCCACAAACAATAGCCCTACCACGACCAACGTCACCGGATCGCCGGGCTGCACCTCAAACAGGAACGACCCCAGCACACGCGACAAGACCATTGCCAGCGCCACCCCTGCGAGCACCCCTGCCGCTATCAATCGAAATCCTTCGCCGAAGATCAGGTTCCGAATGTCTTTGGGTTCCGCGCCAACCGCGCTCCGAATCGCGAATTCCTTCCGTCGCGAAGCCACCGACAGCGAAAGCACGCCGTAAATTCCCACCAGCGTCAAGACGCTCCCCACAACCGAAAACCCAACCAGCAGTTGCATCGCGAACGCCCGCGAGGCCAGCGATTCGTCGCGAATCTCCTCCAGCGTCTTCACGTTTTCAATCGCCGCCGTAGGATCCACGGAGCGCAGTTCACGTTCAACTGCCCGCACTACAGTGCGCGGGTCCGCCGTCGTTCTCACCACCAGATGCTTCGAAAACGCTTGTGCCTGCCACAGCGGCAGGTAAATCTCCGGAGACGCTGCCTCGGTCAAATCATCGGTTCGGCTATTCGAAATCTCCCCCACAATTTCGTTGCCCGCTTTTTCCCGCCCGTCCAGCCAGAACTTCCGCCCAACCGCACCCTCATGCGGGAAGTAGCGATCCACAAACGCCTGGTTCACGATAGCCACCCTCGCCGCCTTATCGTCATCCGTCGAGCGGAACTCCCGCCCCGCGAGCAACACCTCGCCCATCAACTTGAAATAGTCAGGGGTGACTGCGCGCAGGGGAAGCGCTGTCTTGTCGCTCTCTTTGACCGCAGGCGGCTGCCCCTCAATTTCCAAAGTCGCCGGCCAATTGTTTCCGGTCAGCGGCACTCCCCACGCAAACGCCGCGTATTGTACGCCAGGGATCGCCGCAACACGCTCCAAAGCCTGCCGGTGAAAGCTGCCCCAGTTGGACCAGCTCTGCACCTCCGTCACACTCATCGTCAAGATCCGTCTTGTGTTGTAGCCCGACGGCACCTCCGCGATTTTCACCATGGTGCGAATCAATAGTCCTGCGCCGACCAGCAGCGCCAGCGTCAGCGCCGTCTGCGCCATAGTCACGCCGCGCAGAAGCCGGCGTTCTCCCGTTCCCGCAGTCCCTTTCGGCCCGGCACTCTTGAGGACCTCCATTGGATCCAGCCGGAAAGCCCGCAGCGCTGGAAAAATCCCCGCGAGAACCGAAGCCACGAGGGCCGCGCCGAATCCCCACCCCAGTACGGCCCAGCCCGCTGTCACTCCGTCCAGGCGCGGAACCGCATGTCCCGCAATCAACTTGAATATCTTCACGACACCAAACGCCAACCCCACTCCGAGTGTGCCCCCTGGCAACGCCAGCAACAAGCACTCGGTCAAGACCTGCCGGAAAAGCGCCGCCTGCCCCATGCCCAGTGCGCCACGCACCGCGTATTCCTGCTGCCGCTCGAGCCCGCGCACCAGCAGCAGGGCCGCTGCGTTCCCGCACCCGATCAGGAGAACCATCGCTGCGGCCCCCAGCAGTGGCAGCAGAATCCTTCTCCCATCCCGATTCATTTCTTCTGTCAGCGGCTCGAGTTGCGGTGTGAACCCTTCAAATCGCGGCTCTGACTGTCCCTCCCTTTTCGCCAGCAGTGCTAACTCTTCTTGGGCTTGCCGCGGCCTTGTCCCTTCTCGCACTCGCGCCACTAGGTTCCAGAAGGCATCCTTCATTTCGGCCGGGTCGGGCACCGCAGGAACCCAGAAATCCACCGTTGCGTTCACGTCGTAGTTTGGCTCTTTGGCATTTGCGGGCGACGGAAGGAAGCGTACGCCCGGCTGCATCACTCCAATCACCGTGGGCGAAACCTTCCACCGGCTGATGCGCACCGTCTTACCAATAATCTGCGGATCGCCGTTGAACGTCCGCTGCCAAAACTCATATCCGAGCAAAATCGCCCTCGTTGGTCCCACGGAAAAGTCCGAGTCCTCAAAGCCCCGGCCGGCGACTGTTCTTAGTCCCATTACCGGTAAATAGTTTTTACTTACCCACATGCCCTGCATCGATTGGCTGCCGTCATGTCGAATCAGAAAGTTGAACGTCCAGTCGTACACGGCGATTCCTTCAAAAGACTTCGCCTCCTGTTGCCATTCCAGCCACTGCTCGGCCGCCCACCCTCGCGGACTGTCCATCTTGCGGCCGTCCGCCCGCGCCGTCGGAATGAGCACCAGTTGCTGCGGCTTCTTGTACGGCGGCGGCGTCAGCAGCACGCCCTGGATCAAGCTGAACACCGCCGAAGTCGCGCCGATCCCCAGCGCCAATGTCAGGATCGCAATCAGGCTGAAACCCGGCTGCTTCAACAGCATCCGCATGGCAAATCGAAGCTCTCGCAGCATGTATTCCTCCACCCGTTCTCAGTTCCGCTAACAACCACGTCGATTGTCTCAAACGGCACACGTTGGCTGTTCGGTTTCCGTTCTCATCATCCCTCCGGTTGGACGATGGGACCCCGGCCCGGTTAGCTGCCAGGCTAAAAAGGATTTGGGTAGAGGTTAGTTTCCAGGCATCGCGCCAGCCGGCCAAATGACTGGCAAGCCTTATGGCAAACAAGGGGAGGCAATGCAGGAGCGATGTTCCATGCGATTCTTTTCGGTTCTCGCCGAGGTGCTTTGAAGCCGATCCTTCGTGCGAGTTCCGTTTTTTCACTCCGCTCGCAGGGCAGTCATCGCGTCGGCCTCTGTAGCCCTGCGTGCAGGGAGGTAGCAAGCTAAAGCCGCCGCGGAAAACACCAGGAGCGCCACCGACCCAAACGTCAGAGGATCGGCCGGGCTGACCTCGTAGATCAGGCTCCGCAGCACGCGGGCGAGACCCAGCCCCGCCAGGAGGCCGAGGGCCACGCCAATGGCAGCTAAGGTAACACCTCTGCCGAACACGAGCCGCACCACGTCCCAGCGGCTTGCGCCCAATGCCATGCGCAGCCCGAATTCGTGGTTGCGGCAGCCAACCGAATAAGCGATTACGCCATAAGTCCCGACGGCCGCCAGCCCGACCGCCAGAGCAGCAAACAGACCCACCAGGAAGAACGCGAACCGTGCACTGGCGAGGTTGGCGTCGGTAATCTGATCCAACAGGCGAATGTCATACACTGCCAAAGCCGGGTCAAGACGGTGCACCTCGCGCCGCAGCACGTTGGCAAGTTGCGCGGCGTCGGATTCGGAGCGAATAGCTACGGACATCACCCCGTTATTCATGACGGACGGCACCTGTAGCGCAGGCCACCAGAAGGCGGGTTCAGCACCACTCGATGCCGGAGTGTCTTTAACATCGCCCACGATTCCGACCACAGTCATCCAGTCCTTCTCTTTGGGAGTATCACTGAAGGCTATGCGAGCGCCCAGCGCATCCCCGTGTGGCCAGTAGAGCCGCGCCATGGTGGAGTTAATGATCATCACCTGCGGGGCGTCTTGATTGTCGGCCTTGGTGAAGAAACGGCCCCGCTCAAGCGATATGCCGAGGGCGCGAAAGTAATCCGGCGTCGCGGCGTGATACCTGCCGTGAAACTCTTCCCCGGGCGGTGGATTCTTGCCTTCGATCCTGAAGCCGCCGATGTTCTCGTCGTAGCCCGTCCAAGGCAAGTCCGAGCCCATGCCGGCGTACTTCACCCCGGGAGCTGAGGAGAGGTTGGTGATCAGCGAGTCCTCGAACGCCCGCGCTGCGGCAGGGGTTTTGTATTCGGTGGAAGGCAGGGTGAGATCCGCGGTCAGGACATGCTCCGGGCGGAACCCGGGGTCCATGCGCAAAAGGTTGACGAAACTGCGCAGCATCAGCCCGGCGCCGGCCAGCAGGATCGAAGCCAGACTGACTTCGGCCACAACTAAAACGCTTCGCAGCCGAAGATGCAGGCCAGTATCCGTCGAACCTCGGGCGCCCTCGCGAAGGCCTTGCTGTGGATAGGCGCGCGAAGCCTCCAAGGCAGGCACCAGGCCGAAGGCAAAGCCCGCGGCCAGTGCGACAAGCAAGGTGAACCCGAGGACGGCGGCGTTAACATGAATCGAATCGACGCGCGGGAAGTCTGCCGGGAGCAGCGAAACCAGCGCTTTGACCCCGCCCGCGGCGAATACGAGGCCTAAGGCGCCGCCCACCAGGGCAATCAACAAGCTCTCGGTGAGCATCTGGCGCACGAGCCTGGACTGCCGCGCACCGAGAGCAGATCGCACCGCGATTTCGCGCTGGCGCGCCGTGGCCCTTGCCATCAAGAGGTTCGCGACGTTCGCGCACGCAATCATTAACACCAGGCCGACTGCTCCCAGCAAAACCAGGAGCAGCCGCTCGTTCGGCCCGACGATCTCACGGTAGAGCTCAACCACGAGCATGTGCCACCCCGCGTAGCCGCCATGCTCGCGCGCGATCTCTCGAAGCAGGGTGTTCAGCTCGGCTTGCGCTTGCCCCCAGGTCAAGCCGGGCTTTAATCGCCCAATAACCTCCAGGAAGTGTGAGCCGCGGTCGCTCGGGTTTCCGTCGAAAGTGAACGGCCGCCAGGCATCGACGGAATTCCCGTAAGGGAGAGCGTGGTAGCTGTTGCCCGGATGTTCCGTGCCGGGCGGCATTACGCCCACGACCGTGGCGGGTTGTGAATCGAGGGTGATTTTTTGCCCAATGATGTCGGGCGCCGCCCCGAACTCAGTGCGCCAGGTCCGGTCGCTTAGAATCACCAAATTGCCATTGCCCGGCACTTCGTCGCTCTGATCAAACTCGCGTCCCAGGGCGGGAGTTACACCGAGGACTTCGAAATACCCGGCAGTCACGCGGAAGGCGGACAGTCGCACGGGCTCGCCAGAACCGGAGAGTTGCACGTCGCTGCGCGTGAAGGCAGCCAGCGCCTGGAAGGAGCGGCTGCGGGTTCGAAAGTCCCGAAAGTCAAAGGGATTCAGTGGAAACTTTGGGTAGGTGTTGCTGCTGAAGAAGACTCGAACGATACGGTCCGGTTGCCGGTACGGAAGTTTCTTGAGCAACACGCCGTCGATGACACTGAAGATAGCGCTGTTTGCGCCGATTCCCAGCCCGAGCGTCAGCGCCACCAGGGCAGCGAAGCCACGTTCCCTTACGAAAGTCCGCGCCGCGTAGCGGAGGTCTTGAACGAGATCGTGGGCGTAATTCATTCGGCGCATATCACGGCACTCCTCTTGGATCTGGGCCACGCCGCCTAGCCGGCGCATCGCTGCGAATCGCGCCTCACCGCGTGGCATGCCGGCAGCAAGGCTCTCCTCGATCTGCTGATCGAGATGGAAGCGAAGTTCTTTGTCGAGCTCCTCCTCCGCTCGGCCCCGCCGTAGGAGCGAACTGAACCGCATTCTTGCGAGATTCCACCAGCGCCCAGGCTCCACCTTGAATGTGTCTCCTAAACCATGTGGATGACCAGTCCAACCGCATTCGACAGGCGCTCCCACTCCGCCAGCTCTTTTTCAAGCTGCACGCGGCCGGCACGGGTCAGTTCGTAGAATTTCGCTTCCCGCCCGGTTTCCGTGGTCCTCCACCTGGCGTGAATCCAACCCTGATGTTCCAGACGATGCAGGGCCGGGTAAAGGGCCCCCTGAGTGATCTGAAGCGCCTCATTGCTCACTTGCTCGATGCGCTTGGCGATGGCCCAGCCATGCTTTGGCTCAAGCGAAAGCGTCTTGAGGATGAGCAGGTCCAGCGTTCCCTGAATC
>Ga0181538_10002895_pt1 | contig 17253 bp, 15 predicted proteins | sample PEATcosm2014_Bin_40_FD_119773 | JGI IMG/M metagenome (GOLD analysis project Ga0181538, IMG submission 119773) | Peatland microbial communities from MTU Mesocosm Facility, Houghton, MI, USA - PEATcosm2014_Bin23_30_metaG | ecosystem: Environmental > Terrestrial > Soil > Wetlands > Peat | place...
GTCACGCCGAGGGCGAGCCGGCTTGCGCTCCTTCTTCTCTTGGGCCGCGACGCGCGAACCGGGCACATCACCAGTATCTCACATTGGCGTAGTTACGTCAATGTATTTCCGAAAGGTCTTTAATCCATTCTCCGCCCGGCTCGCTGAGATGGACTCCGTCGGCAGTCCGAACGGTGACGCCGTCGATCGTCCGGGTGTACCGGCCCCCAGGCGACATTGTGGAATCCTAACGACGATTGGGCCACGGTTCCGTCTCTCGTCCCTGTTGGGTCACGCTTCGTGGTGCCCTGGCCCCGGGTGCACAGGAGATGCGCCACTCTCCGCGGAGTTCCACCGCTATGGGGAGGACTTTCGCCAGAAGATACCGACTCCGTCAATGTCGACGATCTCGTCGCTGATTCCGTGGGCTCGTCGGTAGTCGGTGACCGCATCCTTGCAGCTGTCGATTACACCATAGTCGTCGATGATGCAGTAGCCGCCAGCCGACAACTTCGGATACAGCGGCTCAAGGGCTTGAATTGTCGATTCGTACAAATCGCCGTCGAGCCGCATGACTGCGAGATCTTTAATGGGCGTATCTTTCAAGGTGTCTCGGAACCAACCGACAATGAACTGGACCTGATCATCCAGAAGACCGTACCGCTCGAAGTTGTGACGCACCTGTTCAACTCCAACCGACAGAATCTTCCAATCGCTGAGGTCCAGATCACGGTCGGTGGGGTAGCGGTCCACATCGGGGATGGGCAGGCCCTCGAATGAGTCGGCGAGCCACACCGTTCGGTCGGTCACGCCATATGCCTTAAGAACTCCTCGCATAAAGATCGACATACCGCCCCGCCACACTCCAGTTTCGATGATGTCACCGGGGATCTTGTCTGAGAGAACGTGCTCGATGCAGTTGCGAGCATTGGCAAGTCGCTTCAACCCACACATCGTTTCGGCCCTCGCCGGCCAATCCCTTCCGGTCTCTCTCTTGCTCGGTGAATACGGTTGCTTGATGGACACCTCGATCTGTGCTCTGCCAAAGACAGGCGCCAATCGATCGAGGACTCGTACCCACGCCTTTGCCTTCTCCATTATTGTCGGGATGCCAACGATCCGATCACTGTCTTCGAACAGTGCCCGAGTTAGCGTCCGCGCGAGTAAATCCAAGTACAGATCAGCGGGTCCCGGCGCCGACGCGGAGGGGATCTCGTCCTTCACGGGGAGCTGGTGCCTTCGCGAATCATCCCTACCTGATTCCTCCTTCCGCAGCGGGCAGCGCCAAGAACCGAGGCTTCCGTCTCGAGAAGTTCAGGTCGCCTGGCGACACAGTCAGAGAACGTTCGCATCTTGCCATCAATCATCGTCACCGAATCCACACCCTCGAGAAGCCGGGTAAGCGTATCTTGGGAGAGGCGCCCCTGTTGGCCGCTATCACTCCTCGTATCGATGACATCTAGAATCCTCGCGTGATGGACTCGACCCGTACATCGGAGCCCACCGGCAAGAGTATGGGGACATCCGAGAGTCCGCCCACGCATGTGGTGGCCCCGACCGGTGAGGGTTCCACCGATCGGAGCGACCGACCTAGTAGTAGCGGGCAGCCGGCCTCCAGACACTGGGCGACGCGTCTCCGACCGTATCTGATCGCCGGCAGTGCATATCTTCTGTTGTCCCTGATCATCTGGATTCACGTGTGGACCGGTCATCCGTCATCAGTGACTGCATGCGGTTGCGGCGACACGTCCGCCACCATTTGGTACACGGCGTGGCCGGCGTATGCGATGGTGCATGGGCAGAACCCGCTGTACTCGACGGCCATCGGTTATCCGACCGGCGTCAATCTCGTGTTTGCTGCATACGGAATCGTGATGGCCCCCGTCACCTGGTTATTCGGACCTGTGTCTGCGGTGAACGTGATTCTCACTGCCAGTCCGGTTCTGTCGGCTGTGGCCATGTTCGCCTTGGTGCGCCGATGGGTGTCTTGGATGCCGGCGGCATTCCTTGCCGGGTTGCTTTATGGGTTCTCACCGTTCGTAGTGAGCAATCTCGGCGCGGGTCATGTGGACTTCATAATGATTGCCATTCCGCCGTTGGTGGTCCTGTGTCTGGACGAATTGTTAATCCGCCAACAGCGGCGTCCAGCCGTGATAGGAGTCGTCATGGGCCTGCTCATCAGCGCCCAGTTCTTCGTCAGCGTGGAGATCTTGCTCCTCACGATAGTCGAGGTTGCCATTGGGATCGTCATGATCGTTATCTACACTGTGGTACGGAGCCCAGCAACGCTACGTGAGCATGCGGGTCGCGCTGCTACCGGTGGTGTTGTGGCAGTTCTCACGGCCCTCGTTCTCCTGGCCTCTCCGGCTTGGTTTGCACTCGCGGGACCCGCCCATTTTTCTGATGTCACACATCCCGGCGTCCAGCTGACCACTTATTCGGCGTCGATCTCCGATGCCGTCTTCTCGCCCCCCGTCCCGAAGGACCTGCAGTGGCAACACATTGTGGGCGCGTACCAGGGTCCGGTGCTCTCCCCCCAGTACTTCGGCCTGGGAGTAGTCCTCGTATGCCTGGGGGGACTCATTGTCTGGCGGAAGGACCGACTCTTGTGGCTGTTTGGAGTTCTGTCCGTCGTCACGTTGCTCCTTGCCACATCGTCGGGTCCTTGGCTATTGAGACTCCCGCTACTAAAGAACGTGCTCCCCGTTCACTTCATTCCTTTTGTTTATCTGGCAGTCGCAGTCGTCTTGGCAGTCATCGTCGACCACACTCGGTCAGCGATTCGTCAACTTGGCGAGAGTACAAATGCGGCTTCGAATGGGCGCACGTCGCGGTGGCGGGAAGTGTCTTACTCGTGGAGTGGAGCCCTCGCCGGGCTCTTGGTGGCCGTTGTGGCGATGGCCCCACCCGCTGCATACCTGGCGAAAAGCATTCCAATGACAGTCGAGGCGGTCGTTCTCCCGACCTGGTTTCGCGCGGTAGCTCCTAGGTTGCCGGGACATCCAGTGGTTCTGGCCTTGCCGGCGCCCTTCACAACAACGATGCCCGGCGCAACATGGGAGGCCAAGGGGGGACAGCGCTATCTTCTGGGCATCTCGCTGAAACAGGCAGTGTTGACGTGGCATGCACTAACTGGGCAAGACTATTCAACCGTGGGGACCGGTGGTCTCGGGGTTGGAGCGAAACACGATGCGGGCGAGGACCAGGGCCAGAACATCATTACGAAGGTCACTTTCGCCTACGGCTCCACTCCGAACGTCACTTCATCCGACATCGTTGCCGTCCATAGAGCCCTTTCGGAGTGGGGAGTCACCATGGTTGTACTCCCAGACCAACCTGAACTGCCGAGCTACGACAAGGTGGCTTCCGTAACGGCGATGGCAGCACTGATCTCGGCGGCCACCGGGGCGAGTCCCACACATGTTGCCGACGCCTGGGTATGGCGACGAGTCAACCACGACAACCCGCGGGCATACCCGAATGCGGCCCAGTATGCGCGGTGCATGAGCGGCCTGCCCACCCGCGGGTTGATCGCGGTGCGCTGGACTACCACCTGTGTTCTGGGGTCACGCCGATGAGCGCGCCATCGCAGGCAGACTCTTGATGATTTGGCGGGACGGTAGGACCTGATCAGCCAATCGGACATTTGCTCCTACTCGCAGTGGACCTCGAAATGACGGAAGGCGCCTCCGCGTCTCGGCAGCCGCAGCGTGGCATCAGTGAGGTTTAAAGACGAAATTGTGAACGTACCGTCGTGCGTACAAGAGAAGGTTAACTCCGTACCCATGGCGTGCGACGCGCATGGCCATCGTCTGGGTACGTTGCCGATCCAGTTCGCCAATTGGACGCCAATGCCCTTTCTGCAAGAACTCGCCACTGTAGGAATGGTCGGCAAAGAAATCGATGATCTCGTCCAAAGGGCCCTTGCGATCTGCGTGTTGTTCGATTTCGATCATTACGATCGGACGCTGGGTCTTCAACAGATCCGTGGCTCCCTGAAGCACCGCCAGCTCATGACCTTCGACATCTATCTTGAGGAACCCGATATCATCGAGTTCAAAGTCATCAAGTGGGCACGTGGCAACTGATTGCTGGCTCCAACCTGAGTCTGCTCGAGTCTGCGGTTCCAGTGAGGCGCGTCCCCCTGCACTGGCTCCTCCAGAGGGAACCCACAAGTTGGTTCGACCCGTTCGATTACTCAGTGCCACTGGATGAATCGTGACGTTTGGTGGCATCACGGACGCGAGGCGCGCTACGAGGTCGGGATTCGGTTCGAAAGAATCCACCTTGGGAACTCTCCGAGCCAGCCACCACGACCATGGACCCCACCACACTCCCGCGTCGACAGCTCCGCGGTTTTTCGGTACAAACTCGTCGAGTCTCCTGAGCTCGGGCTCGTAGAAGCGATACTGCCACGCAATTGAGGGCACCATAAGTCGTGCCGGTACCCGATCTATGACCTTGGCAGCAATACCCACGTCAGACGGTCCTTTCTCAAGACTCGATTGAGTAACCGCGGGGCGTCTCTGGATACTCGTCGTCTGACTCAGCAGTCGATTAATGAGGTAGTAGCTAGCGGAAGGCGGTGCGGTATGGCGTGTGAGAAATTCAGATCACCGGTCAGTGGCCTGCGCCCGTGCGAGCATCTGTTCCAGACCAGCTTCTGATGTATGTTGAAGTTTCGATGGGTCGACGGTGTCATTGGATCTCCTTGAGCCATGAACGTAGACGGTCCATGCCCCAATATCAACATCTTTGGTTGTGCCGAGCGGTTGTTCCACATGGTCGACAGCGATCGCCAGATCAGTGGTTCAAACGTTCGTCGGAGATGCGGCTACCGGGTTCGGGTTCTCTGATTTGACGGGATCGTCGGAGCGTATTCGCCGTTCCTCCACGATCACCGAACTGATGACAGCGCAGAACGCCGTCACAGCGCAAATCTCCACGGGGACACCTATTGATTTAGCGGCGAGCGCAGCAACGGCATGCGGATGAACCGCCACGATGAGGCCGGCCACGGTGAAGCTCATACCAGCGATCGCTGCCGCGATGCTGCTCCCCCAACGGTAGGTGATGGCGACCAGGGGAAGGAGTAGGAATACCAACACGCCGCCAATGCAAAAGACTCCGAAGGCGGCGGCACCAACGAGAGCGATTGCGGGGAGCTGTTTCCTTGGCCCGCTGGGCCCGTTTCGGAAGGGCTTGCCCTTTGCGAGGGCGAAAAGGAACAGCGCCAACAGGAAGAGCCCACCAATCAGTAGTGCTGCACGGTAGGTCTGATCAGGCTTGAAGTTCATGGTCATGACCCCCGACACTCCAGCTGGCACAATCCAGCCCTGTTCCCAGCCGCTCAGGCGTACTGGTGTCAGGGTACGACCGTCGAGAGTCGCCACCCAGCCAGCGTTGAAATTCTGGGCGACCTGAATGTACGTGGCAGATCCGGCCCCGAGCCTCAGGGTTCGTTTTCCCGGTGTCCACGACATCACGTGGACACTGCGCGTTCGGTCGTTTTGCGTGGACGAACTTTGCGGTTGACGGACGAGCAAACTCGTGACTCGGAACGCACTTCCCGGTGGAAATGAAAGCACGTGGTGCCCAGCCGCCAAGGTTGTCGTTCGGGGAGCACAGGTGCGAATATCCATGGGCTGAAGGCTGATTAGGTTTCCGAGCGTGCCGGTTACCTGAGTGGGCACAGAGGTGTTGTCTATTTGGACGACGGGACCAGTGCCGCAAGCCAGCGCAATCTTCGTGGATAGTGAAGGTGAAGGCGCATCCAGGCTCCCCAGCGCGGGCACCCCGAGAGAAGACAGGCCAACCGGGAGTGGGATTTTCGGTGGAGTCGGTAGGCCGACCGTTTGTGGGCCGGTTGGAATGGCGGAAGGGCGTGTGGACACCGCAGTAAAGCGTATGGTCAAGGTGTCGGTGGTCATGGGAGCGAAGGAGACGATCCCACCTCCCTTGGGGACGGCAGCCTTCCGGCTTCCTGCCGGACTGGTGATTGTGACCTCCGTTGGCCGGCTTGCCTCCCGAGAGAGACCCAGTGAGATGGAGTTCACCGATCGGTTGCCATTCCAGCGAAGAGTCAGCGAGGGGGATCGGTCGCTGAGCCCTGCGATCCACGGCGTTGAGGACATCTCTAACAAGTTGTCCGGCCGGAATCTAGGTAGGGCGCGCAGCCAGGAACTGGCAGAGATCTGAACGCCTTGCTGAGTTGGAGGTGCCAGCGTCTTGAGCAATTCCTCCAAGCGTGCACCAGGAGTCGGTACGGCGGTTCCGCTGACGGTGGCAGACATGGCTTTCGGGAGGACGAACTTGCGGGCGATTGGTTCCACGGTTGCGATCGGGCCGGTGAAATCGAGATCTGGGTTCGTGACCGGATCGCTGATACTGAGTATGGGTTGGGCACGAGCCGCTCCCGAGAATGCGGCCAGTTCATCGCTGGGAAGCTGCATAGCTGGCTGGAACGTGATCCCGGGAATGGCCACCTCTGTGATTCCGGCGCCCTGTGGTGGATTCGCGGGTTTGCTGTTGTGTCGGGTTGCATCGATGGTGATCTTCAGATGCAGCGTCTTTCCGGGAGCTACGGAGACTTTGACAGGTGCACTCCGCACGGGAATGTACCGGCGGACGGATCCTCGATCCGTTGTGACGGTCACCCACTTGATGGTCGGACGTTGTGCAGAGTCATCCAGCGGAGTGATAGCAATTGATGTAAGCGGGACGGCGCGGTCAAACGTGATCGACACCCACTGATTCACCGACGTATTGTTCGATGACGCCACCCAAGCGGTCGACGGGTTGCCGTCGAAGGCTGACGACGGCCCTTCGGACGGCTCTGGTTGGAGAGTAGTTGATCCATAAGAGCTTGCTGCCACGAGCGCCGCTCCGGTGGGCGCCGCCACGGTTTGCGCATCGGTAGCGCCCAATGTTCCGTACGTCAGGGGAGGAAAGCGGTACAGAAGCTGACTTGCACCCAGCAGATAGGAGAGGTTGTCCTCGACCTTCCCGAACGCGACAGCCCGTCGTTGGTTGCCGTCAGTGATCACCCAGTTGGCGCCAGCGTTCGAGGCCGCGTCGGCCGCGTGAGGATCGTTGGCCAATACCGCGGCTCGCCCGTTCAGCACACCGGCCCCTGCCAGTGGCAGCAACGAACCGCTTGATCCACTGACGACGAGCGGGTTGGAAGCAGGATAGGACTGGACTTCGGAAACTGGTGGTTCGACCTTGTAGATCTCGATGGGCCGAAGATGGACGTATGACTTCGAGTTGTAGACGGGTAGGTCGCCTTGCGCGACCTGGGAACGGGGCAGATACGGACCGAAGGCAGCAACTTGAACCAGCCCGGGAGTCTCGTTGAGTACCTGGTGCACCTGCGCTGGAGGAATAGCTCCGGTCGCTTTTAGGTTTAGATCGTTGCGTTCAACCACGAAGTCGATGCCAGACCGTGAGAGGTACTCCGCTAGTCCGGGCTGTGAGGTGCCGGTAGCGAGCGCGTCTTCGACGGCGCTGAGCATGTCCGTGTTGCCGTCGGATCCGAACGGGATGATGGACCGGACGGTTACCGAAGTGGAGGCGAGCACGGAGAGCGGCTCGTCCTGAGGCGAACCCCACGTGTAGTCAGCGAAGTTGGCACCGGGGACGAGTAAGGCAGTCTGATGCCCCTGGTGGCTGTCCAGCCAATTGGCAGCCTGTGTCCAGTAGCTGGGAGTGGCCGCGAATCCACCGGACGGATAAAGCTGCAGCTGCCAGAACGGGATTGCGGCGAACACTACGGCGACGACGGCAACCGTCCCAATGAGTGGGCGCCAATGCTCTCGAATGAATCGATTGGGCCATTGATCTTTGAGACCACTCAGTGAGACCGTCGATACCAACGACGTCAAGCCCAGCGCTAATGGAAGCGTTACCAGGGGTGAAAATTTCGAGATGTTTCGAAACGGGCCGAGGCCCCCCGACAGGAGATTCATTACGTCCGACGAAAGCGGACTACCCAGCGCTCCACCGTAGCCAACAGCGATGACGAATACGCCGAAGCTCAAGGTAGTTACCAAAAAGAGCCTCTCCGGGATTCGCCGACTTAACCCTGCGAGACCAAGTGCGGTGACCAACGTTGTCCCCACAATGGCGACCCAAGACGTGACGAGGGTCCATCCGCCAGGAATGAGAGGCCCGCCGACGTCGTCGAAGTTTTGCCAGAACGACGTGCCACGAAGAGCGTCGAACACGGAACCCGTGGATGTGGTGATCGAGGCGGTCTCGGTATATGGAAGGTAGTTGTAGCCGTATTTTCCCTGGAGGAGCGTTGCGACGCTCCACCAGAAGCAGGCCAGGACTACGCATATGACCCACCATCCGAGTAATGATCTGCGACGAGGCCCAGGCTGTCGCGTGAATAGCCAAATAACCGCCATCGGAAGCGCGGAGAGGATGACGGTGGCATTGACGCCCCCCATTAAGGCAATGGCCACGCCCGATTTGGCAGCTGCTCGCCTCGGGGAGCCGGTCTCAGATCCGACGACGAGCGGGCGCAATACCCAAGGTAGGAAGACCACTGCTAGTAGAGAGGCCGAGACAGCGGCGTAGTCCACAACGATGGGCGCCAGGCAATAGGCAACGGCACCGAGCACGCGCGCCCACCGCTTTCCGATTCCGAGCGCTTCCGCGAGTCGGATGACGCCCCACGCTCCAATCGTGAGTATCAGAGCTAGCCAGACTCGCTCCGCGCACCAGACTGGCACGTGTAGAACGTGCATCAGTTCGAAGAATGGCGCCATGGGGATGAGGTATCCGAATGTTCCCTCCTGGACGGATCCGGATGATACGGAGAGATTCCATAAATGCAGCGATGACTGAATCCATGCCAGCGGCGCCATGATGACGGGGAGCTTGGTATCGTCGATTATCAGTCCGGGAGCCTGAATAAAACAGAGAATGAGAAAAAAGGCAGCTAGTAACGCCAGAAACCAACGACTTAATAGGTCTCTCGTCGGGGCACTGAATGACTCGACTTCGATTGGGGGCATCGAATCCAATGGGTTCTTTTGGCGGACAAAGGTCATGTGCTCGGTACCCTCGGGGTTTGGCTGACCTTGCTGGCGATGACTGAAAAGTCGCGCGCCACCTGTCCCCAGCGGAAGTTAGAAGCGTAACGGCGAGCGCCCTTTGACAATAGGTCGCGGAGTGATTTGTTCCTGGCGATCTCGATCCATTGACGGGCTAAATCAGTTTCGGAATCCACCAATAAGCCGGTCTTGCCGTTCACAATAGCGTCTTTGACGCCCGGGACATTAAATCCAATTGCCGGGGTGCCAACTTCTGCGGCTTCGATGATGACGATACCCCACCCTTCATGGTGCGCTGGATGGATGAGCGCCCACGCTTGACCCAATAGACGCCACTTCTCATCTTCCCCGACTCGGCCGGTGAAGACCACACCGTCGCCAGCCAACGCCTCGAGAGACGCCCGGTCCGGTCCATCGCCCATAACCATGAGCGTGCCACCGACCACGGGTCGCACCAGATCCCACACCCGGAGGAGAAGGTCGATTCGCTTGTGTGGCACGAGCCGCCCTGCGCATATGAACAGCGGCTCGGCTGAACGCTCGCTGACGATGACTGACGGTTCGTCGACCCCGCTGTGGAGGACGTGGATTCGATTCCTCTCTACGCCGATGTCTTCAAGTGCAGACGCCGTCGAGGACGAGATCGTCATAAACGGCACCCGGCGATACACAATCGGCATAATCCTCGATTCGACGAATCGCCCGACGGCGGCCACAGGAGGAGAAAACCGCTGACTCCACTGCTCGCTGTGAACGTGATAGACGCACGCAAGGATCGGTTTGTTTCGCCATAGGGGCGAAAAGTAGGGCAGCCCATTCTCCGTGTCGACCAAGAGATCCCAATCTCTCGCCACCCTGTGGTGCACGAACGGAGCCCTCGCGTATTGTGAGTAGGTCCCTCCCATATTGAACACGGGATACGCGCGAGCGCCCACTGGGCCACCACAGAGATGAGCGACTTCGTGACCCATGTCCTGGAGAGCGACTGCCAATCGGTCGATGAACACCTCGGAACCGCCGGCCTGTTCATTCGCGAGATCACGCCAACTCATGAACGCTATGCGCATCGGAGCCCCGCCATTGAGGGAAAGCTACCGAAAGTTGTCGAACTCACGGTGGCAATCTCACGATGCAGGATCCTTCCGCGACTGGGCCGTTTTCCGTAAGCGGTCACGTTAGATCACAGCTATACAGCGGAAATCGCGGCGCCGGTCCGGCGCATCACCACGACAAGGTTCCAGGTCAGAATCTCCCGTAGGCCCGGCACCCTTACGATCCACTTGGTCCAGCGCGGATAGTACCGGGGAAACGCATCGAGCACATTGACGTCGGGGCTCGAATTGCACCAACGAAGTACTTCACCGATGCTCAAAGAAAAGAGGCTCTCTCCGTATCTGTTTTTCGGTGGAGTTCCAGTGACTCGTTCGAATCGCTGGGCTGCCCACTCGCCGCCTCGATAATGCCAAGGCGACGTCTCGTGCCCCCCCCAGGGGGAGAGCCAATTGGTGAATGTCAGGTAGATGACTCCACTCGGAGCTACCACCCGGACCATTTCGGACAGCATGTCCTCGTGAGACACCACATGTTCCAACACGTTTGACGAGTAGCAAACGTCAACGGCGCCCGTGGCGATAGGCAACGCGCGACCATCGGCAATGATCCCTCCCATTAATTGCCGGCCGTGCTCCGTCGTCTGATCGACGTTGTACTCAGCCGTAATGGGACGCGCTCCGACGTCTCGAAAGGCGTCGGCCACGTATCCCGACGCCCCCCCGACATCGAGGATTATCGAACCGGAAAGTTGGCAGAATCTCCCAACATCGGCCACGGTGTCTTCAGCAAGAAAGCGGTAGAAGGTTTCGGGATCCGTTGATTCGTGGCGGAACGCCTGGAAGAGATTCACCGATCGACGGAGCCCGTTCACATCGAGAACTCCCCACTGAGGATACCTGTCGCCAAGATTGGATGGAGTAGTGCTCCGAACTCCACGCTGATCAATTGTGGGCTGTACTCCAGGTCGGAGAACAATCTTCTTGAGACGCGATGTGCCTCCGTCGGAGGAAGGCAAGGAAAGAATACAGCTGTCCCCTCTCCCCATTTGATCACGAGATCAACCTTGCGGATGCGGGGTTGAATGAGGGCACCAGCGGCCTCAATGGGGACGTCCGAAATCATCACACCTTGAACCGGGGGAGGCTTCCGTCTCATTAGTCGGATCCGAGCTACGTCCCCGAACATTTGCAGTCCGTCATGGACTGGCCGGACATGGCTTCCGGCAATATCAGTCCAACGCACGGGGACCTCTTCGATGCGCAGACCCAACCTGGCGGCCAAATCCAACATCTCGACGTCGAATGCGAATCGATCGACCTGACTGCCGTGAACAAGGAGTTTTGCAATGGGCCCCCGAAATGCCTTGAATCCGCATTGGGTGTCCATGTAAGGAAGGTGTGTCATCCAGGCTACCAACGTGCCAAATGTCCGGTTCATCACTTCACGATGGACCCCTCGTTCGGTTACCAGCGATGCTTCATGCGCTCGGGACCCCACGGCGATGTGGCTGTGTTCGATGGCACCTAGCAAGTAACTGAGATCTGTGGGATCGCTTGCCATATCAGCGTCAATAAAGGCGATCACGCCGCCCCGGGCTCGAATCACGCCGGTTTTGACGGCAGCTCCTTTCCCGCGATTGTGAGCAAGAGATATCACGGAAGACTGGGCCCATCCCTCGAGTTGCCGTCGGGCTACATCGGCGGTGTCATCGGAGCTTCCATCGTCAACGACGATGATCTCGGTATCGTCTGGAGAAATCGACTCCATCAATCTCTGCAGACCGATCGCCAGCCGGCTCCCCTCATTGAACGCGGGAATTACCAGGCTGAGGCTTGTACTCACCGCCTTCCCCCCATTGGATCCCTCAATCCTTCCCCCACTCCAGATATGGACGCCTAGCTTGCCGCATCGCTACCGCCGAGACAAGGCGACCTGGTTCCGTTAGCTGAAGAGCGATACGGGTCGGCTTGAGCCGAACTCGGTCCAATCGAACACTGGTTGGGAGGCCCTTGCCTGGTGAATTCGGCAGTGTCTGCGGTCCACTTGATCCATTAAGGTGTTGATTTGTTCAGTAATCCATGACGAATCCAGGGAGGGCGGAGTCGCCCCACCTGCGATATGTGCGATGTCGCCATTGAAAACGATCGCCTCCATCTGATTCCGCTAAGCGATCGGACTCGTCCAGAACGGAGTTCAAGAGATCGAAGCTGCCGGGTAACGAACACGTTGTGGGGATGCCATCAGAAGTGGAAGATCCGACCTTGTGGGCTGCATCGCGAGGCCCGGAAATTGACCGGAGCTCGCCGAAGGGTTCGAGTGCTCGCCGGCTGTGAGGAGATCCCGATAGTTGATCCACTGGACAATTCATCGGGACCCGCTCACAACGTGATGATCGCCGACGTGCGGCCCTTTTTTGGCTGTATCCCGAGCGATCTTGACCTGTCGGATCATCTCGGCCAGACCATCGGCGCTTTTCGGAACCGAGGTGGCCGTTCCGCTGAGCACCGACCGGGCCGCTGTCTCAGCGTCGAAGGTGTCCGACTTCCCGTTCTGCGGGTCCGGCGCTCTCCTCGGCTGACCTCGATGATCCGATGCCCGCAGCGGTGCGGCAAGCTCGTGAGCCCAGCGCCGCAGCCGCCAGTCCCTTCGATCCCGAACACGTCCAGTTTGCCGGAGCTTCGGACCAACTCCTAAACCAGTGACCCCTTGAAGAAGCCATACGAGACGATTCCGGCCGACACCCCAACGACTGCAAGGATCAATGGCTGCCATCTGATGTCGAGCTTCCTCAAGACGACCACTACAGGAGCGGCCACAACGATGCTTCGATACCAAGCTCCACTAGAAGTGACCACGATGAGGCCGACGACGGCGGCGAGTCCAGCCAGGGCCGGGTAGAGGGAGGCTGGAACGCGTCGACCCCGACCCCTCATCGTTAGCCAGGTCGCGAGTCCCGTCAGGACAATGGCGATCCAAGCTTGTAGTGCCAGCATCACTGCGTAGCCGGCACTCACGGCTTGTTCAACGATCTGGGTACCCGTCACCGCGTACCTCACGAAGTCGGTGCCGGGGACGCCGATCGGGTTCGCCGTGTCTTGGAATGAGAAGTAGGCCACCGGATGGCCGGACGGCTCGAAGAAGGCCAGGACCAGGATGGAGACCAGCCCAAATGACGCCAGGACCACTCGCTTGATCATTTCCCGCCGATCACCCCACGCGACCAAGGCGACACCGAGCATGAGGCCGACCGTCAGAAACCATGCGGTCGGATAACAGAGCCCGGCGGCGAGGAGAAGGACTCCCATGAGGACGAACCGCTCCCGGATAGCTGCCACGATGGCCCCCGTGCAGAAGAGGAGGGTCACCGAAAGAGGAAAGACGGCGAAGTTGTAGACGCAGCCTGGGAACAGAGAGAACGTCAGCAGAAGGATGAGCGCCCTTCCCGAATAGAGCGACCGCCCCCACTGGATCCAGACGAGATAGATGGCGATGTAGAACGCCACCCAGGAGATGACCACACCGGCCAGCCCGTAGGACAGCCCGAAGGTGTGCAGGCCCCGCATCAGCCAGGGATAACCAGGCAGCCAGCCAACCGTCCCGCACTGAGTGACGTGGAATGCCTGCCTCTGTACCGGAGTGCACCCCTGTAGTTGTAGGCCGTGGGCCGCGATCTTCAGGTAGTTCACGCTGTCCCAACGCTCCCAACTACTGACCGAGAGAACCGAGGTGGACTTCGCCGCCCCCCAGCCGACCGCGCAGACAAAGCAACTGACGAGCCAGGCAAGGGCGCTCAAGCCTGCTCCTACGAGAAGCGAGCTGGGTCCGCCACGTTGTGACTCTGCGCTCATCGACACCGACGGCGCGTCCGCCTCTCCGATCCTCCCACCGACCGCCATCCCACGGACATTACGTGTCATGGGCCGCCGGCCGCCAGGCCTTAGGTCGGGGACCATGCTCTGCCAATCCCGAGAAGGCGTCACAGAGTGGCGGTGCGGCGGCCACTGAGGACCGGCAGCTCTCACCGCGGCGCACTCCGTGCGCCTGAGGGCGGGTGTGTTGAAGGGCAACAACGGACCTCCGACACGCGCTGTAGTACGCGGGCCGGCAGTCACGCCGATGACCCGTCGATAGTGGTCGTAGGTGACCCGTAACCCCAGTTCGGCGTACACTTCCGCCTTGTCCCTCGGGTCGGCCGTGACCAGCACGGTCGCGATGTCCCGTAGCTCAACGACCAGCCGGCGGATCTGCTCCTTGGTCAGTCTGTTGCCGGGGACAGCAGCGCCGAGCTCCTGTTCAGCCCTGAGGCGCTCTCCCTGGACCTCATCCACCCGGCGACCACGGTGGCATCCGCGCCGGCATCGAGGGTCTGGCGGTACTTGGCGAGGCGCTGGTCGCAGTCTGCGATCTTGCGTCGCGCGGTCTCGGCCCGAGCCTCTGACTCGTCGTCGGCTTCTCCGATCATGGCCAAAGCCTCGCACGTCGTTTCGAGATTCGCCTCGTCGAACAGTTCGGCAATCCATGAGTCGAGCCGGGGCACCATCGCATCCTCCTTGACGTATACGGTGAGCAGGTGCTCAATCCTGTTGGCAAGGGCGTCCTCCGAGGGAAACCTGCAGCGGTAGCGGGCTGTCTCGTGCGCGAATGTGCCCTGCATCCTCCGGCGACAGATAGCGCAGTGAACGAGCCCCCAGAGGCGTAACGACGGCCCGCGGCTCCTCCCTTCATCGGTGTGGGTCGGTGGACTCCGGCGCTCATCCGCTCTTGAACTGCAGATCTTTCCCTCTCGCGTCCGGTGTTCGGTGATGTCAGTGACCCAGAGCTGATTGGGGGTTGAGTCCCAACGAGTGGTGTAACGGACGGTGAGTTACAACTGCTCTCGCGTCAACCCGTTCTCTGACTGAAGCCTACGTGGCGTCGTCGGTGGCTGCCTCCTCTCCGGCGGCGTCGATCGACGGCCGCGGGTCGTGGGCGGAGGGCTCGGTCTTCTTCTGCGTCTTGAGTGATTCGGCGCTCATGTAGCGCCTGGTGATGGCCCACTCGTCGCTCTGTTCGGCCAAGAGGGCACCGACGAGGCGCACGACGGCCGCGCGGTTGGGGAAGATCCCGACCACGTCGGTGCGGCGGCGGATCTCCTTGTTGAGCCGCTCCTGGGGGTTATTGGATCGGATCTTGGGCCAGTGCTCGGTGGGGAAGGCGCTGAAGGCCAAGATGTCGTCGGCGGCGTCGAGCAGGTAGACCACCACGTCGCAGAACCCGGCCTGGGTGAGCTTGTCGGTCACGTCGGCCAGCTGGCTCCAGGTGGTGTCGCGGTCGGGCTGCTCGAAGATCGAGCGCACCAAGGTGGCGACCATGGGCCAGTTCCCCTTGGCACAACGTGAGGCGAGATTGGCCATGAAGTGCGTGCGGCACCGCTGCCACGACGCCTCAGCGAAGACCTGGGCGATGGCGGCCTTGATGCCCCCGTGGGCGTCGGAGATGACCAGCTCGACGCCGCTGAGCCCCCGGGCGACCAGGGCCCGCAAAAAGGCCGTCCAGGCTGCGGTGTCCTCGGTCGTGGCGATGTCGAAGCCGATGATCTCGCGGTTGCCTTCCGCATTGACGGCGGTGGCGATCACAGCCGAGACGTTGACCACCCGGCCGCCCTCGCGCACCCGCTGCGTCAGGGCGTCGATCCACAGATACCGATAGGGACCTCCGTCGAGCGGGCGCTCTTTGAACTGACGCACCACGGTGTCGAGCTCGGCCGCCATGCGCGACACCTCGGACTTGGAGATCCCGTCGATCCCCATGGCCTTGACCAGGTCGTCGACCCGCCGCGTGGACACCCCTTCGACGTAGGCCGCGCAGACGACGGCCACCAGGGCTTGCTCGGCCCGCCGGCGGGGCTGGAGCAAGAACTCGGGCGAATAAGTTCCCCGACGCAGTTTGGGGACGGCCAGCTCGATGGTCCCGGCTCTGGTGTCCCAGGGCCGGAGCCGGTAGCCGTTGCGCGAGTTCTCGCGCTCCTCGCTCCGCTCGCCATAGGCGGCACCGCACTGCATGGACGCCTGGGCGCTCATGAGCGCCTCCGCGAAGGCGCTCAACATCGCTCGGGCCAGGTCCGTGTCGCCATCAGCGCCTTCGAGGTACTTGCCAAGCCATGCAGCCGCGTCGATAGTGGTTGGGACGTTCACCGTGATCCTCCTCAAGTGGTTGTGTGGAAACTGCTTCTTGAGGTTGACGCGGTGATCGTCGCGTCTGGGGGATAGTCCCTCAGCTCACCTGCTCGTACACCACTGCCTGGGACTCAACTTGATTGTTGGGTGTGGCGGGGGCGAACTGACGTTCCACGAGATCGGTGGCGGTCGGGATCTGATGAAGATGCTTGCGGCGAGGGTTCCCGACGATTCCCTTGATTCCCGCACGGCGCGTGAGCATCTCGACGGCGGTGTGCCCAGCGCTGATGCCCTGCCCCAAGGTAAGCTCGGCATGGACTCTGCGGTGCCCATAGGTCCCCCTCGACGCGGCGTGCACCTGGGTGATCATGTCGGTCAGCCAGACATGGCGAATCGACCGAGGCGACGGTGAGCGGGTGCGCCAAGCGAAGTACGAGGATTCCGGGATCTCTAGGACCCGGCAGGCCACCTGAATGGGTCGGCCCTCGGCGGCCATCACCGAGATGACCGAATGACGCCTTTTGGGTGCACCGCCTCCTTCAACAGCTCATTGGTGCGCTTGGTGACAGCCGGCTCGGTCTCGAGCTCGGAGATTCGGCGACGGGCGGCCCGCAGTTCCACGTTGTCCGTGCTGGACAGCCCGGGCCGCTGTCCGCTGTCGATCTGCTCTTGCCTTCGCCAGATGTAGATCGAGGAGGCGGTCACGCCAAGGTCTGAAGCGACCTCGGCGATCGATCTACCTTCCTTGACGAAGTCGAGCACCTTGCGGCGGAACTCCGGGCTGTAGAGCTTTGGCATGCTGACCGCTCCTTCGGGTCATGAGCATGACAATTCAGCAAACCAACTCCAGGAAATCCAGGCCACATCAATCTGCGCTGAGGGCCTAGTGTCCCGGAAAGTTGAAGCGCCGAGAAATCTTGGCTGAGCGGGAATTTTCTGAGTTGGGCCGCGTTGGTCCGGTGTTGTACGCCAACATCGGAGGAACGCCATGGTCAAAAGAGGAC
>Ga0181538_10002897_pt1 | contig 17248 bp, 17 predicted proteins | sample PEATcosm2014_Bin_40_FD_119773 | JGI IMG/M metagenome (GOLD analysis project Ga0181538, IMG submission 119773) | Peatland microbial communities from MTU Mesocosm Facility, Houghton, MI, USA - PEATcosm2014_Bin23_30_metaG | ecosystem: Environmental > Terrestrial > Soil > Wetlands > Peat | place...
CTCGGACAGTTTCGCCGATTGCTGGTTCGTCACGAGCATCTGCTCTCCATTTACTACGCCTTCTTTTACCTTGCCTGCTTCTGGATCACGCTCAGGAGGCATTTTTGAAACACGCTCTAGAAATTCCTCCCTGCTGCCGAAGAACCAGTTGTCGGATTGCGCGAGAACGGTGCGCCAGGCAATCGCACGCTCAGGAATTGGGAGCAGCTTTCGCGATTTCGCACAAGGCAATCTTCGCGCACAGCAATCTTCATGCACATCAATCTTTGTGCACACTGACGCGTGAACCCTGAGGAGGCGCCGTGGTGGGAATGGATGATGGGCACGGGCAAGCGGCCGCAATGCCCTGGGCGCATCTGCGGCTTCCGCCTTTCCCGCAGGTGGCCGTCAAGGTTCTGCAACTGGCCAGGGACGAGAATGTGCAGCTGCATCAGTTGTGCGATCTCATCTCGTCCGATCCGGCATTCGCCAGTGAAGTTCTCAGTGTCGCCAATTCCCTGCTCTACGCGCCGCGTTATCCCTCCACCAGCATCCTGCAGGCCGTGGCTGTGCTGGGCGCCAACACACTGCAAGGGATGTGCGTCACGGTTGGCGTCCGCGCCTACCTCGGCAAGACCATGAGCTACCCCGCGATGCGCAGTCTCTGGCGGCACAATCTGGGGTGCGCCATTGTTGCGCAGCGGGTCGCGGCGGTGGGCTTCATCGACAAAGATACGGCGTTCACCGCCGGCATTCTTCACGACGTGGGCCGCATGGGCCTGGCCGTGATCCAGCCCGCGGCCTATGCGGCGCTGCTCGAAAAACATCAGGGAGCCTCGGGGACCCTGCTTGACGCGGAGCGCGTGCTCTTTGGCTGGGATCACTGCGAGACAGGGCGGCAATTGGTCGGCGACTGGAAGCTCCCGGAGGAATTCGAATCCGTGGTCGCCCAGCATCATGAGGCGCGGCGCACAGACGGCGCGTGGGATGTAACGGAACTGGTGAAGGTGAGCTGCGCCATGGCCTCCACCATCGGCTTCGCCGCGTTTTCGGGTTGCGAGACAACGCCGTTCAGCGACCTGCTGGAGGCGCTGCCAGCGCGCGAACGCAGACTCTTTCACGGTGATGCGGAGACGCTGAAAAATGACGTGGCTGAGAGCATTCACGCCATCGAGTCGGTGTAACGGCAAAAATCTGGTGTGCCCCATCCTAAACGCCCTTCTTGCGTTTAGGGTGGGACAGCGGAGGTTTCACTGCCACGGCAACCGCGGAAATGCTCCAACCTTGCTACGTGCGCATCAGCTTGCGCTGCAACTGCTCCAGCGTTTGCCCTTTGGTCTCAGGGAAGAACAACGTGACCACGATCAACTGCACCACGGTAGCCAGCGCAAAGAAGGCGAAGGGCGCTCCCTTGTTGACGTAGTGCGCCAGAATGGGAAAAGTAAAAAGAATCGTCGTATTGATCGTGGCAAGGCTGGCATTGCCCACGCCCTGTCCCTTGGAACGCACCGCATTGGGAAAGACCTCGCCGATGTAGACAAACACCACCAGCCCCTGCGACAACGCAAAGAAGGCGATGAAGCCAACGAGCAGCGCGAGCAGAGCCGACTGATGGCTGTTGGAATAGAAGACCCAAGCCACGCCGGACAGGCAGAGCGCGGTTCCGATGGCGCCTAGGATCAGCAGGCTCTTGCGCCCGAACTTGTCGATCATGGCCATGCCCACCAGAGTAAAGAGCAAGTTCGTGGCGCCGATCGCGATGCCTTGCGAGTCGCTGGAAAGCTGGCTGAAGCCCGCCGCGGTAAAGATGCTGTGCACGTAGCTGAAGATCGCGTTGATGCCCGTCAGTTGATTGAATGCGCCAATGGCGATGGCCAGAAACAGCGGATAGCGGTACTTCCACTGGAAGACGGGTTCGTCCGCTTTGGCGTGTTCCGACTGCAATGCCGCCTGAATCTCGGCCAGTTCGGCCTTGGGATCGGGTGCGCCCACCAGCGATAGCACTCTGACGGCTTCGTCAATCTGGTTGCGCGAAGCAGACCAGCGTGGCGACAAAGGAATACTGAGCAGCATCACCAGGAAGATGAGCGTTGGCACTGCGGCCACGCCCAGCATCACATGCCACTCCAACGCGCCCAGGTTGGCGAGGCGGACAAGGTAGTTGGAGATGAGGCCGATCAAAATGCCCGAGACCACGTTGATCTGGAACAGGCCCACGAGACGCCCGCGCCACTGCGCCGGAGAAAGTTCTGTAATGTAGACCGGTCCCAGCACGCTGCATGCGCCAATGGCCATTCCGCCTACAAAGCGTGCAGCGAGCAGCATGGGCCAGCCGATGGAGAAGGCCGCTGCCAGGCAGGCGCAAAGATAGATCGCGGCGGCAATGCGTAGCGCGGCACGCGTGCCGACCCTCTGGCCGATCACGCCAGCACAAAAGCAACCCAGAATGTTACCCACCGGCGAGGCAGCGACTGTGAGGCCTATGCCGATCGGGCTAAGGCTATAGAGCTTGGCCACCGAATCAATGATTCCGGAGATGACAACAGTGTCGAATCCATACAGCAGGCCGCCCAGGGCTCCGGTGAGCGAGGCTTGCATCAATTTAGCATTGGGTCGCATCGTCGTTTGTCCTTGAAGTTCCATAGCAAAACCAGGGTAGATCGATGTCGAAGCCGCTATCGCCGAGTCGACGCGACCAACAGGGAGCGGCGACCTTGAACGACTCTCATGAATACAAATCAACCCTGGTTTTGCCGTAAACCATAGTACAGATCGGCACCGTGGGTAGCAAAGCACCTTCCGCAGCGGTGTGCGCATCCGGCAAGGCAATGTCGGGGACCGGTTGCTCGCAGAGTGGACGGCCAGGGCTTGCTTTGCGTTTCCTCAAGTGACGGCGCTGGGAAGCACTGCCAGAACCCGGCAGCGATGCTTATCGGCAGCGCTCCAGGCCAGCGGCAACTCGCTCTCCATGCACGCGCAATCGCCGGCCTCGAGCACCTCGTGCATGGCGCCCGCGTCCAGGCGCAGGCGTCCCTCGAGCACATAAATCACGGCGCCGGTTTCCTCAAATGCGTTCATGGCCACAGTCGAGCCGCCGGGCGGGAACTCGATCACCTGCGCCACCAGCCGGAATCCCTCGCCATCGGCATTCAACGGTGTTACCTTCAACTGCTCCATGCCGCGCCCGTTGCCCTGCAAGTGCGCTTTGCGCGTGATGGAGAGCTTGTGGCGCGAGGGCTCGTTGAAGAAGTAATCCATGCCCACGCCGTAGACGCGGGCGATGGTGGCCAGCGTGGGCAATGTGGGAATCATGCGATCGGTTTCGAGCTTGGAGAGCAGCGCCGTGGAAAGCCCGGTTTCGGCTGCCAGCCGGGAGAGGGTGAGCCGTTTGCTGTTGCGCAGTGAGCGCAGCTTGAGACCTATGCAATACGGCTCCAGAGACCATTGGGCGTATGAAACAGCCTTGGACATGGCCAGCTCCGGTAAAGTTCTGTGAAATCTGTGAACCAGTCTACGGCAATTCGCGCGCCCGCGGCCTGTGCATCGCGCGTCATTTTGGCGCCACCGGTTGCAGCCACGCGCCGTCGCCCGCCGCGTCCCACACGTCGAAGCGCACCCACTTCTTGCCTGTGGCGTCAAAGGGAATGCGGAAGGTTTTTGTGCCAAATGGCTCCGTGTCGGTGAGCCGGATGATTTTGCGGTCAACCTTCGCGCCGTCGCTCCACACCAGCTCGGCGAACTCAAGCGGGAAGGTGTATTCGATGCTGGCCGTGTAGACGCTCTTCGCGCCCGCGCCTTCAATGCCCCACTTGTGGAAGAGAATCTCTCCCGTGGTGCCGAAGAAATTGCCCCTGCGAATGCCCTCGACGACCGGCGCCCAGCTCTCGTTGTAAGCCGGGACCTTGTCGAGCTTCAGGTAATTGATCGCGAGCGTCGGATAGGTCTCGTCGCTCGGCACCTTCATGTAGGTGTCGCCCTCGGCCAGCATGAACTTGGGTTTGGGCGCCCAGTTGCTCATGTCGTCGTTCACGCCGAAACACCGCACTTCGCACAGCCGTTCCTGCGATTGATCGACCGGCAGCGACTCCCACGATCCGCCGATGAAGCGGTCGCTCAAAAAGAAGTCCTGATCCTTGTAGACGTCGGGATACATGGCCGAGCTCTTGGTGCGCGGATGCGCCACCCAGAGGATGCCTTGCTCGCGGTTGATGAAATTCTCCACGTCTTCGACTGAGCCGAGATGGTAGACGTGCCCGTAAGTAGAGTCGTTCTCTTCAAACGCTTGATTCCCCGGCCGCGGCGCGGCGTGCGAAAAGTACACGGGCTTGGGCAGCATCAGGTACCAGTGGCCGCCGAGATAGACGTTGACCTCTTCGGCTGGAATTACCAGGAAATCCTTGTCGCTCATCTTGCGCGCGCCTTCAAAGTAGAGCTTTTGCTCGGCGAAGCGCTTGGGGCCGGGATCGGCAAGGTCGGAGTCGTCGTGAAAATCGCCGAGATAGACGATGTTGATGCCGAGACCGCGAAAGACCGGAACCCATGTGGGCATGAAATCGGAAGTCCCGCGGTCGCGAATCATCTCGTTGAAGTCGAGATGGAAATGGCCGGTAACGGTTTTGAAGCCCGGCACGGGCTTGTAGGCGTCGTCATGCGTGTAGGCCATCACTTGCTGTTGCGTCGGTCGCGCGCCCTCCGCGCTCAGGTAGTAGTAAACCGGCATGTGCTGCAACGTGCCCGGAGGCGCGTTGTAGAGCGCGTAATTGTAGATCTGCGACCGCGCCACGTGTACGCGGCGGTTCCACACTTCTTCGCTCACTCCCCATGGCGCGTAGCCCGTGCCGTGCTCCGGCTGCATCACGCCCAGCGAAAACGAGCTGTCGTTGTCTTTGCGGTAGTACACATAGCCCAGGTTGACCTCGTTCTCTCGCGCGAAGAAGAATTTGTGCGGTGGCGGAAAAATGGCGAGCGAGCCCGCTCCCGCATCAAGAATCTCCAGCCGGTTGCGCGCCTCAAGATCCACCGGCTGCTCATTCACGTCGCCGCCGAACGCATACTGCTGCCACAGCTGCGCATCGTCGCGCCATTCGATCTTGGTGTTTTCGCCGATCGCGAAGCCCTTCAGGCCGGCTTTGTAAATGTAGGCCACATCTTTGGCATCGGTTTTGGCCACCGCCTCCTGGCGCAGCAGGTTCGAGCCCTTGTACGCAGTGAATTCCAGATCGCCCGAAAAAATGCCAAGTGTGAGGCCGTTGTAGATCACGCTCACGCGGTCGCCGTCGCTTTCCACGCGGCACGCACTTGCGTTGTAACTCACTGTGGCGCGCTTCACCTCATCGGCGGTGCGGCCCGGACCCACAAGATGCGAGTCGTGGCCCGGAATCTCCAGCGGCGCATCCCAGAAAACATTCCATTTGTACTCTTCTTCGGCCTCGGACGTGTCGTTATTGAGGTGCTTCAGAATGTCGAGCTCAGTCGTCGAGATGCGGCGGCGGCCGGAAGTCACCTGAAAGTCCGGTTCAAGATTTTTGCCCAGCACAATCCACGCGCCGCCGGCTTTTTGGGCAGCCAGCTCCTCAACGAACGGCTGCCCGTCACGCAGCGCAAACCGCGCACGGTTCTGCTGGCCATGTTCGCCCGGCCAAACGATCTCAACGCCGCTGCGGCTCGCGGTCGCGCTCACGCCGGCGATCGGCTTCCAACCTTTCACGTCGCAGCTCTGCGCCTGTGCCACGGCCGCGCCCGCGCTCAACGCCACCACCCACGCCATCTGACAGAATCTCATCTGCATCTCCTCCGTTCGCCTGCGAAGGGCTTTTCGTAATCCGTTCTTTGCCCACTCATCGCGTCTCACACCTTCACAAAAATCTTCTTGCGATAGAGCAGCCACACCGGCAGGAAGCATACCGCCGTGTAGACCACCACATAAACAAACGATCTCCATCCCGGATCAGGGATGAGCATGAAAACATGCTGGAACACATAGCGAAGCGGGTTCGACGGTTTCCCGGCATCGCCAAAGTGAATCTGCACGAGGAGCACGTAAATCTCCTCGCTGATTACGTAGGCCACAATGGCATTCGAGCCGAAGACCAGCCACGGCCACGCCAACGCCTTGTTCCAGCCTTTCTGGCCAAATCCGCGCTGCTCCATCGCCCAATAGAGCAGCGCGAGCGCCAGCAGTGAGAATCCCGCCGCCACCAGCACATAGGAACTGGTCCACATTTTCTTGTTGAGCGGAAACCAGATGGACCAGACATATCCCATGGCAAGAAGCGCCGCCGCGCCCCCAATCAGCCCCAGCGTTTTGAACTTCGTGGGCAGCCACATTTTTAGCCACAGGCCCGCGAGCAGTCCCAGCAGCGCGGTTCCGATGGCAGGAATGTCGCTTAGCAAGCCCTCAGGATCGCGCGTGTTGTGGGGATTACGCGGATTCTCATCGGTGGACTCCTCGTAGAGATGGCCGGGCATAAGCTGACGGTCGAGCCAGGCCACAATGTTCTGGTCCTTATCGAGGAAAGGGATGTCCCGGCCGGGCACGCCCGCTCCCGGCACCGGAACCCAGCGCACCAGCGCCCAGTACCCAACCAGCAGGCAGACCAGCAGCAGAACCTTCGTCCATACGCGCCGGTCCCACAGATAAAGGAGCGCCACGATCAGGTAGCAAACAGCGATGCGCTGCAAGACGCCATAAATGCGCAGGTGCTGGAGATGGAAGTGAGGAAAGCCGTTGGCGAACACTCCCAGCGCAAACAAAATGACCGCGCGGCGGAGGGCGTGCCACGCCAATTTGGTCCGTGTGTCGCCACGGCGCAGCCGCGCCTCGGTCGAAAAGACGATCGACACGCCCACCACGAAAAGAAACGTGGGAAAGACCAGGTCGGTGGCCGTCAATCCGTTCCATGCGGCGTGGTGCATCTGTGCCCATGCGCCGGCGCCGGAGTTGTTCACCATGATCATGAAGGCGATGGTGAGCCCGCGCAGCACATCAAGCGAAAGCAGACGTTTTGGCGGCGCTGCAGCGGCTCCAGATTTGCTGAACCAGGGAGCCTGGATGCCAAGTCGCGTTTCCCGATCCGGGGTCCCCACAGACAGGTCTTCGTTTGTGGGGTGGAAGAAAACGCCAGCTTTCACCGGACTACGCAGAGCGCGAGAATTCTGGAACCGCGCCAAGGCCGAAGGCAGTTTGATCATTTGGCTCTCCGTCGGTACCGACTGCAACGACGCTCAATACCCTATCCGCACGGGCCCATCTTCGCCAAGTGGAAAGCTGTTGCCGCGCCGGCCAAGGTCCATAAACCGCGTTCCATTCATCGCCAGGCCCTCTTTGACAGACACAAAAAGGCCTGGCTCAATCGCTCCACTGCTTTTTCGCTCCCTCGCTCCCCCGCTCCCTGTATTGATACACTCCCTTTTCAGGGATTTCTCAAGAACTTTGGTTGCCATCGTCCGGAGGCTATTGTGCCCGAGTTTCACCCCTTCGTTCCCGCCGACCAGAATCCGCCGGAATTTACGCTCCGCGCCGTCCTGCTAGGTTCGCTCTTCGGCCTCATCTTCGGCGCCGTCACCGTCTACGTGGGCCTTCGCGCGGGACTTACCGTGGCGGCCTCCATCCCCATCGCGGTCATCACCATCAGCACCCTTCGTTACAAGGGCAAACCGTCGGTCCTTGAAACCATCATCGTCCAGACCTGCGGAAACGCTGGTCAGTCCATCGCCGCCGGCGTCATCTTCACCCTCCCGGCGCTCATCTTCCTCGGCTTCGACCTGGAATATTTCCGCATCTTCATGCTCGCGCTTATCGGCGGCTATCTCGGCGTGCTCTTCATGGTTCCTCTGCGCCGTCCGCTCATCGTGGAGGAGCATGGCATCCTCAAGTACCCTGAAGGCACAGCCTGCGCTGAAGTGATCAAAGCCGGCGCCACCGGGGGATCGACCGCAACCCGTGTCTTCTTCGGCCTCGGCCTCGGCGCCCTCTACGCAGCCTTTCAAAACAGCGGCCTTTTCGGCGCCTGGCCCGGCACACCCGAGTACCAGCCTGACTTTGGTCAGCAGCATGTCCTCAAAGGCGCATCCATCAAGGCTGATGCTACAGCCGAGTATCTGGGGGTGGGCTACATCATCGGCGCCCGCACCGCCGGCATCATGTTCGCCGGCGGCGTAGTCTCCTGGCTCGTCATCATGCCCCTGCTTTACTTCTTCGGCAAGAATCTCCCAAATCCTATCTACCCCGGCACTGTGCCGATCGCGCAGATGACACCCAGCGATTTGTGGTCAACCTATATCAAGCCCATGGGCGCGGGGGCTGTGGCTGCCGCCGGGCTCATCACGCTCTGCAAGACTCTCCCCACAATCATCGGTGCGCTGCGCTCGGGTTTCGCGCAGATGCGCCACCGTGCAACGGTCGTAGCCCAGCCCCTCCGCACCGAGCACGATCTCTCCATGGGCACGGCCGTCCTCGGCTCTATCGCCCTCATCGTGCTGATGTTCATCTTCCTCTGGCTCAAGCCCGTGCCCGGCGCGCAGGTCGGCCCGCTCGCCAACCTTGGCGCCGCCGTCCTTGTCGTCATCTTCGGATTCCTCTTTGTTACCGTCAGCTCCCGTATCGTCGGCCTCATCGGAAGTTCCGCCAACCCGATCTCCGGCATGACAATTGCCACACTTATGGCCACTTCGGCTATCTTCCTGGTCAGCGGCTGGACAGCCCCCGCCTTCGGAGCGCTCGCCATCACCATCGGCGGGGTGGTCTGCATCGCATCGGCCGAGGCGGGCGACACCTCGCAGGATTTGAAGACTGGTTTTCTTATCGGCGCCACGCCTATCAAGCAGCGCTACGCTTTCCTCATTGGCATCGCCGTCTCCACCGTCGCCATCGGTGGAACCCTGAACATCATGAACACCGGCATGCAGGAGTTTCGCGAGTCGCCGCACACCTGGGACATTACCGTGCCCCATGAAGGCGTCACAGTCATCGAGAACCCACACGGCCTGATGGACCGCTTCCCCGTCAAGGCCCCGAACGGCGCCACCACCGAGCACAACAGGAGTGAGTACATCGTTCTCAACGCCCTCGGCTCGTCCGAGCTGGCCGACGGCAAGTACCTCTATTCGCCCGCTACCCATCGCGTCGAGGTCCAGTGGATCCCCGGCATCGGCAGCGAAAAGGCCGCCGCGCCGCAGGCCCGCCTCATGGCGACCGTCATCAACGGCATCCTTTCCCGCAAACTCCCATGGGGGCTCGTCCTGGTCGGCGTCTTCCTCGTGATCGGGGTCGAGTTGCTCGGCGTCCGTTCGCTCACTTTCGCCGTCGGCGCCTATCTTTCCATCGGAACCACCGCGGCTATCTTCGCCGGCGGCATTGTCCGCTTCCTCGTCGACTCCGCCGCCCAAAAGGCCGGCGGTACCGAAGAAGGCGATACGTCCTCCGGATCGCTCTTTGCCTCAGGACTGATCGCCGCCGGCGGCATCATGGGCCTCCTCGGCGTCATCAACGCCTGGCTGCAAATGAAGTTCAGCTGGTCCAACCCCATCGGCTGGCCCCACACGTTCCTCTACAACCCGTGGGTGTCGGTGGTCGCGTTCGCGCTGCTTGCGTATTCGCTGTACTACTTCGCGAGGAAGCCGCTGAAGAAGTAGGCAGAGCGTCAAACAGGCCACCGTTGCTGCCTCCGCTACAATAGTGTGAAGCTCCTGCCAGCCGGGAAACCGGGGTCCCCGCGGACAGGTCCTCGTCCGTGGGGTGGAGAACCTGAGTCCTTGGTTCGCCAGGAGCATTCAAACATTATGCTGACAGATAATCTTCCTGAAGCTCTTACTTTCGACGATGTCCTACTGGTGCCCGCCTACAGTGAGGTGGTGCCCGCGCATGTGAGCACGCAAACCCAATTGACAAGCAGGATTACGCTCAACACCCCGCTGATTTCCTCGGCCATGGATACGGTCACGGAATCGCGCATGGCCATCGCCATGGCGCAGCAGGGCGGCATTGGCATCGTGCACCGCAATCTCTCCATTGCCGACCAGGCGGGTGAAATCGACAAGGTGAAGCGCTCCGAAAGCGGCATGATCGTCGATCCCGTCACCATCGGCCCGGAGAAAACCATCGGCGACGCGCTTGAGATTATGCGCCGCTACCGCATCTCCGGCGTGCCCGTCACGCAGGGCAAGCGGCTGGTGGGCATCCTCACCAATCGCGATCTGCGCTTTGAGACGCGCACCGAAATTCCCGTGGGCGACGTGATGACCAGGGAAGACCTGATCACCGTGCCCGTAGGCACCACGCTCGAAGAGGCCGAGCGCATCCTGCATAAGCATCGCGTGGAAAAACTGCTGGTAGTGAACGACCAGTACGAATTGAAGGGCCTCATCACGGTCAAGGACATCCAGAAGAAGTTGAAATACCCCAATGCGAGCAAGGACGATCAGGGCCGGCTGCGTGTGGGCGGAGCCATCGGGGCAACGGGCGACTTCATGGAGCGCGCGGCGGAGCTGGTGCGCAACCGAATCGATGCCCTGGCCATCGATTCGGCGCATGGGCACTCCTCGCGTGTGCTCGATGCAGTGCGCGAAGTGAAGAATCGTTTCGGCGATGTAGCCCTGCTGGCCGGCAACGTGGCTACCTACGAGGGCGCCATGGCGCTCATCGACGCGGGCGCCGACGCCATCAAAGTCGGCATCGGTCCGGGATCGATCTGTACAACGCGCATGGTCACCGGCGCAGGCATGCCGCAGATTACCGCCATTGCCGAGGCGTACCGCGCCGCGCGCGAGCACGGCATTCCCGTGATTGCCGACGGCGGCATCAAATACTCGGGCGAAATCACCAAGGCCATCGCCGCGGGCGCCAGCTCGGTGATGATCGGCTCGCTCTTCGCCGGCGTGGACGAGAGCCCCGGCGAAACCATTCTTTATCAGGGGCGTAGTTTCAAGACTTATCGCGGCATGGGATCGCTGACCGCCATGAGCCAGGGCTCGGGCGAGCGCTACTTCCAGAGCTCATCCGATCTGGCCCCCGAACAGTCCACCGAAGGCGTGGTGCAGCGCGAGCGGGCCAATGAAAACCGCCTGGCCAAGTTCGTTCCCGAAGGCATTGAGGGACGCGTTCCCTATCGTGGACCGCTTGAATCCATGGTCTTCCAGCTTGTCGGCGGACTGCGTTCCGGCATGGGCTACCTGGGGTGCGGCAGCGTCGCGGAGCTGCAGGAGAAGGCGAAGTTTGTGCGCATCTCCGGCGCCGGGTTGCGCGAGAGTCACGTGCACGACGTGATTATCACGCGTGAAGCACCCAATTACCATGTCGAGTAAGCGGCGCGGGTTTTGGATCTCCACCCCGCGGACGAAGACCTATCCGCGGGGACCCTGGTTCTGGATCAGCGCGTGGTGGCCGGTGGCCGTAGGCATCGCCGTCATCACCGCCGAGTCGACCCCGGCCTTCGGCAGCGACCGTACCTCGCATCCCCTCCGCTGGCTTGTGCAACTGTTCTTTGGCCAGTTGAGCGACCCAACATGGGATCTGCTCCATCATCTGCTGCGCAAGTCGGGCCACTTCCTGGGCTACGGAGCGCTGGGATTGCTATGGCTGCGCGCCTGGCGCATGACCTTGCCCGACGCGCGATTCCTCTCCCAGGCAGCACTGGCGCTGCTCGGCACGGCACTGGTAGCCAGCTGGGATGAGTGGCACCAGACCTTCCTGCCCAATCGTACCGGCTCTCCATATGACGTACTGCTGGACTGCTGCGGCGCCGCCGCCATGATCGGAATGGCATGGCTGTACCTGCGGTCCATCCGGCATGCACAACCAGCCTGCTAGCGGCGAGCGCTGGTATATGAGTATCTTCCACGTTTCCTGAAAAACAAACGCGGGCACATCCCCAATAGGGACTTGCCCGCGTGATATTTCGTGTGGATCGGTAAAGTTGACCGGACTGCCGCTGCTTACGCGGCCTCTTCGCCGCCCTTGGGTTCCTCTTCTGCTTCCTTCTTCTGCTCTTCGAGCTGCTTTTCCAGCTCGGCCCTCTTCTTGGCCTTCAGGTCGGCGCGCTTCTGGCGCTTCACTTCCAGCTGCTTTTCCGCGCCCAGCAATTCGATGAACGCCTTATCGGCGCCGTCGCCCTGCTGGAAACCGGTGCGAACGATCCGCAGATAACCGCCGTTGCGGTCGCCGTAGCGCGGAGCCACGACGTCAAAGAGCCGTTTGACGGCATCGTCGGTACGGAGGAAGGCGTGCGCCTGGCGGCGCGAGTGCAGATCGCCCTTCTTGCCCAGGGTGATCATTTTTTCGATGTGCGGACGAACCGCCTTGGCCTTCGCCACGGTGGTCTCCACGCGATCTTCTTCGATGACAGACGTAGTCAGATTGCGCAAAAGTGCATTGCGATGACTGGTATTACGTCCGAGCTTGAATCCTGCATTGCGATGGCGCATGATGAAATCTCTCTTCGTGGTTCGTGAATCGTGGTTCGTGAATCGTGGTTCGTGATCGGTGTCAGCTCTTACGAATCACGAGCCACGAAACACGAGTCACGGTCTTTAGAAATTCTCCGTCTCGGTAGGCAACTGCAGATCCACCGAGTCAAGCGGCTCTTCTTCCTCGTCGTAACGGCCAAAGCCCGCGGCCAGCGCCGTCTGCGGCGGAATGCTGGTGGGCCCAGGCACCGCGTTGCCCTGCTCATCGATCTTCATGCCCAGCGACAGACCCATCTGCGCCAGGATTTCCTTGATCTCGTTCAGGCTCTTGCGGCCGAAGTTCTTGGTCTTGAGCATTTCGGCTTCGGTCTTCTGCACCAGTTCGCCAATGGTTTGAATGTTGGCGTTCTTCAGGCAGTTATAACTACGGACCGAAAGCTCAAGTTCCTCGACACTGCGATTGAGGTTGTCGTTGCGCAGCAGCATGCGGCCTTCCTCGCCGCGCGCTTCCGCCTCAATCTCTTCCTCGAAGTTGATGAAGATGTTCATGTGGTCCTTGAGCAGCTTGGCGGCCAGGCCGATGGCATCGGCGGGCAGCACGGCTCCGTTGGTCCACACTTCGAGAGTCAGCTTGTCAAAGTCGGTGATCTGGCCCAGGCGCGCAGCATCGACGACGTAGTTCACGCGACGCACCGGCGAGTGCACGGAGTCCACCGGAATGAATCCAAGTCCGAGGTCGGCATCGAAGTTCTTATCGGCCGAGATGTATCCGCGGCCGCGCTTGAGGCGCATCTCCATGTCGAGCTTGCCGCCTTCAGAGAGCGTGGCGATATAGATATTCTTGTCGAGGATCTCGACGTCGCCGTCGGCCTCGATCATGCCGCTGGTGACCACGCCCGGCTGGTCGGCGCGCAAGTACAGTGCCTTCGGGCCTTCGCCCGCCAGCTTGAAAGGAATCTGCTTGAGGTTGAGAATGATGTCGGTCGCGTCTTCAACCACGCCGGTGATGGACTGGAACTCGTGCAGTACGCCCTCGATGCGGACGGCGGTGACGGCAGCGCCTTCAATCGAACTGAGTAGCGTGCGGCGCAGGGCGTTGCCAATGGTGGTGCCAAAGCCCCGCTCAAAAGGCTGGGCGCTGAACTTTCCGTAGGTGTCGGTAAGCGTCTCGGCATCGACCGCAAGGCGCTTCGGCTTCTGGAATCCTCTCCACAACATACTTATCTCTCTTTTCCCGCGCGGCGTGTACGTCGCGATGCATTTTGCGGCGGCCGCGCAAGTTCTCCTTTGTCAATGATTCGTGAACAGTGAACCGTGGACCGTGGGCAGTTGGCTCGTACAGGAATCAACTGTTCACGGTTCACGTCTCACGGTCCACGCGCTTCTTACTTGCTGTACAGCTCGACGATCAACTGCTCGTTAATCGGCAGGTTGACGTCCGCGCGCTTGGGCAACTGCAGTACGCGCCCGGACATGTTTTCAAAGTTCGCCTCCAGCCAGGCGGGGACGGGGTTCTGCGCAGCATACTGCGAAGCCTGTTCCACGATCACCAACTTCTTGGCGCTGTCGCGGATGGCGATTTCGTCGCCCACGCTCACCTGGTACGAGGGAATGTTCACCTTGCGACCGTTCACTGTCACATGCCCGTGACGCACCACCTGCCGCGCCTGACGGCGCGAAATGGCGAAGCCCAGCCGGAAGGCCACATTGTCGAGGCGCCGTTCGAGCTGCTGGATCAGCAGTTCGCCGGTCACGCCTTGCGCGCGGTTGGCCTTCTCGTAGTATTCGCGGAATTGGCCCTCGAGCGTAAAGTACATGCGCTTGGCCTTCTGCTTTTCATGCAGTTGCAGGCCGTAGCCCACAATCTTGGCCTTGCGGTCCTTGCCGTGCTGTCCCGGCGGGAAGTTACGCTTCTCCAGCGGGCAGCGGTCCGAGGTGCACTTGGTGCCTTTCAAAAATAACTTGGTGCCTTCGCGACGGCAAAGGCGGCAAACTGCTCCGGTATAACGTGCCATTTCTTCTCCTGACTTCGGATGACGGCCGGTTTACGTACGACGGTGCGTACTTCGTCCCGGCCCGGTTGTTAAAAGGGACTTAGGGACTCAGGGGCTAAGGGACTAAAACCGCGCTGCTGTCTTCCTAGTCCCTTAGTCCCTAGTCCCTTAGTCCCTGGCGCGTCCTAGACGCGCCTCCGCTTCGGCGGACGGCAGCCGTTGTGCGGCACCGGCGTCACGTCGCGGATGGTCTTCACTTCGATGCCCGCGGCAGCCAGCGCGCGGATGGCCGATTCGCGGCCCGAACCCGGACCGGCGACGCGTACATCCACCGTGCGCACGCCGTGATCGCGCGCCATGCCGGCAGCGTTTGAAGCCGCCTGCTGCGCCGCGAAGGGCGTGCCCTTGCGCGAACCGCGGAAGCCCAGAGAGCCCGAACTCTTCCAGCTCAGCGTGTTGCCCATCTGGTCGGTGATGGTAACGATGGTGTTGTTGAACGAGGCCTGAATGTGCGCAATGCCGTACGGCACATTCTTGCGCTCGCGCTTCTTGAACTTTTTGGTCTTGCCCTTTTTGCCGGTTTCGGCCTTCTGTTCTGGTTTCGCCATTAGGTCTTCGCCGTCGCTTTCTTCTTGCCGGCAATCGTGCCCTTGCGCGGGCCCTTGCGAGTGCGGGCATTGGTGTGGGTCCGCTGGCCGCGCACCGGCAGGGATTTCCTGTGGCGCAGCCCGCGATAGCTCTGGATGTCGATGAGGCGCTTGATGTGCATCGTGACGTCCTTGCGCAGGTCGCCTTCGACGTCCCCTTCGTCCTCAATGACCTGGCGGATGGTTCACCTCGTCCTCGCCCAAATCCTGGATCTTCTTGAAGGCGTCAACATTCGCCTTCTCCAGAATCTTGCGCGCGCGAGGCTGGCCGATGCCGAAGATGTAAGTAAGCGCGATCCTAGCCTGCTTGTTGCGGGGCAGATCGACGCCAGCAATACGTGCCATTCTGATTCCTCTGCTGCTTCAGGTTGTGTGCCCCCGGCCTCAACCGGTTCGCACGGGTTTTTGGGAGCATCTTCCGAGGTTCATCGCAAGCCTTGACTCCGGCTAACTAGCCTCTTGACTGCAGGGACTGAGGGACTCGGGACTAAGGGACTCGGTTGATCTTGCTGGATTCAGCAGTGTCAACCGCTATCTAGTCCCTAGTCCCTACGTCCCTTAGTCCCTGCTTTCTGGAAGTTCCCGTTCCTGCCAGGCCTAGCTTATCCCTGGCGCTGCTTATGCTTTGCGTTCTCGCAGATGACCCGCACTACACCCTTGCGCGTAATCACCTTGCACTTCACGCAAATCTTCTTCACTGATGCCCGGACCTTCATTGCCTTTGTTACCCTTCTCTGCGTTGTAAAACAGTGGTTAGTGGTTAGTGATTAGTAAGATCGGCCACTGACCACGAATCACTGACCGCTGATTACTTGTATCTGTACACGATTCGGCCGCGATTCAGGTCGTATGGACTCAGCTCCACCGCCACGCGGTCGCCGGGCAAAATCCGGATGAAGTTCTTGCGCATCCTTCCCGAGACATGGGCCAAAACTTCGTGGTTGTTCTCGAGCTTGACCTTGAACATGGCATTGGGCAACGTCTCCAGGACGGTTGCCATGACCTCAATCGCATCTTCCTTCGACAATCAGTGTCCACTTCTGGCGCTCACGCGCCTTGGGGTTTTTGACCTGAGCATTGCTACTCGGTCAGGATTCTCGCTCCGGTCGCAGTCACCGCAACCGTGTGCTCAAAATGAGCGCTCATGCTTCCATCGGCGGCCACGGCCGTCCAGCCGTCGTCCAGCACTCTTACATCGGGCTTGCCGGCGTTCACCATGGGCTCGATCGCGATCACCATGCCCGTCTTCAGCTTCATGCCCTGACCCGCTTCGCCAAAGTTCGGCACCTGCGGATCTTCGTGCATCTGCACGCCGATGCCGTGGCCCACAAAATCGCGCACCACGGAAAATCCCTGTCCCTCGACTACCTTCTGCACCGCGGATCCCACATCGCCCAAGGTCGCTCCGGGACGAACCGCCGCAATGCCCGCCTGGAGCGACTCTTCGGTCGTCTTCAGCAGCCGCGCGGCCTTTTCATCAATGGCGCCCACTGGCACCGTGATCGCCGCGTCGCCGTAGTAGCCGTCCACCACGACACCGAAGTCCACCGAAACGATGTCCCCTTCCTTCAGGACCCGCTTGGGCGACGGAATTCCGTGCACCACCTCGGCATTGACTGACGTGCACAGCACGCAGGGATAACCGTGATATCCCTTAAAAGCTGCCTTTACGCCCAGTGCCTTCAATCGCGCTTCGGCGGCTTTCTCGAGATCGAATGTGGACGCGCCCGGCTTCACCTTGCTGCGCACCAGTTCCAGAACCTCGCGGACAATCTGTCCCGCGCGGCGCATTTTTTCGATCTCCTGGGACGACTTCAGTACGACAGCCACGCGACAATTCTCAGTTCTCAGTTCTCAGTTGTGAGTCTCATTCAGCAGCAAACCACTGTGAACTGCTTCATACGCACAAACCCGCCCCGATAGTTACGCCGCTTGGCGCAACCGGTCGACGGCGGCAACGATTCCGGCTGCGATCGTATTGATCGGCCGGTCTCCATCTACTTCCGCAAATCGTCCCAGAGCCCGGTAGTGCTCGACAACAGGCGCGGTAAGGGCCGCATAAGCGCGCATGCGCTCCTTGAAGACCTCTTCCGTGTCATCGGCTCGCTGGATCAGCGCTGCACCTTCTACATCGCAGAATCCATCCCGTTGGGGAGGATGCATGTACACGTTGTAGATGGTCTGGCAGACAGGACAATTCCGGCGCCCCGTAATGCGCCGCAATAA
>Ga0181538_10002899_pt1 | contig 17238 bp, 15 predicted proteins | sample PEATcosm2014_Bin_40_FD_119773 | JGI IMG/M metagenome (GOLD analysis project Ga0181538, IMG submission 119773) | Peatland microbial communities from MTU Mesocosm Facility, Houghton, MI, USA - PEATcosm2014_Bin23_30_metaG | ecosystem: Environmental > Terrestrial > Soil > Wetlands > Peat | place...
CGGCTAATTTCGTCAAGCGCCTGAAAGCGAAAGGGATCGCCTGGATCGCCAATGTCTCGACGGTCGCGGAGGCGCGCGCCGCCGAAGCCGCCGGTGCGGACGTCGTCGCCGCACAGGGGATGGAGGCCGGCGGCCATCGCGGCTGCTTCGATCAGGCCGCGGCCGAGCGCCAGGTGGTCGGGCTGTTCGCGCTGCTGCCGGCGATCGTCGATGCGGTTGGCGTTCCGGTCGTCGCCACCGGCGGCATCGCCGATGGGCGCGGCGTGGCCGCCGCGCTGGCTCTCGGCGCCAGCGCCGCGCAGATCGGGACGGCCTTTCTGCGCTGCCCGGAAGCGGGCATCCATCCGGCCTGGGCGGCGGCCCTGGCGGATACGGCGCCCGAAGACACCATGATCACGCGCGCATTCAGCGGCCGCGCCGGGCGCGGCATCGCCACCGCCTATGTCCGCGCCGCGGCGCGGACCGGCGCGCCCGCTTGCGCCCCTTATCCCGTCCAACGCGGACTGACCGCGGCGATGCGCGCCGATGCGCAGCGGGCCGGCGACGTGGAGCGCATGCAGGCCTGGGCGGGTCAGTCGGCCGCCCTCGGCCGCGTCCAGCCGGCGGGCGAAACGGCGCGCGAAATCTGGGAGATCGGCCGTGGCCTTCTCGCGTGACGGATCGCCCGGGAAGCCGGGAGCCAGTAACTCGAACGGGGAGAAGATCGTTTGAGTCCGCGCGACATCCTGTCCGCCCTTGTCGCCGCGCTGGCGCTGGGGCTCGCCTTCATCGCCATCAAGATCGGCGTCGGGCAGGCGCCGCCGCTGCTGCTGACCGCGCTGCGCTTCGTCTTCGCCGCGGTTCCGGCCGTGTTTTTCGTGGCCCGGCCGAAGGCGCCGGCTCTGCTCGTCGCGCTCTATGGGCTGCTGATCGGGGTGGGGCTGTTCGGGCTGATGTTTCTGGCGATCGCGCAGGGGATGCCGGCCGGCCTCGCCTCGCTCGTCATTCAGCTCCAGGCCTTCATCACGGTGTTTCTCGCCTGGGCGTTTTTGCGCGAGCGGCCGACGGCGGTTCAAATGAGCGCGGCGAGCCTTGCTCTCCTCGGCATCGTCGTGATCGGCTCGGCCCGCCTTGGCGGCGCGAGCCTTCGGCCCTTCCTGCTGGTGATCGCGGCGGCGCTGTGCTGGGGCGCCGCCAACATCGTCGGCAAACGGGCCGGCCGCATCGACATGTTCGCCTTCACGATCTGGTCGAGCCTCGCTGCGCCGGCGCCGCTGCTGGCGCTCTCGCTTTTCTTCGAGGGCCCGCGCGCCGTCGCGGCGCTCGCCCATCCGAGCTGGACTCTCGCGCTTTGCGTGGCGGCGCTCGCCTATGGCGGGACGGTCGTCGGCTTTGGCCTCTGGAGCCGGCTGCTCGCGCATTATCCGGCGGCTGAGGTCGCGCCTTTCGCGCTGCTGATTCCCGTCGTCGGCATGGTCTCCGGATGGCTGGTTTTCGCCGAGCCGCTGAGCCCGATCGAGTTCGCCGGCGCGGCTTTGGTCATGGCGGGGTTGAGCCTGAATGTTCTCGGCGAGAGGTTGTTAGCCCACGGCATCCGCCAGTTCCGATGAGGCCCGCCAATATTCCGGGCCGTTCCGGTCACGCGCTCGTGCGCGGCTCGGCCGAAACCTTGACTGGGAGATTGCGTTGCTTCGCCGGCCCGCCGTGTCGAGCCTCGCCTCGGGTTCGCCGCAGCCACGCTTACGCCCGCCATTTCCCCGCGGTGGCTGCGTCTTCGTCTTTCGCCGCGACCCAGCCCGCGTCGGCGCCGCCCGCGAGGCGCTGCTTCTTCCAGAAGGGGGCCTCCGTCTTCAGGAAATCCATCAGGAAGGATGCCGCTGCGAAGGCCTCGTGACGGTGCTGGCTCGCCGTGGCGACGAGCACGATCGGTTCGCCCGGCGCGATGCGGCCAAAGCGATGCACGATGAGAAGGCCCTGGAGCGGCCAGCGGGCCAGCGCCTCTGTGGCGACGCGTCCGATCTCCGCCTCCGCCATGCCCGGGTAATGTTCGATTTCGAGCGCGGCGAGCGCGCCGTCCTCGTCGCGGCAGAGCCCTGTGAAGGTGACGAGCGCGCCGATGTCGGTTCGCCCCTCGGTCAGCCGCGCGGACTCGCGCGCGACGTCGAAGGGCGCGGCCTCGACGCGCACGACCGCCTGCGTCATCCTCAGCCTCCGGTCATCGGCGGGAAGAAGGCGATTTCGCGGGCGTCTCCAAGCGCGGCGTCATGGCGCGCATGGGTGCGGTCAAGCGCGGTGCGGATCGCTTTTTTATTGGCGAAGGCGGCCTCATAGCCTTCGCCCTTGCCGTGCAGCCATGTCATGAGTTCGGCGATCGTCGTGACCCCGGGCGGCGGCGCGATCTCCTCCTCGGCGATGCCGATGCGTTCGCGCACCCAGGCGAAATAGAGCGCTTTCATGCGGTAACTCAATCCTCGATGATGTGCCTGATGCCGGCCCTGAGATAGTCCCAGCCGGTGTAGATCGTGAGAAGCGCCGACAGCCAGAACAGTGCGAGGCCGATTTGCGTCGTCCCCGGCAATACCTTGTCGCCGGCCGGCCCGGCGATCAGGAAGCCGAGGGCGACGAGCTGGAGCGTCGTCTTCCATTTGGCGATGCGGCTGACAGGCAGCGGCACCTTGAGCTCGGCGAGGAATTCGCGCAAGCCCGAGACGAGGATCTCGCGGCACAAAATGACGACCGCGGCGCCGAGCGTGTAGCTGGAGATGGTGTGGTCGGCGACCAGCATCATCAGAACGGCGGCGACGAGAAGCTTGTCGGCGATCGGATCGAGCATTTGACCGAGCGCTGACTGCTGCTCCAGCGCTCGCGCCAGATAGCCGTCGAGGAAATCGGTGATGGCCGCGGCGATGAAGACGCCGAGCGCGACCCAGCGCATCCAGTCGATCTCGGAATAGAAAAGGCAGCCGACGACGACCGGCACCGCGGCGACGCGGCCATAGGTCAGGAGGTTCGGCAGGCTCCAGGTTCCGCGCGAACCTCTCAAAATCGTCGTCGTGACCATGGTTTGAAGGAACATCCTCTGGGCGGCGTCGTCAATAGGCGCCGATTCGGCGAAATATTCAGCTTCCGGAGATCAAACGTCCTTCTGGTCGGATCTATCCGGCGCCATCGTGAAAAAAATCATAGACTAGCCGGGCCGTCGCCGCATTGACCCCCGCGACCTTCTCGAGATCCGACAGGGCGGCCTTCGAAATCGCCTTCGCCGTGCCGAAGGCGTGCAGCAGGGCGCGCTTGCGGGCGGGTCCGATTCCGGCGATCTCGTCGAGCGGACTTCGGGTGAAGTCCTTCTTGCGCCGCGCGCGATGGGTTCCGATAGCGAAGCGATGCGCCTCGTCGCGCAGGCGCTGGACGAAATAGAGCGCGGGATCGCGAGGCGCCAGCCTGAACGGCGCCTTGCCGGCGACGAAAAAGGTTTCGCGTCCGGCGTTGCGATCGACGCCCTTGGCGATCGCCGCGACCGCGACGTCCTCGACGGCGAGCTCAGCGAGAATTCCGTTCGCCGCGTCGAATTGTCCTTTGCCGCCGTCGATCAGAATGAGGTCCGGCCGTTGCGGAAAAGCGTCCGCCTCGGCCGCGCCTTCGTCAGACGAGTCTTCGCCTGCTGCGGCCTCGGCAAGCGCGCGCTCCTTGGCGAGCCGGACGAAGCGGCGGCGCAGCACTTCGCGCATCATGCCATAGTCGTCGCCAGGGGTCAGATCCGCGCCCTTGATGTTGAAGGTGCGATAATGCGCCTTCATGAAGCCTGTCGGGCCGGCGACGACCATTGCGCCGACGGCCTGCGTCCCCATGATGTGGGAATTGTCATAAACCTCGACCCTTCGCGGCGCGCGTTCGAGGCCGAAGGCCTCGCCGAGGGCTGCGAGAAGTTTTTCCTGCGAGGTCGTTTCGGCCAATCGGCGGCTTAGCGCTTCGCGCGCATTTTGCGCGGCGTGATCGACGAGCTCGCGCTTTTCGCCGCGCTGCGGGCAGGCGATCTCAATGCGGCGCCCGGCTTTGACCGACAGAGCATCGGCGAGCACGGCGTGGTCCTCGATCTCGTGCGAGAGAAGGATCAGCCGGGGCGCGGGCCTGTCGTCGTAGAACTGCGCGAGGAATGCGCCGAGCACCTCGGGCGGCGTCAGACTTTTGTCGGCGCGCGGAAAATAGGCGCGATTGCCCCAGTTCTGATAGGTCCGGAAAAAAAATGCCTCGATGCAGAACTGGCCGGCCTCCTCGACGATCGCGAAGACATCGGCCTCCTCGACGCTTTTCGGATTGACGCCTTGAGCGCCTTGAATGGCGGAGAGCGCGGAGATGCGATCGCGCAGCCGCGCCGCGCGCTCGAACTCCAACGCGGCGGAGGCCTCCGCCATTTCCCGCGCGAGGAGGTCGCGCACTGCGCGGCTCTTGCCGGACAGGAAATCACGCGCCTCGGCGACGAGCCGCGCGTAGTCCTCATGGCTGATTTCGCCGGTGCAGGGCGCCGAGCAGCGCTTGATCTGATGGAGCAGACACGGGCGGGTGCGGTTCTCGTAGAAACTGTCCGAGCAGGAGCGCAAGAGAAAGGCGCGCTCTAGGGCGTTCATCGTGCGATTGACTGCGAGAACGCTCGCGAACGGCCCGAAATAGTCGCCTTTCTTGTGGTGCGCGCCACGATGCTTGGCGATTTGCGGCGCCGCGTGATCGCCCGTCAGAAGAATGTAGGGAAAGGATTTGTCATCGCGCATCAGGACGTTGAAGCGCGGCTTCATCTGCTTGATGTAATTGGTCTCGAGCAGCAGCGCGTCCGTCTCGGTTTCAGTCGAGATGAAGACCATGGAGGCGGTCAGCGCGATCATTCTGGCGATGCGATTGGTGTGGCCGAGCGCGCGCGCATAGCTCGCAATGCGGCGGCGCACGCTTTTCGCCTTGCCGACGTAGAGAACCTCGCCATCGGCTGCGATCATGCGATAGACGCCGGGTCCGAGCGGCGCGTGGCGCCAAAAGCCGCGGATGACGGCGGCGCCCTGACGCACCGAGGCGGGCGCGGCCTCGTCGTCGCCGAGATCGAGACCGGGCAGATCGAGGGTTTCGGCGTCGCCGGCGGCCTGATCGTCCAATTCGGAGGCCGGCGGGAGATCGGCGTTCGCCGCGCAGACGGCGCCTGAATCTTTCTTTTGCACGGGGATCATGCGTTAAGATTTAAGCGATCGGCTCCCGCAAGAAAAGGCTGCGCCGGCAAAAGGCGCCGCCAGTTTGGCGCGCCGTCAGCTTCGCCGCGCGTCGACCGCGCGCACGATCACAGCAGCAGCTGCAATTGCTCGCCTTGCCGGGCCGGCCTCGCGAACAGATCGCAGCGCAGCGGAATGCGGCTTTTCGACAGGCCGAGCCTCGCGGCGGCGGCCTCGAAACGGCGCCCGATCATCCAGGCGTAGGGACCAGACCCCGTCATGCGTTTGCCGAATGTCGAATCATACATCTTGCCGTCCCGCACCGAACGGACGAGGGACAGGACGTGGCGCAGTTTGCCCGGGTAGTGGGTCATCAGCCATTCGGCGAAGATATCGCGCACCTCCAGCGGCAGGCGCAGCATGACGTAGCCGGCCTCCCGCGCGCCCGCGGCCTGCGCCCTGTCGAGAATGGCCTCGATCTCGGCGTCATTGATCGAGGGGATGATCGGCGCGACCATGACTGCGGTCGGAATGCCGGCCTCAGCCAGTCGCCGCATGGCGTCGAGCCGGCGCGCCGGCGAACTGGCGCGCGGCTCCAGCTTGCGCGCCAGCACGGGATCCAGCGTCGTCACCGACAGCGCGACCTTGGCGAGGCCTTTTTCCGCCATCGGCGCGAGGATATCGATATCGCGCGCGATGAGGGCCGATTTGGTGACGATGCCGACCGGATGATTGGCGCGCGACAGGACCTCAAGCACCTGCCGCATCACCTTCTCGGTCCTCTCGATCGGCTGATAGGGATCGGTATTTGTCCCGATCGCGATGGTCTTCGGCTGATATCCAGGCGCCGACAATTCGCGTTCGAGCAGCGCCGCCGCATTGGTCTTGGAGAACAGCCGCGTTTCGAAATCGAGGCCGGCGGAAAGCCCGAGATAGGCGTGGGTCGGGCGCGCGTAGCAATAGGCGCAGCCGTGCTCGCAGCCCCGATACGGATTGATCGAACGGTCGAAAGAGATGTCGGGCGAATCATTGCGCGTGATGATTGTTTTTGCGCGCTCCTGCGTCACCGCGGTCCGCAGCGGCGGGAGTTCCTCGGGCAGGTCCCAGCCATCGTTTTCGGGAATGCGGATTTCCGGCTCGAACCGGCCGCTGGCGTTGGTCAACGCGCCGCGACCGCGCCGCGCGGCGGCCAACGGCTGCTCCGAATCGCCGTCGGCGCGTCTTGGCGATGTTGCGACAGGTAGAGGCGGGGAGCCTGCGCAAAGCAGCGGCGCCTTCAGCGTCTTTTTGGCGACTGTCGCCACGGCAGAGATCCTGTTGGCTGGAACATAAAGCATATGAATAGTGAACAAATACAGAACATGCGGCGAGTTGTCAAATGTTCCTGTGGATAAATGGTCCGACGCGCTTTTGCTCGGGTCGAGGTCGGCGCGCGGCTCGGCGTCGGCGAGCGTTCGCTCATAAATCCCGGTTAGGTCGCGTTGACAAATAGGATTCCTCTTCGCGCGTGTTTCTGATTCAAGGTCGCTTTCGGAAGGAGGCGGGCTTGATTCGGGGATTGATGAGCGACGAGGAATGGGCGTGCTTTGAGCCATTCGTAACGGTCCGTGGAGCGCATAGCGGGCGACGGCCGAAGGACCACCGCCTTGTTCTAGACGGGATTTTCTGGCTCGCCCGCACCGGGGCGCAGTGGCGTGATCTGCACGAGCATTTCGGCAAGTGGTCCTCGGTCTATCGACAGTTCCGGCGCTGGACGCTCGCTGGATTGTGGGACCTCCTGCTGGAAGCCCTGAACGAGACCGAGGGCGTCGGCGAGAGCGTCCAGATGATCGACAGCACCATTATCCGGGCGCATCACTGCGCAGCCGGCGCTAAAGGGGGACTCCGCGTCAGGGTCTTGGCCGCTCAAGAGGTGGCTTCACGACAAAGATTCACCTCCGCACGAATGGCGAAGGACTGCCGATAGCCGCGAAGATCACCGCAGGCGAGGTCTCGGATTATTTGGGCTTTGATCCGTTGATGGAAGCAGAGGGGCCGCAAGCCAAAGTCCTGCTTGCCGACCGCGGCTATGATTCTGATCATATTCGCGAAACATTGGAGGAAAAGGGCGCGGCGACTGTCATTCCGACACGCAGAAACCGCAAGGTTCAAATCCCGGTCGATGGCCATATCTATGCCTTGCGCAACCGCATCGAGCGCTGCTTCAACAAACTCAAGAACTCTCGAAGGCTCGCGACCCGCTACGATAAAACCATGGCGAGCTATCTCGGCTTCGTCCAAATCGCCGCGATCAGGATCTGGATCCGCACATTTGTCAACAGGACCTAAGCATAGTAACCGACATCTTTGAGCATAACGAAGATAAATCGCCAAAGTGACTTGCGTCAGCTACGGTATCATCAGATAACGATTCATGAATAGATGCAAAATTTCTATATATGCAAATATATCCGAATATTCGCAAAGGGGGCATTCGCAAGCGATGAAAGTGTTTCAGTTTCAGCCTCGAAGGCCGAGCGCGTCGCGGAACATTGTGGGCCGCACGGCTTTCCTCAGATAAAATTTGCAAACGAATCGGTCCGGCTGCGCCGCTTTGGATCAAAACAGAATGTTTATGGAATTAAAATGAAGTCGCTATACAGGATTTAACGTTCCCCTGACGGCTTTGTCTCTCTAGTGGACATTCTCATCAAGGATATCGCGAGGTCATTTGGATTATAGACAGAAAGATTTTTGTTGAAGTAATCATAAATCTGTCATACCGAAGCCATCTTTCGCGGTGTTGATGCCTCCGGATTGGTTATATTGGCGTTCATGCTGACGTTTCCAGCGAGCGTCAGCTTGCGGATATGCGCTTTATCACGTTCCCCCACGCGCCGAACGCGGCAAGGTTGAGGCAACAATTGTTTGCTATCGACGAGCGTCAACTTCGGGCGGATCACTGAAGATGAGAAGACCTGATGAATAGGATCGGAGCCTTGCTTTTCGTCGTCGTCGCGGCTCAAGCGCTGCCGCTCAATGCGCAGGGCGTTTCGCGCGCCGCGCAGTCTCAGAACGCGCCGGATCAGACGATGAATCAGTCGATCGCGTCGCAGAATCAGAACGGCGCCGCGGACAGTGATGCGACGGGCGCCATCGACAAGGGCGCGCAGGCCAGAGTGACTGTTTCGCCGGTCGATTCGAGCCGCGCCGTGCAGGGTTCGCCTCAAGGCGAGCCGGCGATTTCCTATGAGGCCGCGTTCCGGAACTGGCGCACGTGCGCGGTCATGCATCAGGGCGTGGGCAATCCGCCGCCGCAATGCGAGCAGCTCCGCCTCGCCCTGCGGCAGGCTATTGGATTTCGACCGCGCGGGTACCAGACCGTGGACGCGCGGCCGCGCAGCTGATGGACAGTTGCGGCGAAGCGTAGTTGGCGCGCGGATACTGAGCTTTCGGAGCATCCATTGTCACCGAAGTTTCTTGAACACTGCGGCGCTTCCGAACGCCGCTAACCACCGGGCGGCATTCTTCGCCAGGCGTATGGCATGTTCGCGGCTACCCAGCAGATTGAGCGCGATAGCGGCAAGCGCGTAGGCTGTGGCGCCAAATCCTGTGCGCAGAGCGAGTCCCGTCCAACCAATGTCGGGAAATTGGATCACCACCACGGCCATTATGGCGCAGCAGATGCCGACTCGGACGGCGCCCGAAATCGGCAACGGGATCGGATAGGCATATCGGCCGGCAACCATGCTGTGGACGCATGTGACGACCGCGGTGGCGACCACGGCGATCGCGGCGCCGACCGGACCCTGTCTCGGGATGAGATAGATGCTCAATCCAATCGCATTGATTCCCGCAACCACTGCGACCCAGATTTGCAGATGCGGCCGTTTGCCAAGCTGAAACGCCTGGACGAAGTGAGTCGCCATACAGTTGAGGAATTGGCTCATCGCCATCCAGGGAATCAGCGCGGCGACGCCAAATGCGAATTTCGGGCCGACGAGGGTCGTCGCGATGCAGTTTCCGGTGAGGGCTATACCCAAGCTGGCGGGAGCGAGCACCGCCAACAACAATGTCCCATTTGCCAGGAGTTGCCGCCGCGCCGCGGCGTTGTCGCCTCGCTCGATCTCCCGCACCACGAGCGAATAGCCGGCCGACGAGACTCCTCCCGCAATAACCCCAAGCGTGGCCTGAGCCAAAACGGACGCGGCGGTATAAACGCCGAGCGCCGCTGCAGAGTCCAGTCGCTCCAAGAGTATACGCGTTCCGCTGTCGGTCAGGCTGAAAAGCACCAGGCTGGCGGCAAGAGGCATGCCGAAAACCAGCACGTCGCGGGCGAGATCGCGATCTAAAAGGCGCCACGATGGGCGCGGGATCGGTATTTTTCCAAAGAAGGCGCCAGCGAACGTGCCCGCGGCGGTGGCCAAAGCGGCCCACAGCGAGTTCCTCGTCAGCCACGCGGCCGTCGTCGCCCCTGCAAGAATCAGAAATGACCGTCCGAGATTCATCTTCATGTATTCGAGCGGCTGAAATTCCGCCACCGCGATTCGGGAAACCAGATTGAACCATGAGAACGCCCACACCATAACCAAACTTAAAATAGAGACGGCAACCAAATCCGCGGGCACGATGCCGCCGAGCAACGCGATGCCGAGCGCCGCCGCCGAAATGGCGCACAGCGCGAAGAACACGGACATGAACGTTGCGACCAGACGGGGGTCTTGTCGTCTCGCCTGATAGAATCTGATGAACGACAAGCCGAGCCAGTCGAACGCGACGCTTGAGCCAAGCATCATTACGACCAGCGCCAGACCATAGAGCCCGTACTCATGCGGATCAAGCAGGCGGGTCAGGGCGGCGGTTGTCGCAAGGCCAAAGAGCCCCGGCAACAGGGTGGCGACCATATATAGGGCGCTGTTTCGAATCAGCATGTCGTTCCCGAAGTGAGGTATGTTGAATCGAACCGAGATCGCTTCGGTCTTCCGCTGCAACAATCCAAAACACGCCGCTGGGCGAACTGCGGATCGGCGCTGCGAAAGATCGCCGAAGCTGGCTCGGGCGATCGGGATGCCGGCGGAAAACCAACCGCTGCTTTTCCTTATCCCGTTCTAGAGGCCGCATCCTATCAAGCTTCCGCCAGCGTGAATTTAGTGATTCGCCGCCTCCGGCAAATGGCCTCCCCCCAAAGCGATCCCGATTCAATGTTAACGCACGGAAATTGCTGACGCCATGGGCGGGGCGGGCGAGCGTGCGCCCGAGTGGCGTTGTCGGGGCGGCGCCGGTCACATCGACTACGCGAGGCGTTCGATTGATGTGCGTTTTGGTCCATACCAAATCGGCAAAGCTTGGCAGAGCCATCTAGCTTGTGAAGCAGCCTCGTGCACGATGCGAAGGATAAAGCCTGTGTCCAGGTTAAGGGCATTTTGTGCAAACCGGACGCGCCGTACCCCGGTCGACAAGGGGCGTCGAATGAACCGCGGCCTTATCGGCGACGCAAAATCGCATGCGATCTTCGCGCATGGCGGCGATGGGCTCAACGTCGAGTTACGCTAAACAACAATCCTAAATTAGGAATTTGCGTCGTCTGTCCCGTTCTCGCCGCGAGTGCTGCTACCACAGGTGAAATCGATGTCTTCAGGGTCTTGAATTCAAGCCTAAACGCGGGCATGCTTTTTTCTTTTGGCAATTTGTTCGAGAAACGCTCTAACGTGTCTATCGATGTTTCAATCGTGATTCCAACCTTTCGGCGGCCAAAGTTGCTTGGCGAAGCCATCGCCAGCGTTCTCAGCCAGGAAAGCGTGGCGGTTGAAATCTTCGTCGTCGATGACAGCCCCGAAGGCTCAGCTCAGGAGGTCGTGACCAATTTTCGAGACGCGCGGGTCCGATATCTGAAAAATCCCAAGCCGTCCGGCGGCATTCCGAGCGCGGTCCGAAACTTGGGATGGCCGCTTGCGCGTGGAGCTTTCGTGCATTTTCTTGATGATGACGACATCGTTCCCGAGGGCCACTACCTTGCTGTAAAGGAGGCATTCTCAAAGCATTGTGATGTTGGCGTCGTTTTCGGCCGCATTGAACCTTTCGGCGACGCGCCAGAAGCTCAAATGCGCCGCGAACGCCTCTTTTTTGGGGATGCGGGGCGCCGCGCGTCAGTCTGCAGTCGATTTGGCTCCAGATTTGCATTCAGCGCATGCATGATATTCGGTAGCACGCTGCTTGTCTGCGGAGCAGCTGTGGTGCGCCGCGAGTGCGTGCAAAAGCTCGGCGGATTTGACCCGCAGATTCGCCTCGGTGAGGACGTCGACTTCTTCAGCCGTGCGATTCGGGAATTCGGCGCAAATTTCATCGACCGCGTAGTGTTAAGATATCGCATAGGATCCCCTTCGCTCATGCACGCGCCGAACCTCAGCGACGACGAAATGCGGCAGTTCCGCGAAGGCATGCGGCGCATGCATGCCAAATACCGGGCGGAGCGCGGCGCCGGAGAATTTTATGCAATGAAGGGCCTCTCGCGCTATGCGCTGCTGCCATGCATATCAATGTTGAAATAGTGAAGACTTTGAACGTTGAGAGATTGTCCGGCCCCGAGGCGTGGGTGGATCTCACGGCGGAATGGGAATCGCTGGACGAGCAAATCTTTCCCCGTTCGCCCTTCACGTCGCCATTGTGGATCGAACTCTGGTGGAGGCACATTCGGCGACAAAATGCTCTATTCCGAGACGAGTTTTTCTGCCACATCGTCCGCGATGCCGATGATCGCCTCGTCGCCGTTGCGCCGTTGATGCGGACGTACTGTCCGCGACTTGGGCTGCCACGGATGCGTATGGTCCAGTTCTTCGGGACTGACCCGAGCATCACCGAGCTTCGCGGCGTCATTTGCCAGCCGAAAGACCAGGATAAAGTGATCAAGGCGTTGACCGAGCACTTTCTGCGGCATCGCGGCGAATGGGACGTGTTTAGGTGGAACGGCCTTCGTCACAATGCGTCCGCGTACAATTCGCCAGGCTGTGAATTCATAGCGAGGCATGACTTGTCCGACTACATTATCGAGTTACCGGGCAGGTGGGATGAGCTAAGAGCGCGCGTTTCGGCGAATATGCGAAAGAATCTGCGAAAGCCCTATGAATTCCTCGAACGCGATGGTCGCAGCTTCAGTCTTCGCATCGTGGAGCGACCCGACGATGTTCAGGCGGCGATCGACCGATTTCTCTCACTCCATGCCGCGCGGTCGAAAGTCGCGGATATGATCAATCATCCGAATAAGTTCGGAGACTCGCGCAATCGCGCTTTCTTGGTCGACTATCTTCGCCAAACTGCGGAGAGAGGACATCTGCGAATTTTTGAGCTTGAAATTGATGGCGTCGTCATCGCAAGCCGTTTGGCTTTTCTGCTCGGATCTGACTTATACCTGTATTTTGCAGGATATGACCCGTCCTGGAGAAAATACAGCGTTATGACGATTTTGGTCTGCGAGATGATCAAATGGGCCATCGCGCATGGCCTCCAGCGCGTCAACTTGTCGACCGGCAATGATCAGTCGAAACTACGCTGGAAGCCCGTCGAGGTTATTTTCCACGATGCCGTGCAAGTGTCTCCAAGCCGGCGCGGCCGGTTGCTCTTTCCCGCCTTCCGAGCGTACGAAGGATTATCCCAAATCCGGGCGGAGTTTGGCCGCTGATCGAATTCGCCACGCGATGACGATCCGTCGCGCTTGTGATCCGCCCGGGATATTCAACGGTTGGCGAGGAAGCGTTGCGAGCCTTCGGAGACCGTCGCCGAGCTTCAACAGATGTTGCGCCTTTCGACCGGCTTTGAACACCCAGGATCTTCCCCGAGAATGAACCCTTTTGCCGCCCGTGTCGCGAGGCAAGGGAACTTGCAGCGGATAGGATCGCGATGCGTCTGGCCCAGATACCTCTCATGATAAAATCGATCCCCTTCAGGCTGGTCCGCATCGCCGTGCTGATCGTATCGCTGGTGACGGCATTCTACGCGCTCAACAGATTAGCGACGGGGCGGCTCGGATTTTATGTCTGGAAGGTCGTCTCCGGCGAGGCGCATCGCGGACAATATGTCAACATCGACCATTTTCGGATTTATTTTGAAACCTATGGCCACGGGCCCCCGGTGCTTGTTCTCCATGGCGGCCTCGGAGTCATCGAGGACATGCAGCACCAGATTCGTGCGCTGGCTCGGGAGCGATTTGTAGTCGCGGTGGATAGTCGCGGCCATGGACGGTCGACTGACTCTGACGCCCCACTCAGCTATGCGGCGATGGCGGACGATATGCTGAAGGTCCTCGACGCGCTCAAGATCGACCGGGCGGATGTCGTCGGTTGGAGCGATGGCGGCATCATCGCGCTCGATCTTGCGATGCATCATCCAGATCGCGTCCGGCGAATTGTCGCGATCGGCGCCAACTTCGATCCGGATGGTCTCGTCTGGAAGCCGGATTTGGACGCCAAAATACCGCTGGCCCCCGGATTCTATGTGCTCAATGCGCCGGATCCGACTTACTGGCCGGTGCTTTACCGCAAGGTTACGACGATGTGGCTGACGCAGCCACACTATGCTTTGGCTGACCTCGCCAAGATCAAAGCCCCGACTCTGCTCATCGCCGGCCAGTTTGACGAAGTCAAGCGCGAGCACACCGATCAACTCGCTAAAGCTATTTCCGCGAGCGATGAGTTTATCATCGAAGGCGGGACGCATTTCGTGCTGTCTGAGCGAGCCGATATCGTCAATGCTCGCATATTGAGGTTTCTCGAGTGAAAGGGCATGAGGGTCCGACGAGCTTCGGGAGGGAGAATCAAGCGGACGGGGAAAGAGGGAAGAAGCTCTGTATCAGCGAGCGCCGATCAAAGCGCTTTAGAAGGAGCAAAAAGCGTTTGTTTATCAAAGTGAGAAAAGTCAGAAAGGTGTAGGCGGCCATTCCGGAAGCCCGAAATTCGTTCGCGTTCCCAGCGTCGGCGACGAAGAGTTCAAGTGAACTCCCCGTGGTTTGGTCGCTTGACGTAAGTCTTTGATTTACTGGTGCTGCGAGAGAGGATTGAACTCTCGACCTCTCCCTTACCAAGGGAGTGCTCTACCACTGAGCTACCGCAGCCCTCACCGAGCGGGCCGGAACGGCTGGGGTATTGCCATAGGCGCGCCGGATAGGCAAGCCGAGCCTTTTTTCAGCCGCAGCGCGGTTTTAAGGAGTTTTAGCCAGTATCGTCTCTGCTGGAGTCGATGCTTGAATCGGAGAGAATTGCTATGGGGAGGTCCGGCGCCGACGCCAATTCGCTGGCCGACCGGAAACAGGCGGAGCGGCGCCGCCTCGCCGATGCGCTGCGCGCGAATTTGAGCCGGCGCAAGGCGAAAAGCCGGGATGGCCGGACCACGGACGCCGCGACGGGCGAGGCCGCCGCAGACAATGCGGCGGCGGACGATGCGGGCAATGTCGGCGCGGGCGGCGAAATTCCGCCGACGGACCCCGCCCGCGAAGGCTCCGCGCGCGAAGTTGAAACGGGGGATTGATGGATCGCATTCGCATTACGGGCGGACAGGCGCTGAACGGCGTCATCCGCATTTCCGGCGCCAAGAATGCGGCCCTGCCGCTGATGATCGCCGCGCTGCTGACGAGGGAGACGCTGACCCTTGAAAACGTGCCAAGCCTCGCCGACGTGCGCATGCTGCTGCGCATTCTCGGCCACCTCGGCGTCGATCATTCGATCGACGGACGCCGCCACGGCGCCGCCCCCGACGCCAGCCGCCCGATTCATCTCACGGCGGGCGACATCGTCGACATCATGGCCCCTTATGAGCTGGTCTCGAAAATGCGGGCGAGCTTCTGGGTCGTCGCGCCGCTGCTGGCGCGGATGGGGGAGGCCAAGGTTTCGCTGCCCGGCGGCTGCGCCATCGGCACGCGGCCGGTCGATCTGCTGCTGATGGCGCTCGAAAAGCTCGGCGCCGATGTCGCCATCGAGGCCGGCTATGTTCACGCCACGGCGCCGAAGGGCCTCAGGGGCGGCGAGATCCATTTTCCCAAAGTGACGGTCGGCGGCACCCACACCGCGCTGATGGCGGCTTCGCTCGCCCACGGCCATACCCTGATCGAGAATGCGGCGCGCGAACCGGAGATCGAGGATCTCGCCGATTGCCTCACCAAGATGGGGGCGAAGATCAAGGGCGCCGGCCAGTCGCGCATCGAAATCGAGGGCGTCGGCAGCCTGCATGGCGCGCGCCATCGCGTCCTGCCTGACCGCATCGAGGCCGGCACCTATGCGATCGCCGCGGCCATGGCCGGCGGTGACGTCATGCTCGAAGGCGCCGAGGTCGGGCTGTTGCAGGCCGCGCTCGACGCCATCGAGCAGGCCGGCGCCGATGTCGGCGTCACCAATGAGGGGATCAGGGTCCGGCGCAACGGCGCGGGGCTGATGCCGGTCGATATCGCGACGGCGCCGTTTCCGGGCTTTCCGACCGATTTGCAGGCGCAGTTCATGGCGCTGATGACGAAGGCCAAAGGCCAGTCGCGAATCACCGAAACGATTTTTGAAAACCGCTTCATGCATGTGCAGGAGCTGGCCCGGCTTGGCGCCCATATCAGGCTCGATGGCGACGTCGCCCTGGTCGACGGCGTCGACGAGCTGCAGGGCGCGCCTGTCATGGCGACCGATTTGCGCGCCTCGGTCTCGCTCGTCATCGCGGCGCTGGCGGCGAAGGGCGAAACCATGGTGAACCGCGTCTATCATCTCGATCGCGGTTTCGAGCATCTCGAAACCAAGCTCGGCGGCTGCGGCGCGATCATCGAACGGCTGTCTAATCCGGGCTAGACGCCGCGACCGGCTCCGGCGCGAAAGAACGGGGGTGTTTCACGTGAAACACCCCGAAAACGCCTCTACCTGTTTCACGTGAAACAGTTTTTTGACCGGTTTTGGCCCGCCACCGGACAAGCGAAAGCGTCCATCTTACAGAATGCCGGAGAAGAGCTGTCCGATCGACATTTCGTGTCGGATTGTGGCGTTTGCGCCACAGCCCGCAGACATCGCGCCGCGCGCCGTAAACAAGCCTTGCCTGTGCAGGCGCAATCGACTTCAGGTTGAATCCATACTTAACGATCCTCACGAGACGAGCGCCCGCGCATGGCTCGGCGATTTAGGACCTGCAGCACATCGTCGGGCGCGGGTGGCGACGCAGACCCTCTGCGCTTCCGCAGCTCGCTGCTGTCGACCAGCGCGCTCTCCACCGGGACGCTGCGCGGCCTCGCGCTCGCGACCGCCGTCGCGGCCGGCGCTACGCTCTGCGCCAGCCCGGCCCGCGCTCAGGATTACGCGGCTGGCGGCGGCATTAACGCTCCGCCAAGCGGTTTCGCCACGGCGGTCGGCCCCTTCGCGGCGACGTCCGGCGTCTATGCCAGCGCCTTCGGCTATTCGACTCAAGCGCTTGGCGCGCAGGCCGCGGCGTTTGGCGCCAACGCCATCGCGAAGGGCTCCGGCGCCACGGCGACGGGCACCCTCAGCACCGCCAACGGCGCCGGCGCCACCGCGACGGGCGCGGCGGCCTTCGCCAACGGCACCGTGGCGACTGCGACAGGCGACAACGCCAACGCCACCGGCGCCAACGCCACGGCGACGGGCGTGACCGCGACCGCGAATGGCGACAGCGCCACCGCGACGGGCGCTTTCAGCAATGCGCAAGGCGCCGCCGCCACTGCGACGGGCAATGCCAGCGCCGCAAACGGCGCGAGCGCCAGCGCCTATGGACGACTCGCAAACGCGACCGGCGCCAGCGCCACCGCTACGGGATCGAGCAGCTTCGCTTTCGGCGCGAACGCAACAGCGACCGGGGTCAGCTCTTTCGCCGCTGGAACCGACGCCACCGCGACGGGTTTGTCGGCCACCTCAAACGGCAACTTCGCCACCGCCACGGGCGCGATCAGCAGCGCCAACGGCTTTAACGCCACGGCGACGGGCGCGAGCAGCCTTGCAAACGGCGCGAACGCGACGGCGACCGGGGTGCTCGCGCAGGCCAATGGCGACAGCGCGACGGCGACGGGGGCGGGCGCGGCCGCCAATGGGGCGAGCGCCAGCGCCTATGGCGTCAACGCCAATGC
>Ga0181538_10002903_pt1 | contig 17228 bp, 10 predicted proteins | sample PEATcosm2014_Bin_40_FD_119773 | JGI IMG/M metagenome (GOLD analysis project Ga0181538, IMG submission 119773) | Peatland microbial communities from MTU Mesocosm Facility, Houghton, MI, USA - PEATcosm2014_Bin23_30_metaG | ecosystem: Environmental > Terrestrial > Soil > Wetlands > Peat | place...
ACAAGGAAGTGCAGACCTACCGCAACGTGGTGGACGCCCACCTGCCCCGGCCCAAGTCCTATCAGCCCGGTCAGCCCCTCTCGCTGGCGCGGGCCATGGCGTTGGCCAACGAAGATTACGAGCAGATCGGGCTCCAAGGCGAGAATTATCTTCAGGCCCTGATCGCCAAGAACCGCGCCGTCGCCGCGTTCCTGCCCACCGTTTCCTTCCAACCGGATTTCACCATCGAACAGCCGGCCCTCAACGGCACCTCCACCGCCGGCGCCTCCGTCACGCCCCAGGTGGCCGCCAGCGGCGGGGGCTTCCGGATTGATGGCAATACCTGGCAGCGATTCGAGGCCCCCGTCACCGGAGCCATGAATTTCAGCTTCGTCTCCTATCCCAATCTCCAAAGCGCCGAGCAAACCATCGTCCAGCAACGGCAGCTTCTGCTCGACACCCAGGCCACCGTTCTGCTCAGCGTCGCCCAAACGTATTACCAGGTGCTCCTTTCCGAGAAACAGGTTTCCGTGTTGGAGAATTCGCTGAAGCTTCAGCAAGCCCGCATGGTCGACGTCCAGGGCCGATACCAGAACCACCTGGCCCTGGCGTTGGAAGTCGCGCAGACGCGGGCCCAGGTCGCATCGACCGAAGCCGCCCTCACGCAGGCGAGGAACGACGTCCGCGCCGGACGGCACATGCTGGCGTTTCTCATCGGCATCCCTGAAATCGACGGCCCGCTCCAAGACGAACTGGTCCTGCCGGCAAATCTCCCTTCGGTGGACGAGTTCCGCGCCTACGCCGCGGCACATCGGCAGGACCTGCTGGGCGCCGAAGCCGCCGTCCGCGCCGCCAAGTACGCCGTCGATGCCGCCATCGCCCAGTATTACCCCTCCGTCTCGCTCAACGTCGCCGGGTTCCTCTATCGCGAATATTTCTCCGAAGCCAGCAAATGGGACGCGATCCTGATCGGAAATCTCCCGATCTTTTCAGCCGGCATCATCGAAGCCGACGTCCGCGACGCCTGGTCGAAACTTCGCCAGGCGGCCCTGTATCAATCCGAATTGCGCCGCCAGATTGACCGCGACGTCCAGGTTGCCTTCGACAGCCTCATGACCGCGCAGAACGAACTGGCCAGCCTCGACCAGGAAGTCCAGGCCGCTTCCGATGCCCTGGACCAGTCGGAGCAATTGCTGAAGAACCAATTGGCCATTCCCCTGGACGTTTTGACGGCCCAGGACACCCTGCTGACGGCCCAATTGAGCTACGCCAGCGAAAATATCAGCCGGACCATTTTTTACCTCGATTTGCTCAGAATCACGGGCCAGCTCGATCCAACCAGCCCCGAACGCTGGGGCGGGCAGCGAGGGAAAGGGGAATTACTGCAACGCTAATCCCTTCCAACCCGCTTCAAAAACTCGTCCTCCGTCAAAATTTCGATTCCGAGTTCCTTCGCCTTGGCCAGCTTGCTGCCGGCATCCTCGCCGGCCACGATAAAACTGGTCTTTTTGCTGACGGTGCCGGCGGCGCGTCCGCCCAGGTCGGTAATCAGCCGCTCGATTTCCTCCCGCTTGAACTTTTTCATTGCGCCGGTCACCACGACCGTTTTTCCGGCGAGCGCCGGCAATCCGCGCGACGCTCTTTCCATCTTCGGATCGACTCCGACGCGATTCAGCTCGGCAATCGTGTGCCGGCCCGCCTGGCCGTGAAAAAAATCGTACACCGATTGCGCGATCACGTCGCCGATCTCGTGAATCGACGCCAGCCGCTCGACCGTCGCCTGACCCAGCGACGCCAAATCGCCGAACTCCTGGGCCAGCACGAACGCCACGCGGCTCCCCACGTGCCGAATCCCCAATCCCGCCAGCAGCCGATCCAGCGGCCGCGATTTGCTCTGGGCAATCCCATCCACCACGTTCTGGGCGCTCTTGTCCCCCATGCGCTCCAACTCCAACAATTGCTCGTTCTTGATTCGATACAGATCGGCGAACGTCTTGACCAAACCGGCGTCGATGAGTTGATCCACGAGCGCTTCGCCGACGTTCTCGATGTCCATCTGCCCGCGGCCGCAGAACCACCTCAGCCGCTCGCGGAACTGCGCGGGACATTCCGGATTGTCGCACCGGATGTACGGGCCGTCGGGTTCCTTCTCGACTTTCGAGCCGCAAGACGGGCATCGCGTCGGTGGCTCAATGGGTTTGGCGCCTTTGGGCCGCTTTTCGGGCACGGCCTGCCGAACGTATGGAATCACTTCCCCCGCCTTTTCGACGACGACCGTGTCGCCAAGATGCAGGTCGAGCTTTCTGATCTGCTCGATGTTGTGCAAACTGGCGTTTTGAACCGTGGTTCCGGCGAGGAAGACCGGCTCGAGCCGGGCGACCGGCGTCAGCGTGCCCCCCTTGCCCACCTGCCAATCCACCTCGCGCAGCAGTGTTTGCATCTGCTCGGCGGCGTATTTGAACGCGATCACCCAGCGCGGGGCCTTGCTGGTGGCGCCGAGCCGATCGCGCTGCTCGAACGAATCCAGCTTGATCACCACGCCGTCCGTCTGATACGCCAGCTTGCCGCGAACCTCCGCGAACTTTTCGATCGCCCCGATCACCTCGTCGATCGAGCGGGCAAACGTCGTGTGCTCGCTGACCGGCAAATGCCATTTCCGGAACAGTTTCAGACATTCCCAATAACTTTGCGTCGGCGGCGGATCGACCTCGCCCAATCCATGGGCCACGAAACGCAGTTTTCGCGAAGCGGTGATTTTCGGATCGAGTTGCTTCAGCGCCCCCACGGCCAAATTTCGCGGATTTTTGAAAATCTCCTCCCCCGCTTCCTCACGCTCTTTGTTGATCTGCTGAAACACCTGGCTGGACATGTAAATCTCGCCGCGCACCTCCAAAACCCTCGGCACGTCGTCCGTGGAGGCGGAGCCTACCGCGCCGTGCAGCCGCAGCGGAATCGACTGGATGGTCCTGGCATTGACGGTGATGTCATCCCCCCGCCGCCCGTCGCCGCGCGTGGCCGCCAGCACCATCGCCCCCTTCTCGAACCGCACCGATGCCGCAACCCCATCCACCTTCGGCTCAACCACGTAAGCGATGGTCTCATCGGCCAACCCCTTGCGAATCCGCGCATCGAACGCCCGCACCTCCGCCTCGTCGTAGGTATTGTCGATGCTCATCATGGGCACCGAATGCTCGACGGTCTTGAACCCCTCGATCGGCTGCCCCCCAACGCGCTGCGACGGCGAATCCGGCGTGAGAAATTCCGGATGCGCTTTTTCCAATTCGATGAGGTCGCGCATCATCGCGTCGAATTCCCGATCGCTGATTTCCGGCTTGCCCTGGTAATAAAGATAGTTGTGCCGCTCGAGTTCCTGGCGGAGCTTTTCGATCTTCTGCGTAATGGCGCTTGGCATACAACCAGTTTAATGAAAAGTGGCGTAAGACGAAAAGATGACCCCTGTGATTGATCCCACTTTCGCTTACGATCACCCAGGGAGCGAGCTCCCTGGGCTTTGGACCGTGAATGTGACGAGGGGATCAAAGCCAAAGTGCGCCAAATGCGATACCTGTTTGGAAATGTGGGAAAAAACCGACCCGACGCGGCCACGTGATCACATTTGCTTGAGCCAATGATGCGGTCATGGCGATTCCTATCTGACTGTTGATCCGCCGCAAATGCCATGACGCGATTGGCCGCGGCGGCATTTGCAAAATCACTTCACCATCGCCCGCAGGGTTTCCAGATTTACCTCATCCCACGGCCGGCCGGACGAGTGTTTCTCTTTCGGCGTCTCCAGGATTTTGGGAACCTCGGCGAAGGCCTCGTCGCGAACGATGGGGACGAAGCCAGCGCGGCCGATCTTTCCCAGGCCGATGTGATCGTGGCGATCGACCCGGCTTCCAAGGTCCTTCTTGGAATCGTTCAAATGCAGGACTTTCACGCGCTTCAGGCCGATGGTTTTGTCGACTAGCTTGCGGAAGGCGGGGTATCGCCGGCCGCGGAAATCGTAGCCGGCGGCGAAGAGATGGGCGGTGTCCAGGCAGACGGCGAGGCGGCGGGAATTCTTCGAGAGCGACATGATTTCGGCCAGATGTTCCAGCCGATAGCCCAGCGAGCTGCCCTGCCCAGCGGTGATTTCCAGACAGGTTATTACTTTCGCGCCATTAACGCTGGCGTACGCGCGGTCCAGGGCTTTGGCCATGCGTTTCAGGCCCGCTGGTTCACCCGTTCCCAAGTGCGCGCCGGGATGGGTCACCAGATATGGAATTCCCAGGATTTCGCAGCGAGAAATCTCCTCGACGAACAATTCGATGCTGGCGTTCCACAGGCGATCATCGGGCGACGCCAGGTTGATCAGGTAGCTGTCGTGGCTGACGGTTCGGGCGAAGCCCAGACGATGGCAGTGGGTTTTCCAAAGCTTGATCGCGTCGGCCGCCAGCGGTTTGAATTTCCATTGCTGCTGGTTTTTGGTGAAAATCTGGACGGTTTGGCATCGCAGAATTTCCGCTTCGAGCAGCGCGTTGTGCAGGCTGCCGGAGATGGAGAGATGGGCGCCGAACATCGCGCACCTAAAAAACCACAGAGAGCACAGAGACCACAGAGGACACAGAGACCATGCGTAGATTCAGTCTTACTCTTGCTCTGTGATCTCTGTGTCCTCTGTGTCCTCTGTGTCAGCCTTTGGTCAGAGCGGCGATCACCTCGGCTTGATGCTGTTGTTGATAGCCTGATGGGCCGCTTCCAACTGCATGAATTCCACGTGGCCGTCGGCAAATAGCAGGTTCATCCCATTGCCGCCGTGATCGTCGTCCTTTTCGTAGCAAACAACGAGGGTGGGATCGGCGCCCTGTTTCAGGTTGGCGCCGATGTAGATGTAATCGGAATTCGCGTTGACCCAGTCGGCTAACTCATCGCGCGCCATTGGCCCGGGCGGGCGCGTGCCGGCACTGGGACAGACGAACACCGCGGCCGTCAGATCCTCCGCTTTCACCAGCGTCCCCAGGTCCGGCGGATAATTTCCCTGGTGATCGTTGGCATACAGCAAAATCCCCTGCCCGATCTGGCGCATATTGCTGGCGCATTTCACGCGGTTGGCCGTTTCGCGGGCGCGGTTGAGGGATGGGAGCAGAATGCTGGCCAGCATGGCCGTTTCTCCCACGCCAGCGGCCGATATGCTGTCGGCCGATCCGATGGCGCTGGCGCCGGGAAACGGCTCGATCGACTTGAAATAAAATCCCGCATCGTCGCCCCAACTGACACAGCCGGCCGGTTCGGTTTCGGCCATGATCTTGTCCAGCGGAGGCATAATCAGCGGCGGGGATTGCGCTCCGAAAAGATCTCCCAGCCCAAAATACAGCCGGCTCATCGCCAGGCAACCCTGGTAGCCGTTGGGCATGGTCTTGGGCAAGTCGATGAAGCTGAAGCTGGAATAGGCCGCCGGGGCGTTGAGCTTCTGGATCACCGCCTGGAAATCGGGATTGTCCTGGATCGACTTGGCATCCGCCGGCCGGTTCACGGCCGACACCACCATCTGCGGATAGAGGCCGATGTACAACGTCCCATCCTTGATCGCCCAGGACGGTGAAATCAGCGGCGTGGCCAGGTAATGAACGCTCGTTCCGTTGCTGGTCAGTTGCCGGAATTCGACGTGGATCGTCAGTTGTCCGCGGCCGCCGCCTTGCCCGCGCTGAATGGCCTGGCGGATCATGTTGTTCGCCAAGGACTCCAGCGTGTTGAGCGAGGTCTCCAACTGGTCGGCGTTTCGCGGGCGGTTGACGATCGTGCATCCCAAGAGCCCGTTTCCGGCGGTGGTGGGATCAACGTAATATCCCCATTGCGCGCCGAGCGCCGCCAGCAAATCCTTTTGAACGTCCAGGCCAAGCGTCTGGTTCACCTGGGCCAGAACCTGGTGAAACCGGTTGCCCTGGTCCGGAGCGAACTGAACGACGGCCTGATCAATCTGCGTGAAAAGAGCGTCGAAGTCGCAGCTTCCCGCCCCGGCCATCGTCGAGCTATCCGGGATCAGCTTGAATATCTCGGGCGCCAGAGGCGCGGCATCGGCCAAGGCCAATAACCCCTTGCGCGGCGCCGGGGCGGCCACCATGGCCTGCTGGGACCAATTTTTTCCATCAAACCCCGCGGTCATCGCCGCCGTCTTCAGGCCCCCCAAGCCAAGGGCGTCGCGAATCTGAGGCCAAAGTTGCCGAGCCTGGGGTGGAGCAAGCTGCTGGATCGCCGCATCGATCGTCGCCACCGTCGCCGTGCCGTCCACGTAGACGGCCAGCACGGGGTCTTTCCCAAGCTGCCCCATGGCCGCCTGAAAGCCGGCGTTTTGCGACAAGGGACTGTCAATATGTTCGGGAAATACGAAATCGCTGACAACCACGAGGGTGCCGATCACTCGCAGATTGAGGCCCGGGCCTTGGGCGCGTTCGAGCAATCGCCGGACCTGCTGTTCGATTTTGGGCGCATCCGCCCCGCCGTCGCAGGCGATGGCCAGTTGCGGAATCGGCGGCCCACCGGCGTTGGCCGCGCCAAGCCCGCCGAAATAGAACGCCGTCGGATGCTGCGCGGCCGCGCTCAGGAGATCCGTGACTTGCCGGATCACCCGGGACATTTGCGGGTTCATCCCGCCGATGCGGCTGGTCCATTGCGGCAGCGAATCGTGCAAGAACTGAGAAAACTGAGAGGCGTCGAGGACGGCCTTCAGATGGGACTGGTCAAACCCCGGCCCCAGGGAATCCGTGCCGCTCCAGCCGACGTAAATCTGTGCATCGCCCGGCAAACGATCCGCCAGCGCCTGGCCAAGGCAGACCATCGGGGCAAACAAGACGACGAGAATGGATGTGTAAAGAACCCGCATATATCCTCCGCAATGAATTGCCCGGAAAATCAGACTGGCAAGTATCGTCGCTCGCGGGGAGTTGCGATGCAAGGGTTGTGGCACGGGCGTCGCGCCCGTGGCGTGCGGTAGGCCGCACGCATCGACGGTACTCCGTCGATATCAGCGCGAGCGAAGCGGTCTGGCGATTGCTCCGCTGTGCGTTCAACGCTTCGCTCTTGCTTTCATCGGCCGAGTACGACCGATTGCTGGCTGAGTACAGCCAGCCATGGACGGGACGCCCATGCCACATTCATTTGCCGATGCAGAATTTGGAGAAGATCCTGCCCAGGATGTCGTCGGGGGTGACGGCGCCCAAAATGCCGCCCAGGGCGTCCAATGCGGCGCGGAATTCGGCGGCCAGGAGTTCCAGGGAATCGGGCACGTCCCTGGCCCGGCGCAGCGCGGAAATCGCGTCATCCAATGCCTGTAGATGCCGGCCGCTCAACGCCAGGCTCGCGCCGACCGAATCCGAGGCGAACGCAGCGAGATCCAGGCTCCGGCGCAGCGCATCCAATCCGTCGCCAGTCACGGCACTGACCGGCAGGGATGCACCTGAAATGGGAAGTGTTTCGAGCAGATCGGATTTGGATACGACGCGCAAATCCGGGGTTCTGGGCAGCGGAACGTCCGCCCGGTCGTCGGTTGCATCGCGCACCAGGACGAGCACGTCCGCGCGTTCGATGGCGCGATGGGCCAGGTCCCGCATCTGCTCGTGAACTTCGTGCGGCGGCGAGGAGGGTGAGGATTGGCCGGATTCTTCGATCCCGGCAACGTCGATCAGGCGGGCGACGCCGCGAGGCAGGACGATCTCCACGGACAGTGCGTCCCGCGTGGTGCCGGGCTGGGGGGAGACGATCGATCGATGCTTTCCGGCCAGCGCGTTGGTCAACGTGCTTTTGCCCGCATTCGGCCGGCCGGCCAGCACGATCGTCGGCTCGTGCGTGAGCTTCTCGAATCGCACGCTCTCGGCCACGAGGGTCTTGAGTTGGTCGGCCACCGAATCGATTCTGGCGGCGACATCTTGGAGGGTGAGGAATTCGATTCCCTCGTCGGAAAAGTCGATCCCGGCTTCGAGCAGCGCCAGCGATTCAGCGGGCAGGTCCATCGACGGTCGGAGCCGGCGCGCCAGTTCGCCCGCCATGAGCCGCCGGGCGGCCGCAAGCTGCTGCTGGTTTTGCGCGGAGATGGTCGCGGCGACGCCTTCGGCCTGGGAAAGATCGAGTTTACCGTTGAAATATGCGCGGGCGGTGAATTCGCCCGGCTCCGCCTGCCGGGCTCCGTGCCGCATCAACCATGCGAGCAGCATCCGAGCCAGCAGCGGATTGCCCGGAACGTGCAGCTCCACGAGGTCTTCGCCCGTGTAACTGCGCGGCGAAGCGAATTGATAGACCCATGCGGGGCAGGAAACGTCGCCGAAGCGCAGCTCGTTCCGGCCGGCCGATCCGCCGCCCCAGGCTGCGATGCCGAGACTGGCGGCGATCGGATACGTCTGGGGGCCGCTGATGCGCAGGATCATCCGCGCGGCGCGCCCGGCAGCGGAACTGATGGCGGCGATGGTGTCGGAGGAAAACATGGGGGCGGAAAAACTCGAAATTCGAAACTCGAATCAAATTCGAAGTCTAAAATTCGAAACGGGCCTGCGTTTCGTCCTTCGAATTTCGAATTTGATTCGAATTTCGAATTTCGAGTTTCGAATTTGCTTTTACCCTTTCTTCTTCCCTTTGCGCTCTGCCTCCCGTCGGACTTCCTCCGCCTTCTTCTGCAAATTCGCCCAGACGCTCCCCAGGCAGCCCGGCTTGGACGCCTGCGACATCGGCTCTTCCTTCTGCTTCTGTTTCCCCTGCCGGGTCGGCTTGGCATCGACGATCACCTTTCCGGCCTTCTCTCGCTCCTCGTGTTCCTTGATGTGTTTGCGGATGATCTTGCTCTCGAAAATCGCGATGGTGGAACTGGTCAAGATGTACAGGTTCAACCCGCTCGGCATCCAGTAGAAAAAGAGGGAAAACGCCAGCGACATATATCGCATCATCTTCTGCTGCGAGGCCTGCTCGGCGGTGAGGGTCGGCGGCTGAGGCTGGAGCTTCTGCTGAAGGAACATCACGACCGCCATGACCAGCGGCAGCACGTTCAGCGACGTCACTTTCATCCCGAAGAACGGCACCGTGAAGGGATGCTGGTCCCAGGAGATCAGCCTGTCCGGCCGGGCCAGATCGTGAATCCAGGTCAGCCCCCACAGAAAGGGCGCCTGGCGCAGGACGATGTCGTTTTGCAGCGCCGAATAGAGCGCGATCCAGATCGGCATTTGCAGGAACATCGGCAAGCAGCCGAGGAACGGGGTGATCCCCATTTCCTTGTGCATTTCCATCTGCGCCTTGGCCAGAGCCTCCTTGTCGTCGCCGTATTTCTTTTTGAGCCGTTCCATCTCCGGCCCCATTTTCTGGAGCTTGAGCATCGAGACCTGGGAGTGCTTGCTGATGGGATGCAGAATCGCCCGAACCAAGACGACCAGGGCGATGATCGCCAAACCCCAATCGCACAGGATAAAATGGAAGACTTGCAGCAGATCGACCAGCCCGTCGACCAGCCAGGGCAAGGTGCAGAATCCGCAGGAACTTCCGGCGGTGGAGAGGAGTTGACTGTAGAAGCGGGGGAAGACGCCGTAATAATCGCCTTCCATAAGTCCGCGTTCCTTGGGTCCGAAGAAGACCGACAGGGGCAAGTCGACGGACGAGCCGGGGGGAACGGACATTGGGGCGCTCTGGAAATCGAGAACGGCGACGCGGTCTTCGGCCGGGGCGTCGGGATTCGGGCAATGAATCTTGACCGAGTCGATGGCGCCTTGCTTGTCCGGCAAGACGACGGCGGCGAAATAGTTGCTGCTGGTTCCCGCCCATAGAAACTTGTAATTTTTCTCGGTGGAGATGTCCTTGTCCTGGGCGCCGGGCTTGAATTCGGCCAGGTAATCGCGGGTCACGTCGATGTTGCCGTCGTTCTTGTCGTACCCCGCGACGATCTGCCGGTCGTCCGACCGCTCCATCTCGCGCGGCGGCATGGTCGGTCCGTCGAATTCCACGCGAACGCCATTGAGCGGCCTGCCGGACAGGTTCCGCAAATGGTACGACACGGCCACTTCGTATCCGGCGGCGGTGTTGTCGCGGTTCTTCTGGGGACCCCGCTGGCGCACCTGATAAGTTTTGCTGACGTGCAACAGCGGCTTGTGATCGGCCGAGAGAACGTCCAGGCCGTAAGCGGCGGAGGCGGCGGTCGATCCCGGCTCTAGCTGCCAGTCCACCTTGCTCAGATCGATGCTCTGCCCGTCCACGGTGACGGAGCGCGTCGCCAACGGGCCCGCTCCGGGTCCGCCGCTTACGGCGGACCCAGCCAGATCGACCGGCTGCTGAAAGACATAGCGATCTTTCGCATCCGTGTCCTTGTAGGAATTGATCGTCACCGAAGCCAAGGCGGCGCCCTGGGGTGCGAGATGCAACCCCAGCGCGAACGTCGGATCGTCGGGCTGATCGGAGCCGATCGTCGCGGGGCGTCCCACGGCCTGAGTCGTTGCCGCCACAATCGCCGTGCCCGACGACGGGCCGGTCGACGCCTCGGTCGTGGTCATGCCGTTGGACGGCGCCACGGACTGGCTGGCCGCGGCGGTTTGCGCCGGCTCGTTCGATGCGGCTTCGGGATTCCAGTTCGGATGCTGCTTATATTCGTAATGCAGGAAATACGAATAGCCTATGCAGAGAAGAATGAGCGCCGCCATCCCGAGAATCGTCGTCTTATTGCCCATGAATGCCCGTGTTATCTCCCATCGATCAGCCGGCTTCCCAGAAAGTTGTCCAATTCGTCGATTGCCTCCACCTTCTTGACGGTGGTATCGACATCGTAGACCAGGCGCACAAATTCAATGTGCGTGTCGGTGACGACCACGAAGCTGGTTCTGGGATCGCGATCGCGCGGCTGGCCGACCGAACCGACGTTGATGATCGCCTTTTCCTCGGTCAACTGAAACTTGTAATCCAACTCGTCCGGACTGTAAAAATCCGGGCCTTCCAAAAATACGCCCGGCACGTGCGTGTGGCCGACGAAACACAGCCGATCGAACCGCTCGAAGATGCTGACGAATTTGCCCGGATTGGTGTAGATGTCGTCGGGAAAGATGTATTCGTTGATGGGCCGGCGTGGGGAGGCGTGGACGGCAACGAAGTCGTTGGTCCGCAGGCGCACCGGGAGGTTGCCGAGGAATTTCCATCGCGCCGCGCGACGTTGCGGATCGGGGTCCTGCTCGAAACATCTCCGCGTCCAATAGCAGGCCTGCTCGGCGCCCTGGTTGAAATTGTACGGCTCATAGAAGACCGCAAAATCGTGATTTCCCATCAAAGAGGCGCGGCATCGGGCGGCGACCAGGTCCAGGCATTCCATGGGATTGGGACCATATCCAACGATGTCGCCCAGGCACACGACGTGCTGAATCCCCCGCCGGTCGATCTCGGCCAGAACCGTCGTGAACGCTTCGAGATTGGCGTGTATGTCGCTGACGATGGCGAACATGCCGAACGTCCCTTGTCCGGCAAGAGCAAAGCTCGTCTCGGACTAGCCGAAAATGGTAGAGGCCGCGGATGCCCGCGTCAAACGTGGCAGGCGTCTCGCCCGTGGCGTGCCGTAATCCGCACGCATCGACGGTACTCCGTCGATATAAGCACGAGCGGAGCGGTTTTATGATTGCTTGGGGGGTATCCGACGCTTCGCTCTTGCTGCTATCGGTCGAGTACGACCGATGCTGGCTGAGTACAGCCAGCCATGGGCGGGACGCCTGCCACCTCCAAAGCATCATCGGCCACGGAAAGTTCGTGCTTGCCTGACTCGGTTACTTCCACCTCGACAGTTCCTTCGCGTTTTGTGCCGATCATTGGGTTGCCATCCACCCGCACTTGCTCATCCCATTCCGATGGCAAGCGCACCAGGGCGCTGGTCCGAGGCGGTAATTCCAGGTCCAAATGAAACCCATCCGCAGCATGACGCCAGTCAACGATGATCGGTCCTTTTACAGTCGGCACCCTCCCGCGTGCCCAGGCCACTGCCGCCAGGTCGGCCGCTCCGGCACAACGCGGCCACACGAGCACTTTGCCGTAGCCGGGTTCCAGGGGCTCAACCCCCAGGATTTTCCGCGGGAGCAGATTCGCCGGCTTAATGAACTCGCGGACGACGGGTTTGGTCCGTGCGGTGTACGTCTCGGCATCCTGGCCGCGCACGGCCGCATTATTGCCCACAAACGTCAGCACGCATAACGTCCAGCACAACCCCAAGACGTGTCTCATCGTTATCTCTCGAGCAATGCCGGGCGTCACGAAGGGCCAGTTTCATCGGCCAAAGCCGCCGGGATCGTAACCCGCTTCAGGGGGATGGAACAAATGCCGTTCTCCGCGTTCAACGTCGAAATGGCAGAGCGGATTTACCGGCTGGCGAGCAGCCAGTATTCTTTGCCTATGAGCCAGGAAGCCCTTCAATCCGCGATGAAGCTTCACCAGGCCGGAGACCTGGATCGGGCCGAGGCAATTTATCGGCAGTTGCTGGCGCGGAACCCGGCCGATTCCGATGCCCTTAATCTCATGGGAGTCGTTCTCTCCCAGCGAGGCCGGCACGAAGAGGGCATCGAACTGCTTCGCAAGGCCGTGGCGCTTCGGCCCGATGCATCGGCGTATCAGCGCAATCTTGGCCTGGCTTACGTGCAAGCCAAGCGTGCCAACGAGGCAATCGCGTGTTTCCGGCAGCTCGTGGCGATGGAGCCTGGTGATGCCGGCGCATTCGATCGGCTGGCGACCCTGCTGTCGCTCCGAGGCCAAATCGGCGATGCGATTGAGGCCGGCAAAACGGCGGTAAAGTTGCGGCCCGAAGTGGCCGGGTATCGCGGCCATCTTGCCGCCGCCTATTTGAAGGCTCGCCAATTTGACCTTGCCGTCGCCCAAATGCGGGAAGCCGCCAGGCTTGCCCCGGACGATTTCCGGTACTGGTTCGACCTCGGCGCCACCCTTGCCGAAAGCAGTCGTTACCCCGAAGCCCTTGAGGCTTTTGACCGGACGATGCAACTGAAGCCGTCGCTCGGCGCACTGCACAGCAACCGATCGGCCGTGCTTCGCCAGATGGGGCGGCAAGAAGAGGCCCTCGCCGCCATCCGCCGCGCCGTTGAAATCGATCCCAATGCTCCCGGCGTCCAAAACAACCTCGCCGCTCTTCTCTTCGACCAGGGAAACCTCGAGGAAGCTTTGATCGCCTGGCGGAATGCGGTCATGCAGAATCCCGACTATGCCGGCGTGCGTTGGAATTACGCCCGCTGCCTGCTGGCGCTGGGCCATTTCGCCGAGGGCTGGGAGGAATTTGAGGCGCGCCTGCGAATTGGGGCGATACGGCTCAACCGCGGGTTTTCCCAGCCGCAATGGGACGGCTGCGACCCTGCCGGGAAAACCATCCTTCTCTTCACCGAAGGCGGGTTCGGCGATGCGCTGAATTTCATCCGTCTGGTTCCGCAGGCGACGGCATGCGGGGGAAGATGGTTTCTCGAATGCCAACCGGAACTTGTGACGCTGTTCGACAAAATCCCCGGCGTCGAACGGATCATTCCCCGCGGCCAGCCGTTGCCCGATTTCGACATGCAGATTCCGCTCCAGGGGTTGCCGCGAGTTCTCAAGCTCACGCTCGAAAACATCCCCAACGAAGTGCCGTATCTGAATCCTCCGGAGGATCGCGTCCAGCGATGGGCGGCAAGACTTGCCGGCGAAACCCGGCTGCGCGCGGGGCTGGCCTGGGCCGGCAGCAAAGGCCACAAGCGCGACAAACCCGACCTCCGAACCAGATCGATCGACGTCTTCGCGCCGCTGGCCGCTGTTGAAGGCGTCAAATTCTTCAGCCTGCAAAAGGGAGACGGCTCGGAACAATCCCCCCCAGCCGGCATGGATTTGGCCGATTTCAGCGGCGAATTGGGCGATTTCGCCGATATCGCCGCCCTGGTGCGGAATCTCGACCTGGTCGTGACGGTGGACACGTCCATCGCCCATCTGGCCGGAGCGCTGGCCAAGCCGGTTTGGATGCTGGTTCCGTTCGTGGCCGATTTCCGCTGGCTTCACAAACGCACGGATTCGCCGTGGTATCCGACGATGCGGCTGTTCCGGGAACCCGTCGCAGGCGATTGGGCTACGCCCGTCGCCCAGATGGTGCAGGCGCTGCGAGAATTTCAGCGATGACAATTCGGCAAGCACTCAATCTGGCGATGGATCACGAACGGTCGGGGCGGCTGGCGGAGGCGGAGAGGCTCTGCACGGAGATCCTGGACCGGCAGCCGAAACTGTCGGCGGCGTGGCATCTCCGGGCCATGATCGCCGCGCGGGCGGGGCGGAACGATATCGCGCTGGAGATGGTCCCGCGGGCCATCGCCATCGATCCAAATGCCGCCGAGTTGCACGCCAATTGCGGCGAGTTCAATCGGCGACTTGGAAAGACCGATCAGGCCATCGCATCGCTGCGGCGTGCGGTCGAATTGAACCCCGGCATGCCGGTCGCCTGGAACAACCTCGGCAACGCGCTGAAGGACCGCGGGATGATCGACGAGGCGATGGCCGCTTATAAAAAGGCGACAGAACTCCAACCCGATTTCGCCATGGCGCACAACAACCTCGGCATCGCCCCGAGGCTAGCGGGCAAATTGGATGAATCGATCTCCGTTTTCAATCGGGCGATTGAGTTGGAGCCGAACGACGCCGGCGCGCACAGCAACCGCGGCAACGCGCAGCGGGAATTGGGAAGATTCGCCGAAGCGATGATCTCTTGCCGAGAGGCGATTCGTCTGAGACCCGGATATCCCGAAGCATACGACAACCTCGGCAACGTTTTGTTCGATCAGGACCGATTTGCCGAAGCCATCGACGTCATCCGCGAGGGGATCGAGACAAATCCATCGCGGGCGATCGCGCACAATAACCTGGCGCTGGCGTTGGGGGCGATGGGGCGATTCGCCGAGGCGATCCGTGCCGCCGGATTTGCCGTGCAACTGGACGGGCGATACGCCGACGGGTTCAACACCCTGGGCAACCTTCCGGCCGAGGAAGGCCGATACTCCGAGGCGGCCGACGCGCTGGAGCGGGCGATTCGGCTCAAGCCCGGACTTGCCGATGCGCACGTGAACCTGGCGTTCATCCTGCTTCTTCACGGTGATTTTGAAAGGGGATGGGCCGAGCATCAGTGGCGAGAGAAGGCCAAGCCGAAGTATCGGCCGAGCCAGTTCGTCCAGCCGAAATGAGACGGCGGTGAATTGAATGGCCGAACGATTCTCCTGCATGCGGAGCAGGGATTGGGGGACACGATCCAATTCGGGCGGTATGCGCCGCTCGTGGCGGAGCGCGGCGGGCGAGTCGTGATAAGCTGTCCGGAGGAATTGCGGCAACTATTGGAGAGCTTGCCCGGCGTCGCCCGCGTCACGGCGGAGATCGAGCCGGGGAATTTTGATTGTCATTGCCCGCTGATGAGCTTACCCGCCGTTTTCGGGACCCGCGTGGAGACGATCCCCGCGCCGGCGCGGTATCTCCAGGCGCCCGCGCCATTGACGGATTCGTGGCGCAATAGAATCGGCTACGAGGTCGGGATGCGCGTCGGGCTGGCCTGGGCGGGCAATCCCAAACACAAGCGAGATCGCAGGCGCTCGATCAGCCTGGCGCAGCTTGCCCCCCTATCGACGGCAAAGGGCGTGCGGTTTTATAGCCTCCAGAAAGGCGATGCCGCCGGGCAAGCCGCGACGCCGCCGGATGGAATGCGGTTGATCGACTTCTCGGCGGAATTGCGGAACTTGGCCGATGCGGCCGGCGCGGTTGAGAATCTCGATCTGGTGATTTCGGTGGACACGGCGACGGCCCACCTCTCCGCGGCACTGGGAAAGCCGACATGGGTTCTGGTGCCGTTTGTCCCGGATTGGCGATGGATGCTGCATCGCGCCGACAGCCCGTGGTATCCGACAATGCGCCTATTCCGCCAAAGGGTGCCAGGCGATTGGAATGGGCTGATCGGGCAGATAACGCAAGCGCTGTGCGAACTTGTGGACGGATCTGCTGGTGCGAAGAAATAAACGTCGCCTTCCAGGGACCTTTCAAGAAAAGACAACCCGGCACCACTCGTCAACTCGCGCGGCCGATTCTCACCTCCAGCCACAGCGCATCGCTGTCGGCGGCGGCGACGGTCTCCACCAATCCGGCGGGCAACAGAATCGTGTCGCCGAAGGTGAAGTTGGATTCGTGACCGGCGGCCAGCAATCTGCCTCGGCCGGTAATGAACATCAGAACTTTCGGCTCGCCGGAGGGGATGATGACTTCGCGACTCTTCTTCGCAGCGATTTTGCGGATCGTGAAATGGTCGCATTGGACCAGTTCCGGCCCGGAAGAGAGTTTTGATTTTGGCGGCGCGGCGGCCGACAAATCGATGCACTGCATCGCCTGCTCGACGTGCAGGGTGCGGGGCTTGCCCGTGAAGGGATCGATGCGATTGAAATCGAAGACGCGATAGGTCGTATCGCTGGGGGTTTGCACTTCGGCGGCCAGAATGCCGGCGCCCAGGGCGTGGACCGTGCCGCTGGGGAGATAAAAGCAATCGCCGGCCTTTACGGGAATGGAATTGATCGTCGATTCGACCGAGCCGTCGGCGATGGATTTGGCGAACGATTTCCGGGTGACGCCGGGCTTGAGGCCCTTCAGCAATCGCGAGCCGGGATCGGCTTGAACGATGAACCAGGCCTCGTTTTTCAAATGGGCCGCCGGATGGGTTTTGGCGTAGGCCGCGTCGGGATGGACCTGAACGGACAAATCCTCGCGAGCGTCGAGGAATTTAATCAGGATGGGAAATTGGCCGTGCGGGCCCACGAGGGGAACGTCGCCGTACAAATCGCGGCCGAATTCTTGCACCAACTCGTGCAACGTCTTGCCGGCCAGGCGGCCCTCGGCCACTTCGGCGCTGATCCAATCGGCCGATTCGTCCACCACGCCGGGGGGGAAATCATACAGTTCCCAGCTTTCGCCGATCGCCCCCGGCGGCAAGGATTTGCCCAGGACCGTCTCGATCTTCCGGCCCCCCCACATCTTCCCGACGAAACGCGGCTTGAATTTCAACGGATACAACGGCATGCAATGGCCTATGGTGAAATCCCGGGTGTCGGGATACATTACGGATTGGAGGAATTGATACACGGAAAAAGCGAATGTGTAAAATTGGTAGTGCCTCACGATATTGGTAAAGACAATGGACCCTCTTGAACAATTGTGTGCCGCCTTGCCGACGAATCGGGTAAAATCCTCGCGACGTTGGCAGGGAGGCCACGGATGTCCAAAAACGC
>Ga0181538_10002905_pt1 | contig 17217 bp, 13 predicted proteins | sample PEATcosm2014_Bin_40_FD_119773 | JGI IMG/M metagenome (GOLD analysis project Ga0181538, IMG submission 119773) | Peatland microbial communities from MTU Mesocosm Facility, Houghton, MI, USA - PEATcosm2014_Bin23_30_metaG | ecosystem: Environmental > Terrestrial > Soil > Wetlands > Peat | place...
AATTTCAATTGCACGGGCTGCAGGGATTCGAGCGAGATTTCGACGTATTCGCCTTTCGTGATTTCGGTCCAGCGATAAACGCCGGGTTCGCTCTCCGTTTTCACTCTGCCGTCGAGGTGCTGGAGGAAATCCTGCGCGTCATCGAGCGTCGCGTGCTCGCGCGTCTCCGGGCGAGACAACGCTTCTACGACGTAACTGCGCAGGAGCTTAGGCCAGTAACGCTGGAACAGCGAGGGCGACGCGAAGACATCGCTCCAAGCTACTTCGCCGCCGTACGCGACGACTACGCCGACCACGCTGCCGTCCTTGATTCCGGAAGTCGCCTTCTCAAAACGCCGCTGAGCTTCGTCGGCGAAACTCGAGACGGGCACGCCGGAATTGGGTGAATTGTAGATTTTATCGTAGGACTCTGTCGGGGCATTCGTGGAGATTTCGTTCTCGATTCTCTGCTGGGAGAACGCCGGGGGCGCGGCTTCCGGCGCTGCGCCGGCAACGCCATGGGATTCCGGCGCGGTCGAGCCGCTGCGGACCGCGTCCCAGACGCCGCCCTGCTCCTGATCCACCGCGGCGCGCTCGCGCACGGACGGATGTACGATGATGCTGCTGGCTGTGAATTGGTCGCTGTCCGACCAGCGGCCGTGTTCGACGCAGAAAACATCCAGCGGCAGCGGGCCGGCGCCGACGGGGACGATGCGATCCTTGCCGATGATGCGGTCCTGTTTGCCGCCGCTGAGGAGTTCGCCGGCGAGGAGCAGCAGCGGGCGCTTGCCGTGATAGACGAGGACAAGCTGATTCACTTGCGCGCCTTCGTTGTACTCCTGATCTTCGATACCGGGATCGTAATCGCGCGAGCGGTGCATTCCGCTGTGGCCGCTTTCACGAACCACGGCGTCGCCGGAAGCGAGCGCCTCGTCGAGCGTCTCGAAGCCGCGCGTGTCGGCTGAATCCGCACTAACGACTGGGAATATCGTGAGGTTCTCGTAGGTCACCGGTTCGCCGAGGCGCCAACCGCTCGCGCCTCCCGCGGAGACTGTGACTTCAGTGGGCGGCAGCAAACCCAGTACGGCGGCAGAAAGTGATGCGGCTGCCAGAATTGCCAAGCCCGCTAGGATCTTTCGTCGTGCGTGGCGTTTCACAGGTCGATTCGTGCTTCCTTGCATAGTGCCTCCTCGGCTCGATGGATTCCGCATCCGGAATTCACACCCGAACTTTGAACGTGGGGCCCAGGATTTCTTGCGGGGCATTTGCGGGGGCCGTTCAGAGAGCCGAGGAGAGGGGAAACCTCTAGATTCTTCCCGCCAGCAATCGGCGGGCAAGCGGTCCGGCCAAAGCGCCGGTCCTCAGAATGACAACAATTTAGCTTCCGAACGCAGGGAGATTAACCGAGGCCGGAATCGCCGCCTTGGGGCTTCTTTTTCTTGCGGATTTGTTCTTCTTCCTTTTCCTGGCGCTCGTAGTCGGCGATCTCTTCCTCGGTCATCTGATAGTCGGTGCGGGAGGCGAACATGCTAGTCTTGCGGGCGTCGGACTGAGCGCCCATATGTTCGCGCTGGGCGCGTAGCTCGTTGCGGGCGCTGGGGGCGGCGCCTAGTTGCTTCACGCGGCGAATCGGACCGGTGATGGTAGAGGTCTCCATCAGGAGATCGCTGACCTTTTCCAGGAAATCGTGCAGGTGGAACGGCTTCAGAGCGTAAGGTAGTTTCTCGCGTTCGAGTACGGGTTGGGCTGTGGCCCCGACGTTCTCCGGGACAATGAAGAGCACGCGCGCTCTCTTGCCGGCGCCTTCGACGGGCTGAGCCTGTGCGAGTTCCTTCAGCGTGGAGTAGAGCGGACCATCCAGGCCCGACATTGCGACGTTAATGATTACTAGTGACCAATCGCCGGTGGCGAGCTCGGGAAGAGCCTGGCTCGCGACTGGGACAATGCCTACGCGCCAGCCTTCAGAGCCGAGGAGTTCCCGGAGGGCAGATTGGCTGCCGCGGTCGTCGTCGATCACCAGAACGCCTACCTTTTGGGCTGCAATGGCCATAGGGAGAACCGGCCCAAGTATAGCGTGCGGCGCGGAGACCTCCGCGGCCTTGGGGCGGCGGAGCGCCTATAGGTCAACATGGCCGTCGGGAGAGGAAGTGCGGAAGTGAATGAGGCGAATAAAAAACGAAATTAAGTGTTGACAAGGCGAATAAATAGCGAATAATGGGTCCAGCGGCGAGGCGGGATATGGCCACTGCTCCCACGGTTCGACCAACGCACAGAAGCCTTTGGGTTTTGCGCCAAGGTGCGAACCACCCCACACCCACCTTATTGCCCAGCGTCCCGCTCCAGCGGGACACCGAGAGTCCGGCCGCCCGCAATTCCAGCGGGTGCAACACGTCGCCGACGCATCTGGTCGGCATTGCCCGTCTCGCCGCAACCTCCCCTCTCACCGATGCCAAACGAGGGACAGAATATTTTCTGTTGCCGGTTCGCTCGATCCTGAACCGGTGCGATTCCAAAGACGTGCCGTTCACCTGGACGATCAATCCGTATCGCGGATGCGAATTCGGTTGCCATTACTGCTACGCGCGGTACACGCATGAGTTCATGGAGCTCGACGGGTCGGAGTTTGAGCGGAAAATTTTCGTGAAGAAGGATGCGGGGCCCATCGCGGGCAGAGATCTTTCGCGAGAAGAAGTGTACGGCGAGCACATCGCGATTGGGACGGCGACCGACCCTTACCAGCCAGCAGAACGGGAATTCAAGGCGACGCGCGCGATTTTGGAACAACTGGCGCTGCGCAGAGGGCTCAGCGTTTCGATTACGACGAAATCGGATCGCGTGGTGGACGATCTGGATCTATTGAAACGAATCGCGGAACAGTCCGCACTGTCGGTGAATTTGACCGTGACGACGCTGCGCCCGCGGCTCGCACGCGCTCTCGAGCCGCGAGCGCCGCGGCCGGACTTGAGGCTTGCTGCCGTGCGCACGTTGCGGGATTCGGGCGTGGCGACAGGCGTCTTTGCGATGCCGGTGCTCCCGGGACTGACCGACAGCGAAGCCGACCTGGATGCGCTGGCCCGCGCATCGCGGGATGCAGGAGCGCGGTGGTTAGGGGCGCAGGTAGTTTTTCTGATGTCCTCGTCGTTAAAGCAATTTCTGCCATTTCTGGAGAAGAGATTTCCGATGCTGGTGCGGCAGTACCGTGCGTGGTACGGCCGCGGAGGATATGCGCCGGAGACGTACCGCCAGGAATTGCGCGACAGGATCCGGGGTCTGCGAAGGAAATATGGATTGAGCGCGCTTCCGGAAGTGAAAGATGGCCAGCAGCCCGGTAAACAACTGTGTCTGGCGTTGGGCGGGGATAGAAATCGAGATGCGACTCGCGTAGATTGTGGCTGATTTAGCGGAGGGGGGAATGCTTCTCGGTTTGCGGACCGCGAGTTACTCGGCGAAGGATTTGGCGGCGGCGAAGGCCTGGTACGGGAAGGTTCTAGGGATTGCGCCCTATTTTGATGAACCATTTTACGTCGGCTTCAATGTGGGCGGATACGAGTTGGGGATTGTGCCGTCGGAGGACGCGGGTGCAAAACGTGCGTCGGCGGGGGTTGCGTACTGGGGCGTGAAGGATGCGCGCGGGGCATACAAGCGGCTTTTGGAGCTGGGCGCGACGCCACTCGAGGAGATTCAGGATGTCGGCGAAGGGATTTTGATCGGGCAACTGCACGATCCGTTTGGGAACGTGCTGGGAGTGATCGAGAATCCGAATTTCAAGGCGGGGAAATAGCGCGAATTCGTTCACGGCGCAATGATGCGCGGGGTCTCGGCGGCACGCTGCACCGCGGGGAACTGAGCGCGCAGAAAATCCAAGAAACCGCGCGTGCGTGGCCGGCCGTTTGAGCGCGTCTGCCCGAAGCGTACGAGAAATACGAGAAGACGAAAAACATCAGCGTCGCTGGCGGGCGAGACGCGGGCCTCGGCTGCCCCTTTTTCCTTCCACTCCTGCAAGTACTTGGCGACCGCCGAATAGAGGGCGTGCGGAGTTGTGCCCGGTGGCGGATTTTCGTAGTAGAGGCCGGCGCCCAGCGTGCGATAGGTCTCCGCGAGCGCCGAGAGTGCCGCGAAGAGATCGGCGTCCACCAAGGCAGGTTCTTCGGCCGCGCGATCGAGAATCGCCAAGGAAATTCCCGTAACTAGTGCGCGCTGTTCGTGAAGCAAATCGCGCGGAATGTTGACGTCCGGAAATGCAATCTCCGGTTCGGCTTGGGGCTTGCGGTGAGTCTCATCCCAGCGGTGCGCGGCGATGAGGTGCGGGCAACTGGACGGGCAGTCTATGGTCTTCTCGCGTTCCGTCGCGCAGCAGATCGCGCAGATGGATTCGCCCTTGGCGGGGCAAAAGCGCTCGGCGCGGCGCTTGCCGCAAATCGGGCAGATTGGAGATTGCTTCACTTAGAGTTCCCGTCGCGGTCCGCAGGCCGCAGTGAAAACAGGCGGAGAGAGTATGTCAGCAATCGTGCCAGTGCAAAGGCCTGCACGGAACGGCCCGATGAAGCGGGACTCGCGCAGGTGAATTCTGCGCGAATCCCGGCGGCGGGCGCATGACGCTAACTTACTTCGATGATTCGTTCTTCGGCGAGTGTTTCTCGAGCAGGGAAACCAATCTTTGGCCTGCGATAGTCGGAGAAACCAGGCCGTGAAGAACGATGTCCTCCGCAGTGATCGCCTTGCCGTAGACGACCTGATTGGCGTCATCGTCAGGACGGACCGTGGAACCTTCGAGCGCGATCCCGGCAAAGAGGCCGCGCGCGCGGGAATACGACAAAATTTCCGCGCGCATGGAGGGATCGGTATCGGCTTCGGCATCGCGTCCGACAGGACCAGCGGCGGCAGAGGCGTCGCCTCCCAACTTAACCTTGTTGTGGAGAATCGCTTTCGCGCCGCGGTCATTCATGATCAGCAGGACCAAATCGGTGGCCTGGCCGCCGAGTTGCGCGCCAAAGCTCCCGCCCTCGAGACGCATCATTGAAGGAGCGCCCCACGGGCCGTGGAAGTTCTCGCCCGTGCGGCAAAGCATCGCGCCGCGACCGTACGTCCCGCCAACAAGAACGGCGCCCTTAATTACGGACGGAAAGACGGCAACGCATTCGGCTTTATTGAGCAGGTCCTGCGGGATGTTGTCGGGCACATCCAGGATCTCCTGCATGACGTCAGCGCAGTTATCCAGCCGGTCGTTGTCACTATCGGGAGGGAAAGGGCGGGCGTAGGTGATCAGAGGGAGAGCGATCAGCACAAACGAGCAGAAAAGGGAAAACAACTTCTTCATGAAAATCCTCCTGGGGGCTGGAACAAGAACATAATAGGGCTTCCCTAATTTCGATGCAAACAAACAAGGGCGCGCTACCCGCGTCCCGGAGGGCGAGGTCCCCGGATGGACTATAATCGCGGGATGAAATTTATCGTAGGCATGTGCAAGGGAGCGAGATGAGCGCTAGCGGGCTACGAGGATGGATTTGCGGCGCGCTATTTACGTTGTTGGGGTGCGCGCTATGCGGTGCTCCGATGCGGGGCGCTGCTGCTGCGGCGGGTCGCGCGGACGTGGCGCGATTCGCCACGCGCGCGGACGCGGCGCTGGCGGCAAGCGGCGCGAACCAGGCGGATTGGGGATTGCTCGTTATTGACGCGAACACGGACCAGGTGTTGTACGAGAAAAACGCCGATCATTATTTCTTGCCCGCTTCAAACGCCAAATTGTTCACGACGGCGCTGGCCCTCGCGACGCTGGGGCCGGAATACCGGATTCGCACGACGATCGAGACGCACGGCACGATTGATTCGAGCGGGAGTTTGCGCGGCGATCTAGTGCTGGTGGGGCGGGGCGACCCGAGCCTCTCGAACCGCAAGTTTCCGTTCGAGAAGGTGGTGGAGCGCGACGGGCCACCGGAAAAAGAGCTGGCGGCGCTGGCGGATCAAGTGGTGGCACACGGCGTGAAAGAGATCGAGGGAGACATCGTCGCCGACGATACGTATCTGGCGTACGAACGGTTTCCCGAAGGCTGGACAGTGGACGACCTTCTGTGGACTTCGGGCGCGCCGGTTTCTGCGGTGGTGATCAACGACAACACGTTCACACTGACCGTACACCCGGGGGCGCGGGAGTTGGAGCCGGCGACTTTTGACGCGGAGTTATGGGCGGGCTTCTACACAATCGACAACAGCATTCAAACCGGAGCGCGCGGCTCGCTGGAAAAACTGCGCGTGTCGCGCGAGCCGGGCTCGCGGACGATTCGCCTTTCGGGAACGATTCCGGCTGGAGGCCCGCCGCGCGAACTGGTGCTGACCATTGAGGAGCCGGCGGAGTACGCGGCGGCGCTGCTGGCGAAACTTCTGGAAGCGCGTGGCGTCAAGATTTTTGGTCAGGCACGCGCGGTGCATGCGGAGCCGCCTGCGGAACTCGTGGATCCTCCGGCGCAGACGGCGAGTGAATCGACGGTACTGGCGGAGCATGTTTCGCCGCCGCTCGGCGAGGACGTGCGTCTGGTGAACAAAATGAGTTTAAATCTGCACGCGGAACTGTTGCTGCGCGTAGCGGCGAAAGAAAAAGCCGGGGCGGTGACGCTGGCGGACGCCTTGCAGTTCAGCAAGACGTTCTTTCAGAATGCAGGATTGCCGGAGAACAGCGCGGTGATGAGCGATGGCTCGGGGCTATCGCGGCGCGATCTGGTGACGCCGCGCGGAGTGACGTGGCTGCTGCAATGGGCGGCGAAACAGCCGTGGGCCGCGACGTACCGCGCGAGTCTTCCGGTGGCGGCAGAGGATGGCACGCTCGCCGGACGGATGAGGGCGACGCCGGCAGCGGAAGTGATCGAGGCGAAGACGGGAACGGAGGAGCACGTAAATGCCCTATCTGGTTACGCGACCACGGCGCATGGGGCGCATTTGATATTTTCGTTTTTCGGGAACAACGAGGCGATGCACGCGAGCGAAGGTGAAGCAGTGCTGGATACCATCGCGATCGCGATGGTGGAAGAGTTGCGCCCCGCGCCCAAGGCGTCTGGACACAAATAATGAACGGGTGACGGTGAATTCGATGGCGAAGAGGAATGAGCGCATCATCACAGTATTTGGGAGTTCAAGGCCGCGAGAGGGACAGCCGGATTATGAGTTGGCGCGAGAGTTGGGGCGGCAGCTGGCGGAGCGCGGATTTGCGGTCTGCTCGGGCGGGTACAGCGGCGTAATGGAAGGCGTCTCGCGCGGAGCGAAAGAACGCGGCGGGCGCGTCGTAGGAATCACCTCCGGAGCATTTCGCGCGAGGGCAAATCGCTGGGTGGACGAAGAGATTCGCGTGGAGAGCTGGCGCGACCGGCTCTTTGAATTGGTTCGCCGCGGAGACGGCTACGTGGCGTGCAAGGGCGGGACGGGCACGCTGGCGGAGTTGGCGGTGGTGTGGGAGATGCAGAACAAGGGATTGATGGGCGGCGAGAAACCCTTCGTGGTGCTCGATAACTTCTGGACACCCGTGCTCTATTTGATGTGCACGGTGGAACGCGAGCACCGTCCGGATTGGGGCGGCCCAGATTCTCTGGCCGCGGCGTTGGCCACACCCAGAGAAGCGGCGGACTATCTGGCCGCGCGTCTGCTGGGCGTCGCAGAATCGAAAGGAAAGTCCGCTCGTTTCATTTGAGCTTGCCGTGTCGCGATCCGCACAAGACGTTCTCGAATTCGACCGGCTGCGCGAGTTGGTGCGGCGCGAAGCGACGTGTGCGCTCGGGCAACGCGCGGTGGCGGCGCTGGCGTTTTCGACGGATCGTGAACGACTGGGGTCCGAATTTGCGTTGATTGCCGAGAGCATCGCGTATCTCCGGGCCGGAAGCGATCTCGGTTTCGGCGCGCTGCCGGATCCGGAAGCGTGGCTCCAGAAACTCGAAGCGCCGGGCGTGGTGCTGACTGCCGCGCAATTGCTGGACGCCGCAGCGCTCGCGGACACCGCGGAATGGGTGCGGCAGGACTTTCGCGCATCGGCGGAAAAATCGCCGTTGCTGGCGGCGCGAGCGGGGTCGCTTGCGGATCTGCGTCCGCTGCGGCGCGAGATTCGCAATACCATTCTTCCGAGCGGCGAGATTTCCGACGACGCTTCACCGGAATTGAAGCGCATTCGTGGCTCGCTTGGCAGAGCGCGCGAAGGCATCCAAAAAACACTCGAACGCATTTTGCGGGAGCGCGGACTTCCGCCGGGGGAAGACTACGTCACGCTGCGGAACGACCGCTTCGTGATTCCCGTGCGAGCGGGCGAGCGGCGGAGCGTGCAAGGAGTGGTGCATGCGGCGAGCGCGACGGGGCAGACGGTTTTCGTCGAACCGCTCGAAACCGTCGAGCTGAATAATAAATTGGTGCAGTTGCATGAAGACGAGCATGCGGAGATTGCGCGATTGCTCGAATCGCTTACGCGAATGCTGATTGATGCGCTGGGCCCGCTGCGCGCGGCCGTCGCGGCGATTGCGGAGCTGGATTCGATTTTCGCGCGCGGACGGTATGCGCGGCGGCTGGACTGCGCGCTCCCGGAATTCACCGATGAGATTGCGCTATCGTTGCGCTCGGCACGGCATCCGGTGTTGGATGATTCGCTACGGAGGCAGGGCCGCGCGGCGGTGCCGTTTCACTTGGATCTTGGCGGCGGGGAGACGGTGCTGGTCATCAGCGGGCCGAACACGGGTGGGAAAACGGTCGCGCTGAAAACTGTGGGACTCGCGGCGCTGTCGGCGCAATCGGGAATTCCGGTGGCGGCGGAAACGGCGCGTCTGCCGATTTTCGAGCGCGTGCTTGCGGATATCGGCGACGAGCAATCCATCGCGGCCGACCTTTCCACATTTTCCGCGCACATGCTGAATTTGCGCGGGATGCTCGAAGCGGCGGGGCCGAGCTCGCTGGTGTTGGCGGATGAAATGGGCACCGGCACGGCTCCGGAAGAAGGCGCGGCGCTGGCCGTGGCGCTGCTGGATGCGTTCCGCGTGCGCGGATGTTTGACGCTGGCTACGACGCATCACGACCGGCTGAAGTCCTACGCCGCGGCGACGCCCGGCGTGGTGAATGCGTCGGTGGAATTTGATGCCGTGGCTCTGCGGCCGACGTTTCGCTTGCGCGTGGGCGTGCCCGGCGGATCGAGCGGAATTGATATTGCGAGCCGGCTGGGATTGCCGGCGGAAATTCTGGAACGCGCTCGCTCGCTACTGACGCCGGAGTCGCGCGAAGCCGCGGACTTGATTGCGTATTTGCACCGTACGCGCGACCGGTTGGAAGAGGCGCAGCGGGAAGCGGCGAGCCAGGCGCGGGATCTGGAAGCAGAACGCAAGCTCTTGCAAACGGAGTGGGTGGAGCGGCAGAAGAAGCGAATCGCGGAACTCGAGAAGAAATTCGGGGAGGCGCTCGAACTGCACGAGAAAGAAATCACGCGCGCAATCGAAGCAGTGAAGGAGCGCGAGTTGCGCGCGCAGATGGAAAAACAGTCACGGCGGAAACTGTCGGAGGCGCGTGCCGGGGCGCGCGATGCTGCGGATGCCGCAGTGGTGCAACATTTATCGGATGCGCAGACGGACCTGGGAACCGGCGCCGCGCCGGCGACCATTCCGGTGCAAATGGAATTGCTGATTCCGGGAGTGCGCATACGCGTGCGGGGATTGCCGTCGGCGGTGGTGCTGCGGCGGAGGGATGAATCAAGCGCGGAAGTGGAAGCAGGGCCGCTGCGGATGAAGGTCGCTCTCGACGACATCACGGCGATCGTGACCGAGGCTGCTCCGGCGCAAAAAGTCCTGCGCCCGGCCGTGACGATGCAGAAATCGGCCGGCGATGAGGTTGTGGCCGATGAGATGAACGTCATCGGCTGCACTGTGGAAGAGGCGACCGAGAGAGTGGATAAGTTTATTGACCAGGCAGCCGTTGCGGGCAAGCCGCGCGTGCGGATTATTCACGGGCATGGCACCGGCACCCTGCGGCGCGGGCTCGCGGAGTTTCTGGGGAGCCATCCGCTGGTGGACCGCATCGCAGCGGAAGCCGACGATCGCGGGGGAACGGCGATCACCGTGGTTGATCTGAAGGATTGAGGCGCAGCGCTCCAAGCCAGCGAGCGTATAAGATGGGGTCGTGATCGGGACGGGATTCTCTTGATGGCCGAAGCGGGATCATTCGCGGATAAGGTCAAACAGCAGGCGGACATTGTCCGCGTGGTGGGCGAATACGTCCGGCTGAAAAAATCCGGGCAGAATTACACGGGACTGTGTCCGTTTCATTCGGAAAAGTCACCGTCGTTCGCGGTGCATCCCGTGAAGCAGATTTACCACTGCTTCGGGTGCGGGGTTGGCGGCGACGTTTTCAAATTCGTGATGGAGATGGAGAAGTGCGCCTTTCCCGAATCGATTCGTATCGTGGCGGAGAAGTGCGGCATCGCGGTGCCGCCGCCGCGGGAACGCTCGCCGGAAGAGCGTCGCGAGAACCAGCAGCGAACGGCGCTGGTGGAGCTCCACAACTTGGCGGCGGCGTTTTTCGTGCGGCAACTGGAAACGACGCCCGAAGGAAGGGCCGCGCGTGCGTACCTGGAAGATCGCGGTCTGGACAAAGAGACGATCGCGCGATTTGGGCTCGGCTACGCGCCTTCGGGCGGCGATGTATTGCTGCGCGGATTTCGCGCGAAGTACGCGGAGAAATTGCTTGGCGTCTCGGGACTTTTCAGTACGGATGCTTCCGGGCGGCTGTACGACCGGTTCCGACGGCGGATCATGTTTCCGATCGCGAACGAATCGGGGAAGGTGGTGGCGTTCGGAGGGCGCGCGCTCGGGGACGACATGCCGAAGTATCTGAATTCGTCCGAGACGCCGATCTACTCGAAGAGCGCGGTTCTCTACCATCTGGACAAAGCGAAAGAGGCGTTGCGGCAGCGGGACTTCGCGATTCTGGTAGAAGGTTACATGGATACGATCGGCGTGGCGCGCGCGGGTCATGCGAACGTCATCGCGAGTTGCGGCACTAGCCTCACCGAGACGCAGGCAAAACTGCTCGGGCGATTCACGCATCGCGTGGTGGTCAACTACGACCCGGATTCGGCGGGCCAGACGGCCACCGAGCGCTCGCTGACGTTGCTGCTGGAGCAGGGATTCGACGTGCGCGTGCTGCAATTGCCGGGCGGGAAAGATCCGGACAGCTTCATCAAGGCTGAGGGCGCGGAGAAATACGGCAAGCTGCTGGGGGAGTCGCCGGCGTACCTGGATTATTTGATTGCGCGGGCGCGGCAGACGGACCTGACGAGCGGCGAAGGTAAGCTGCGAGCCGTCAATTTCCTGATGCCGTATATCCAGCGCATTCCGAACCGGCTGCTGCGTTCGGAGTGGGCGACAAAGATCGCCGAACAGTTGCGCGTTGAAGAGCCCGTGTTGCGCGAATCGCTCAAGCGCGCCGCGGCCGAGCGCCGGAGCAACGTGCAGACCAATCCTGAACTCGTGGCACGCGCCGGCAAGCCCGCCGAGCGGCGTCTGATTCAACTCCTGGTGGAAGCGGACGCTTTCCGCGAGCGGCTGGCGGAGGAAATTCGCGCGACGGACCTCCACCGGGGGCTTGAGACCGAGCGGATTCTGGCGGCGCTGGTGGAAGCCAGCTTGAGCGGCGGCCGGCCGGACCCGGCTACGCTGGCAACGGGCCTCGAAGAAAAGGACCGGCGGCTGCTATTCGAGATCGCGTTTGAATCGGGGGCAGCGCCGAGTTGGGAAGAGGCCGAGAGTTGTCTGGGGGCGCTGCGGCGCGGGCGAGCGGATGCAGAATTGGCGGCGCTGCAAAAGGAAATTGAAGCGCAGGCGGCGTCCAAATCGCCGGGAAGTTCCGAGGCGCTGGTGAAGCTGCAGCAGCGAATCCTGGAGTTGCGGCGCACGCAGGAGCGGCGGATGCAGGAGTTGACGAAACCGTCCAAGGGACTGTAACTTATCAGGGTTTTGCTCGAAACGGCGGCCTTGGACGTGCATCTAATACATAGGTCTGGCGCGGTCCCCGAGGGGCGCTCGGGGAGGGGCGAAGTGGGATCGGGCTCAAGCAACGGAACGTACAAATTCCTCACATGCAGGTGTAACAAAACTTAGATTTCTCGCAGGCGAATTGGCCTGTGCGTCCGTGTCCCTATTGGCTGAAGTTTTTCGCGCCCGTGCGCATCGCGCAGAAGGATGGGGGAGGTCCCCTTGGCGTTGGCGATTGAAGAAAAGTATGACCAGGTACGCCAGCTCATCGCCATGGGCAAAGAGCGCGGATACCTGCTCTACGACGAAGTAAACGACATCCTGCCGCCTGAAGTGCATTCCTCCGAAGAAATAGACGATTTGCTTTCCACGTTTGAGCGCAACGGTATCGCCATCTACGAGGACGCCGCAGCGGCGAAGGCCGCGCGCGCCACCGTGGATGCCACCGATGCCCCGGAAACCGAAACCAAAGACGAGCCTGCCGCCGAAGAAAACGAACTGGATCTTTCGCCGGGCAATATGGAGAAGACGAACGATCCGGTGCGGATGTACCTGCGGGAGATGGGCACGGTGCCGCTGCTGACGCGCGAGGGCGAAGTGGCCATCGCCAAGCGCATCGAGCGCGGGCAGAACCTCGTCCTGAAAACGATCACGCGGTCGCCGCTGGTGCTGAAGGAACTGCTGAACATCGGCGAGGACCTTCGCAAAGGGACGCGTTCGATCAAAGAGATCGTGCAGTTCGACGACGAAGAATTGACGGAAGAGAAGATCGAAGCGAAGACGAAGAAGACGCTCAAGGTTCTCGAGAAAATCGCGCGGCTCTATCTGGAGTGCATGAAGCAGGCGGCGCGGCTGGAGCGGATGCCGAAATCGAAGAAGCGGCCTTACCTGCGCGCCCGCTACTCGGTGGCGCGGATCCGCATCGAGATGTCGAACCAGGCACGCTCGCTGGAATTCAATCCCTTTGAGCGGAAGCGGCTGATCGACCGCATCCGGCATACGGTGGAGCGGCTGCAGTCGCTCGAGCGCGAGTCCGTCAAGCTGGAACGTCGCGTAGACGCGTCCAAGGGCGAGGTAGCGTCGGAAGCGCGGAAAGAGTTGCGGTCGCGGCGAATGGAGCTGCGCGAAATCGAGGTCACGAGCGAACTCGGCTTGATGGAGTTGAAGCGGTCGCTGCAGGTGATCGTTCGCGGCGAGGTGGAAGCGGAGCAGGCGAAAAAAGAGTTGATCGAAGCGAACCTGCGGCTGGTGGTTTCGATCGCCAAGAAGTACACGAATCGCGGGCTGCAATTCCTCGATTTGATCCAGGAAGGCAACATCGGTTTGATGAAGGCCGTGGACAAGTTCGAGTGGCGCCGCGGCTATAAGTTTTCAACGTATGCGACGTGGTGGATCCGCCAGGCCATCACGCGCGCCATCGCCGACCAGGCGCGCACCATCCGCATTCCCGTGCACATGATCGAGACCATCAACAAGCTGATCCGCACGAGTCGGCAACTCGTCCAGGAGTTGGGGCGCGAGCCGGCGTCGGAAGAGATCGCGAAGCGCATGGACATTCCCGTCGCGAAGGTCCGCAAGATTTTGAAGATTGCGCAGGAGCCGATCTCGCTCGAGACGCCGATCGGAGAGGAGGAAGATTCGCATCTGGGCGATTTCATCGAAGATAAGGCGGTGGTTTCACCCTCCGACGCGGTAATCAACCTCAACTTGAAGGAACAGACCTCTTCAGTTCTTAAGACGCTGACGCCGCGCGAAGAAAAAGTGATCAAGATGCGTTTCGGTCTGGACGACGGCTCCGAACATACGCTTGAGGAAGTGGGCCAGTCGTTCGCGGTGACGCGCGAGCGCATCCGGCAGATCGAAGCGAAGGCGCTGCGGAAACTGCGCCACCCCTCGCGCTCGCGGAAATTGCGCGCGTTTCTCGAAGGGGCCTCGCGGGATTACCTCTGAGACTTTCGCGCAAAACGTTTGCCTAGCCGCGCCGTCCCATCCTATCCAATTCATTTCATCGCGTATTCACTTCATTGTGGAGGGCAGGCTGACCGAGGTCGCGTAGCGGTAGACGAGTTCCGCGCCGCGATCGGAGCCGACTACCGTCAGAAGGCCCAGCACGATTAACCCCGCGACAAACCATTTCCGCTGCGCACTCGAAAGCTGTGGCCTAAGGTACGCGAGCAGCGAGAGCCATCCCGCGAGCGACAGCGCAAACAGCATCAGCGTCTCGTGGAGCTCCATCACGTCGTGCGCATCCCCGGTCGGCGACACGGATCTCTGCGCGAGCCAGCCGGTTGCGGCCGCCGCCAATCCGAACAGCGTCCCGAGATAGAGAAGGCGCGCAGCGGTGCGATGCCATTCGTCGCTCGACCGCACCAGCGAAACAACTTCGAACGAGAGAGCCGCGATCCACAACGCGATCGGGAAATGCACGAACAGCGGGTGAACATTTTGCATTGCGTGCAGGCCGGGGAATGCGGTTTGCATGGCGCGTCTCGTTTCAGGGAGCAGGCGACTGCAACGGCACGGCGTGGCCCGGTGCAGCGAGCGAACGGGCGCGCAGGGCCGCCGCCACCGCCAGCGCGTACAGCAGTCCCAGCAAAACGAAGGCCAGCGTGAGGCTTGAACGCTCCGCGAACCAGCCCAGCAGGAAACTCATCACCACTTGCAAAATCGTGGCGATCACGGAAAACGCGGACAGCGTGCGGCCCATCAGGCGGCGCGGCACGGCCATCATGAGAGCGGACTGCGTGAGGACGCCGCCCAGCGCGCGACACGCTCCGAACAGCGCATTCATCGCCACAGCCACCCAAAGCCAGCGCGCGTAGGGAAATAGAGTGTGCCCCACGGAGAGAACCGCAAGCGCCGCAACCAGCACACCCAGCGGATGGCGCCGCGAAACGGCGAACGCGGCCAAGCCGCCAATCACCGCGCCCACCGCCCATCCGGACTCGATGAAGCCGTAGCCGCGCGGGCCGGCGGAGAGGACATCCTTCGCCAGTGCAACGACCAGCACGTTGGCGCTGAGCACACCGGCCATCATGCAGGCGTAGGTGAGTCCCAAAGCGAAGACGAGTGGCTGCTCGCGCAGGTAACGCAAACCCTCAGCAAGGTCCGCGGAAAAACTTAGCCGAAAAGAAATTCCCGCCGGGCCCGGGAGGGTTTGCCTTGAAGTGTCTTCGACGGGAGACTCGACGTGCCGGGATTGTAGAGGCAGTGGCGAGGAGGGGGACAGTCCGGAGACCACGCTGTGCTGCGGCGGATGCCAGCCGTGGCGGACGGCGAGCAGACACAGGCCGGAGATGCAGTACGTCGCGCCGTCAATGGCGAGGATGCCGCCGAGGCCCCAATGTTCGTAAATGAAACCGACCACGGCGCCGGCGGCCATCATGCCTGCCTGCACCGCGACGAGCACGGCGGCATTGGCGGTGACGATTTGCGATGCGGGAATCAGTTCCTGAACGAGGGAATTTGCCGTGGACCAGTACACCGCGAAGCCCGCGCCGAGCAGCAAAACCATAAGATAGATTTCACCGAGGGTGATGCGGTGGGTGAGCGCCAGCGCGGCCGTGCCCAGCACGAGGAGAGAGCGCGCAAAGTCGAACGCCATGGCGAGGTAGCGCCGGTCCACGCGATCGATCAGCACGCCGCCGAACGGCGGCACGAACAGGCCCGGCAGGGTCACCAGGATGACGATCCAACTCACGCTCACCGTGGAATGCGTGACGCCCAGGATGTACCACGTCACCGCGGCGTAGTTCATGCCCGTGCCGAACAGCGAAGCGAGCATCCCGAGGAAAAACCAGCGAAAGCCGGGAATCCGGGCGAGCTGCTTCCAATCCACTCCGCGCTGGGAATTCGTCATCATGGACGCTGCGTCACACCAGTGTGCCAAAGTCGGCGCAGCCTGCTAAGGGAAAAGTTACATGAGGGGCGAGCCGGGCAACGGCTTGGTTGATACGCCCTCACTGGCCCGGAAGAACCACCTCGTAGGCGGAGGCGCAAGCGGCGACCTGCTTCTTCGCGTTTTCCGGATCGTAGAAGACGGGGACGGTCATGCCTTCGAAGAGGCTGCGCGCGAGGTCGCTTCCGCGGCCGTTGAAGGTTTGCCCTGACGCATCGGTGAACGTGTAGGAGATCCTGTTGCCATTGCGCGTGGCCCATTGACCCGTCACGCGGGCGAGCGTGAACTGTCCGCCGATCATGAGTTTTTTCTGTTTGAGCGTGCTGCGGAAAATCAAAATCGGCAGGAGCACCGAAACGGCTGCCAAGGCCAACATGAACGCTTTGAAGCCCGGAGGCGCCGGGGTGCCGCCGCTGCCGTTCCCGAACGTGAGCAGGAGCACCAGCATGAAAATCGCGAGGCCACCGAACACGACGAACACGATTCCGAGCCCGATCTTGCCGCGCGTCCTCATGCGCACATCGCGCGGCGTCGGAAGGCTGTACAAAACGTGCGTCTCGCGCTCCGCGACTTCGGCTTGCATTGCAGCGGTGGATTGCTCGACAGTTGCCGCGGCGATGTTGGGCGGAGGCACGGCGATTCCCGCGCCGATAGCTTCCAGCCGGCGAAGATCCGATCTCAGTTTTCGCCATCCGTACAGGAAGAGGACGATAAGAATGACCGGCGGCACGATTTTTACAATGAGGTTGTCTTCGCCGAAGCTGAATAGAACGATGATGGCGAACCACAAGGGGCCGATCCAACGCAGACGGCGATACAGCTTGCGAGTGGCCGCCGTGGCGATGTCGAGATTCCAGTGGCAACTCGGGCAGTAGGCTTTACCTCCAGCCATTCCGGCGGGTCCGTGACATTGCGGGCAGGAGATCGTGCGCATGCCCAGACTATAAACGGTTTCGCGTCGCCGGGCGAGCTTCCGGTCTATGATGTGGGCGTGCCGCCGCTTCTGGAATTGCGCGCTTTGACGGTGAACCTGCCGACGCCCTCTGGCTGGGTGTGTCCCGTGAACGGCGTGGACTTGGCGCTCGCGCCCGGGGAGGCGCTGGGCATCGTCGGCGAATCGGGCAGCGGAAAAACGATGCTGGCGTTGTCGCTGATGGGGCTGCTGCCCGAAGGCGCGCGCCTTACGGGCGAGGCGTGGTTCGCACCGGCAGACGCCGCGGCGGGTTCGCGGCGCGATTTAGTTTCGCTCGGCGAGCGGGAACGCGCGTCGCTGCGCGGGCACGGCATGGCGATGATTTTTCAGGAGCCGATGACTTCGTTGAATCCGGTGATGCGAGTGGGAACGCAGGTGGCGGAAGC
>Ga0181538_10002908_pt1 | contig 17205 bp, 32 predicted proteins | sample PEATcosm2014_Bin_40_FD_119773 | JGI IMG/M metagenome (GOLD analysis project Ga0181538, IMG submission 119773) | Peatland microbial communities from MTU Mesocosm Facility, Houghton, MI, USA - PEATcosm2014_Bin23_30_metaG | ecosystem: Environmental > Terrestrial > Soil > Wetlands > Peat | place...
CGCATCCGTCAGGACCGCATCCGTCAGGTCCGCACGCGTCAGGTCCGCATCCGTCAGGACCGCATCCGTCAGGACCGCATCCGTCAGGTCCGCATCCGTCAGGACCGCACGCGTCAGGACCGCATCCGTCAGGACCGCATGCGTCAGGTCCGCATCCGTCAGGACCGCACGCGTCAGGTCCGCACGCGTCAGGTCCGCACGCGTCAGGTCCGCATCCGTCAGGTCCGCACGCGTCAGGTCCGCACGCATCAGGACCGCATCCGTCAGGTCCGGGCGAGGACGACCGTTCTGCTTCCACCATGTGATGTACTGCAGAAGGCGAACTGCACGGGCGTAGATGTCCTGTGGATCGTCTGACTCCTCACCTTCAGGAGTGATGGCCTGTCCCTTCGCGATGATCGACCCGGGTAGCCACCACGTGTCGAGCGCGCCCTTCACACCAAGCTTCACCAGCTCACGGCGCATCTCCTTCGTCGTGTCCCGGTGATCGTTCGCGCGGATCGTGAGTGATGCCACGAGCGGGCTCGCGCACTCTGGGTGGTCGGACCACTCCTTCGTCTGACCGTCCTCGACCCATTCCTTCTTCCTACGATCCCACCGCCTCCCGAACATCCAGGTGAGGAGCGTCATCGCACACGCTGTGCGATTGGCCTCGGTGCCTGCGTCATCAATCAGATCGAACTCGCTTAGAGCTCGGTCGATGGTCTCCTGCGTGAAGGTGAACGGCTTCTTGCTTGGCATGACGGTGAGGTTCCTTTCTCGGGTTGTGAAGACATACCGTAACAGGTTCAGGACAGCGTGTCAAATCAGCAGGACACGATGTGACGGCAGTCCTGGCACACGAGGTCCTTGTCGAGGTACGAACCCCACGCCTCCCACTGCAGGTTGGAGCCGCCGCACTGCTGGCAGAACTTACGGTACGAGTCGGCGACCTCGGCGTACACGTCGCAGTGGCAGGCTTCCGGCTTGCAGTGGCAGCCGAGGACCTTGCCTTTCAGCGTCAGCACGATGACGATGAGTCGCGGTTGCGCGAGGAACCACTTGCGGTGCTGCCTGATCGCCTCCCCACGTGAGGCGACCTGATGCTCACCGTACCCGGGTATGTGCGAGAACGGGTTACCCAGGACGCTCCCACGACCGCAGTACACGTCGCACCTCTCGCGCCTGACGTTGACGACCGTCGTGCTCACAGGGTCCACCAGTTGAAGCTGTGGTAGGCGTGTCCCAGCACATCGAGGAACGATGTTTGCCCCGCGCGTCGCCAGACCCGCGTCCACCGCGCGAGCTCGCGTTCCACGTGCCGCTCGATCCCGCGCTTCGTCAGGGACCGGTAGACGTACCTGCCACCCATCGGACCCGTCCACGTGCCGCGGTAGAGGAACCTACCTGGCCTGTTGATCGCGATGCTCGGCGTCCACCCGGGCCAGCGATCCAGGGCCGCCTCCGCGTCCTTCCTCACGATACGCGCTCGACCTCTATGCGAAGACCCTCGGCTTTCCAAAGCCAGTTGTCGTCGTCTCGCTCGATCAGGTCGAGTACCTTCTTGACCGCATCACCGGGTTTGATCGTGCTGGCCCTCACCGTCCGCTTGTACGGGAGGTGTGAAGAGAAGGTCCCGGTGTCTGTGATCGTCACCGCGTAGTTGTAGGTATCCGGCATGGCTCAAAGGTATCAAAAGCGGCGCTTGGTGTCAAACCCAGCGTGCAGTTCGCACATCGCAGAAGATACGAGCCATGTGACCCAAAACCTACCGCGACGGAGTTCGCGGCGCTTACCGATCGTGCCGTCCTTCCACGGGTACACGGTCAGCTCCAGCGAGCGGAACGAACCCCAGGGCCAGCACTCGCTTTCGTTGTGCGCACCGAGCACGATCGCCATGTTCCGGGCGCGCCTGATGTACCTCAGCACTGCGCCTCCGCCCACGCGACCAGCATGTGTGTATGCTCGCGTGCCAGGCCGACCTCGGCGTCTGGCACGACGATGAGGCCCGTGGACACGCTGATGCCACGGCGCTTCAGCTGCTCAAGTTCCCAGGTTGCATCATCGTCCACGAACGCCCACGGGCGGTCACATGCGTACATGAGCAGCGCCGGGATCTTGAAGTCTGCCCACGGCACGTAGGCGCGCTGGCCGGGTAGCCCGAGCACATCGGCGAAGGACGGCTCCGCTTTCTCACGCCACGTGGTCATCCACACGACCTCGAAGTGCTCGTGCAGCTCTAGCAGGCACTCGCGCAGCCACGGCTGGAAGCGGATCTTGAAGCCTTCACGCTCGATCGTCTCGACGTCGAGCGACGGGTCGCACGCGTTGATCACGCCGTCCACGTCGAGGAACAGAAGCGGCTTCATGCGGCGCACCTCGGGCAGAGCGTCTTCATCCAGAAGCCGTTCCTCGTGACGCGTTCACCCTCGCCCGATCCGCACACCTCACACGTGGTCGCGGACAGGCGCTCGGCCTCGCTGACGACCTCCTCGCCGGCCTTGATCGCCTCATCCGAGGCGTCCTCAGACCACGACCAATAGAAGCGCAGGGTGCCGAACTTCTCCTTCACCTGCTGCACCTCGTATCCAGGGTCGATGGCAGATAGGCGCGCCTGCAGCTCGTTCAGGATCGGGTACCATCCCGGACCGCAGCTGAGCCGGTGCGGCCATCCCTCGCCGAAGTGTTCGAGGATGCAGCGCAGAGCGTCGGCGTGCTCGCCCGCATCGTCCGGCAGCGTGATGTTCACGGTTCCACCACGTCGATGCTCGACGCGCGGACGCGGTAGATCGAGCCACCTCCACCGGAAACGGGCAGCTCGAGGATCTCCGCGGAGCGCGCCTCGAACGCGAGCATGAGCTCCGCCAGTCCCTCATCGGTCAATGTCACGGCGAGTCGCGCACCGCGGACGTGGAGGATCGTGGTGGGTTTGCGCTGCGCGCTCACGGCTTGATCTCCAGGATCACGAAGGTCGACCGTGCGGCGGGGACGTGGTCATCGAGGCCCCGCGTGAACCACGCGTAGTCGATCCAGTCGAGGATCTTCAGCACGCGTTCCATCAGCGCGTGTACAGCAGCTTGTCGAGGCCGTCGATGATCCGTTCGAGGAACGTCCGACGGATCAGCGGTTTGCGATAGTGAAGCTGGGCCAGTCCCGGCGACTCAACGGAGCAGCATCCGTCGCATCCGTGCGGGGGAACGTACTCTCCAACCTTTCGCATGAACGCTTCCGTGTCCGGGTCGAGGTGACCTACACCGTGTGAGCACTGACGCTCGAACCCGACCCAGACGTCGAAAGGTCCGGACCCACGCCACACCAGCGGCCAGTCCTTCATATGGTGGTCGCTCGGGTGGTGGATGGGGCAGCCCTCGCCCTCACACGCCTCGGGCGTGTGCACGTTGACGAGCACGCCCTGGTTGCCCGGTAGCCTGAACGTCCGCTCCATCGCTTCCACGACCTGCTCGTTCGTGGCGACGTCGTCGGGCTGGCAGTGGCGCCAACAGTACCAGCGGACGACGCCGTTCTTGACGACCGGTTTGAGGCCTCGGTACTCGCCGCAGCGGACGCCCTTCCAGGTCCCGAACGAGTCGCACTGCTGGCCGAGCCCAAGGGTCATGCTGGCCGCACACCGTACTCGCCTGGAGGGATCGTGCCATCCCAGGCGCCGTCGATCTGGACGCGCTCGATGATCGCGCTCGCAAGGTCAGCCGGATCGATGAAGACGCTGTGCTGTACGACTGCAGGTCTGGTCGCTAGCTCCGCGCAGCGCGCCAGCGCTTCGAGGTGTGCACGCGTCAGGTCAGCTATCGTCCGGGCGGGTTCAGCGAGCTCGGGCGCTATGACCGTGGCCACGGCCGTGTGATCGACTCCGAAGCGGTCGAGGATGCGTGCGACCCATCGGCCGCTTCGGAGTCGGTCGCTGAAGCGCATCACGGGGCAACTGTATCAGGTCGGAAGGCCGTTGTCAAAGCACGGGCTAGGCGGTCGACGATTGCCTCTTCAGCTTCGTCGTGGTACAGCACGGTCGCAGCCCACGCATGCTCGTTCGATGAGCCGTGGAGGTGCTTCTGCCAGCGGTCAAGCTGCATGAGGTGGCAGTGCAACAGTTCGTGCACGACGGTCTCCTCCACATCCCACATGGTGGCCTTCCGTCCACCCTGCCAACCCTTCGGCGGCTCGTTCTTCAGCAGCCACGAGGCGACCTTGATGTGTGCACGATCGTAGGACGCGTACCTGTAGCATCGCATCGATGTCGTCTTCGGCTTCATCATTGCCTCGCTGAACTCGATGTGCCACGCCTGCAACCCGAGTCGAGGTATCCAGACGGCCGCGATCGCTTCGACGTCTGCGAGGATCAGACGATCGTATGCTACGTGTCCAGCCACGGTCCCACCAACCTCATCGTACCGTTGTCGGCATCGCTCTCGAGTCCGAAGCCTTCCTCCTTCAGCCACGCGCGGATCGCGGCTTCCATGTCGCCCTCATCCGCGAACGCCTGCTTCGCGGCGTCGAGCGCGTCGGACTGGAACGGGTAGCGCAGCTGCGGCACTACGCGACAACCTTTCGTCTTGCTGCGCCGCTAGCTTCCCCAGCGAGGCGTCGTTGCTCACGACCTGCGGGCGACAATGCCTGACGACGTACAGCGGCGCTAATGGCTGCGTTGTGCGCTGGTGTGTTCGACGTCCCGCGGCGCACAGCTGCCGCATCTGGATTGGCCGCGTGGCGCTTACGCTGCGCGGCGCTTACGGCCGCACGGCCCTCATCGCTTCGAGCCTGTGCGTCGAGTGCGACGATGGCGCCTCCCGCCTCGTGCTCCTCGTCATGGCACCATACGCATAGGCATTCGCCGTTCTCGATGGTGTGGTTCGTCGAGTCGTGGTCCTTGTGGTGAGCGTGAAGGCGCTCGGTATTAGGACAACGCTCGCACCGGCCACGAGCGAGGATCTCCCGCTTCCACTCGCCACGGCTAAGCACGGTGTTCCTTGAGGTTGCGGATGTCGAAGAGCGTGTCCAGCCACGGGGCAGCGTCCCACTGGATGAGGTCCATCCACATCTCGTCGCCATCCTCGCGTAGCTCCTCGGCGGATTCGTGCATAAGCTCGACGGCCTCCACGATCATGACCTCGGTCGACGCGTTCGCCGTGAGAGGGACCATGCACTGGTCATACACCCAGTAGGCGTCGTCGACCCGGGATTTGCGTCGCTGCATCCACACGCCGCCCTGGTCGTAGTACGACGGGAAGTGATCCTCCTCGAGCCGGCGCGGGTATGCGTCCTCATCGTCATCGTGCATGTCCAGATCATATCCCGATTACCACTTATCGGGCAGCTGATCCCTATGTGCGAGCCATATCGACTTCCGCCCAACTGATGGTGTGTACCGCGACGGGCTGTAGGTGGCCCCGCGGATGCGCCTGTACTTCGAGTACTCACAGGATGCGTGCTCGAGATCCGCGAGCGTCAACCGCGGCTTTGCGGGACAGGCTACGCCCGCCCATCCGGGGAACAGGCGATCCTGATCCTTGACGATTTCCCGTGCGAGCTCGAGTGCCGTCGAGTTCCGGTAGCGTCCGGGATGGTAGGTGGCGATCTCCATCAAGCCGACGAGGCTGCCACGGTCCGCAGTCTTACTGTTCGTCTTGCCATGATGGAAGAACACCCACTCGTCATCGGTCAGATGCTCGTGGCTGTAGGTGGTGTTCAAGGCGATCTGCATCGCGCCGAACCTATTTGTGATGGCGCAGGCCTCGTCGAACACAGCCTCGAGCGAGTCGGCACTCGCACAGACCGCTGCCAGTTTCTCATGGGTGCCCTCGGCCAACCACTTGCGAATGATGGCTTCGAAGTACATCGCGAGAGGCTCTCCCCGCGGAAGCTCATGCAGCTCCTCCTTACTGCTGAGCCCGATGTCGGCCGGTCGCGGCGCCCGCGCCTGTCCGGCGCGTCCGACGAACGGTAGGCCCCACGTCTTCAGCTGGCGCTGGACGCTCAGGATGCCGGGGACGGTCTTTCCATCCTGCCAGCCAAGCATATCGAGCGCCTGTGTGCCTCCTCGCAGAAGGAGGTGGAGCATCTCGTTGAGGACCTTTTCGGCCGGCGTTGCGCCCCGGTGCGCCTCGAGCGCGAGACGTAGGCACCATGTGCCGCGGTCCAACTCGCGCTGGACGTTGGTGAAGCGGCGGCTGGCAAGGATGATGTCCGTTGTGTACGGAAGCTCCTCGAGGACTTCCATCTGGTGCCACATCGTCTGCCGCTCGAGGATGAAGTCGATGATGTTGAGCGGGTCCTTCATGTCTGCTCCCATGTTGCGGTACTGACTTGTGCTTACTGACATAGTATCCTCACAGCTTCATCGGTTGTGTTTACGGGTGAACGTCCTACTGCGCAAGCGGGTATTCGTGGGGCGTCCAGCTCCACGCGAGCAGCCTGCGCGCGAACAGCAGCGGGTCGTGGAGGGCGAGGTCGTGTGAGTGGTCGAGCGGGGGCGACTCCATCGCTGCCTCGATGGCCGCGGTCGGGTCGTCGCCCTCGAAGGTGAAGATCGAGTTGTACCCGAGCACTGGTCGCGCCGAGTGCACGGGTACGACCACGTTCAGGCCAGCGTCCATCGCCTCTATGGTGACGGTCTCCAGCAGGCCGGGGTCTCCTACCCACTCAGCCTCGACCCCCGCGAAATGGACCTTCGCGAGGTGCCACGGAACCATCGTGAAGTCCTTGTACTTGCCCTCGTATACGAGGGTGGTGTCGTATCCCGGCCACGTCACCATCCACGGCTTACTGCCGGATGATGGCTCGGCCGACACCATCTCGGCCCCCGCCGCCATCAGCTCCTTCCGGACCCAGCCGCCGAACAGGCCGAGCGACCCACACAGCGTGTAGCCGCCCCGGTACCCGTGCTCGATGGGCAGCAGCAGCCGCTTGCGTTTGTCCCAGATGCGCCCCGTCGCGATGACGCCGGAGGCTCCTCCCGCGTAGGCCGGGAACTCCGGCCAGTGGAGGATGTACGGCGAGACGAAGGCGTCGTCGCGGTAGCCGGCCACACGGTGGCGCGAGTTCGTCCACACGCGCGGCACGATCTGCAGCAGCTGCAGCGTCGGCTCGCGCACATCACCGTGCAGCGAGTCGAGCGGGCAGTTCACCCCGAGGATGCAGCGCTCCGGTCCGATGCGGCGGACGCCTTCGAGGACGGTGGTCGGGTCGGTCTTCTTCCCCCAGTTCCACATCGCCTCGTAGACGAACACGACGTCACACCCGTCGAACTTGGTGACGTTCGGTCGCGGCGCGCCGACCGTGACCACCTCGTGGCCCAACCGCTTCAGCGCCCGCTCCAGCGCGACGAAGCCGCGGTACACGCCGTCGTCCTTGTACATCGAGGTGCGCCACAGGCCGATCCTCATGCGGCCACCAGCGCCGTGGTACGACGGCCACGGTTGTACTCGGCGAGGAGCTCGCCCACCACGTGCGCGCTGAGCTTGCCGGCGTTGCTGCTGAGCTGGGATGCGTGCTTCGCACGGCGGTAGATGGTCGACATCGGCACCTTCGCGAGCTTGCGGCGCGCGCTGTCCATGTCGATCTGGGATCCGTACTCGGCGACGAACTGCACCATCCCCGCGAGGATGGGTCCGGAGACGTGCTCGTCCTCATCCCATGCTTCGAGCAGCATGAGCGCTCGTCGCATCGGGATCTCCCCGTAGTTGCGGTAGGCGGACATCGTCTGCTGGACCGCACTGATCGAGCGCTTGCCTGATCCGGTGCTGATCTTCCAGCCCGCACTCTCGAGGATGGTCGAGAGGGCGACGTGCTCACCGCTACCCTCACGCAGGCGGGCGAAGAACGTGTCGAGCGGCGTGATGGACTTGCGGCCGGTCGCGAGGTCCGCGAACAGCTTCGCCTCATCCTCGACCCGTTCGAAGACGTGGACTTCGCACTTCAGCGACTTCCATCCCATCAGCTCCGCGGCCATGAGCCGCGCGCCGCCGTCTGGCATCGAGTACCGCTCGCCGTTCGGTCCGAGCGGGAGGTCGTGCACCGACCGGTCGGACACGTGCGGGATCTCGAAGAGGTCCGGATCGTAGTGCTCGGCGATGCGGATGGCTTCGTCCTCGGACCTGCGGCGCTGGTAGCCTCCCTCGTCAGCGAAGTCGAGGAAGATGTCGGTGATCGGGATCACCTTCGTGGTGGATGCTTGCTTGATCATTTTCGGCTCCTATGTGATCGGGTCGATCCAGACCCGCGCTTTGTCCGCCCAGTCGTACAGTTCACTGAGCGCTTCGTTGAACTCCGTCTCCCCGGGCGCGTCCTCCATGTTGGTGAGCGCTTCGTCGAGTTCGAGGTCGTCGCCTTCCTCGTAGTCCACGGCCGCCTTCACCTTCGAGACCACGCCCGTCTTGATCGCCTCGAGGTCACCCTCCCCGTCGTTCCACTCCTCGAACAGCGGCGCTATGCCCGTGATCTTGATGTGCCACTCAGGCATCGCGCAGCGACCCGTCTGGCATCAGCGTGACCAGTCGCTCGGCACGCAGCTTTAGCGACCCGGTCCGGGCGTCGCATCCGACCACGCGGTACCCGACCTGCTTGTCGTCCTGACCCGCTAGGGCATCCAGTGTGTTCTTCTGCGCGGTCGTCAACTCCATGTGGTTCCTTCCTTCGTCGGAATCGGGTTTGTACCTCTACCGTAACAGGTTCGAGCAGCAGGTGTCAACTAATTCTTTCATTCTTTCACACCAAGCTAACGGCGGGATACTATGGTCACGTGAGCATCGAGCAGCAGCACTACGTCTTCCACAGCATCGACGGCCGTGCCGTCCGCCTATTCATCCCACCCGAGGTGTGGGAAGACAGTGAGGCGTACGGCAGCCTCGAGGCGTGGCTCGCGCACGAGCTATCGATGGTCGGTGAGACGGAGGAGGAGTTCGACCTCACCGTGCTGTCCTCGCAGCTTGCCGATGAGCTCGACGCCGGCCGTGAAGAGTGGGAGGAACTTCAGGACCTGGTGCAGCTGAAGGCGCGGCACGGGATGGGCGAGCCGGCACGGCTCCTCAGGTCCCGAGCTCCCGAGGAGCGCGACTGGTTCGTGCGCGGGCTGATCGCACGCGGTGGTGTCACCCTGATAGGCGGGCGCGAGAAGCTGTCCGGTAAGAGCACGCTGCTCTTCAACCTCGTGGGCGCGCTCGAGCGTCAGGAAGAGACCATGTTCGGTCCTGCGTACCGCGCACCCGTGAAGACGCTAATCATCACCGAGGAGCCGGAATACGCCATCCAGGACAAGGCCGAGCGCTTCAACCTGATGGATGCGTGGATCGTGCAGGATTGGTCGTGGCCGCTCGACAAGGTCGAGGGCGGATCCATGCAGGAGAAATGGGTGAACAAGCTCGTGCAGGTCGAACAACTCGCATTCGCGACCGGATGTGAGCACGTCGTAATCGACCCACTGTCGCGCATCGGGATTGTGGAAGATGAGGCCGGGAGGGAGCTTGGGCTACGTGCGGAGGCCGTGTCCTCATTCGCCTACCGCAGCAAACTCGCCGTCACGATCATCCACCACAATAACAAGCGGTCTGACGCCGCGGTCGAGGATCGCATGCGTGGCTCCACGTCGCTTACTGCCGCGGTCGATCAGTTCGTCCAGATCGAGCGCCGCGGTAAAAAGCATCCACGCCGCAGGTACGCCACGTCGTACGGACGCGTGGAGGAGGTCAACTGGGAGCGCGCATTCGAGCTCGATGAGGATGGCGTCACGTATCGCGACCTCGACCCGGAGACCGATGCGCACGAAGAGATGCGGCAGGACCTGTTGCTGCTTCGCTCGTTGCCAGAAGGTCAGGCCACGATCCGGCAGTTCTGCGAGGCCCTCGCCCTCGACCCAGAGGAAGCGTCCGCATACCAGGCAGGACGCCGCAGGCTCGATAAGCTGGCCGACGGCGGCCTAGCCGAGAAGGGAAGGGACGGCCGCGGCCGGCTGTACGTCGCGAAAGAGGCGACGTCGTGAGCGAGATACCTGATGTGATCATCCTCATCCCACCGCACTACCCGTTCTTCCACCTCGTCGTGCTCGTCGGCGGTCCGCTCGACATGCAGATCGCGGAGTGGCACAGCGGGATCGAGCGGCTCGTGATGAGGGACGTGGCAGGATGGTACGAGCTCACTCGTGAGAGTGGGAGCTTTGCGGAATGGAAGGAAGGTAGCGATGGAGGTAACTGACGAGCTCCGTCGGAAGGCCGAGCGTGAACGTAAGAGGACGAAGGTGCGCGAGCCCGGGCAGCAGATGCCGAAGCCCGAGCGCGCCGAAGTCCTGCGCCGCCGCCACCCGGGTAGGTACGACCGCATGATCGACAGGGACGGCGTGATCGCCATGTCCCCGTGAGCTCCTAGAGCAGTATGAGGCGTGGCATTCCTACGCCGATACTGTTCCCGATGAGGATCGTCGGTTCTTTGTTGGCATCATCGACTGGAAGGTACTACCGTGAACTTCGCATCCGTCTGCGTTCTGTCCTACGAACGACCCGAGCTGCTCCGCGCGTGCCTCGAGTCCGTCCGAGATGCGGGCGCTGAGTTCGAGCTCATCATCCACGACGATGGGTCCGAGGACCCAGACCTCAAGTTCTTCCTCACGGAGACGATCGCCAAAGGTGGATGCTCCCAGCTGATCCGCATCGCACCGGGGCGCAACGAGGGCGTGGGTGAGGCAGTGCGTAAGTGCTTCTCCGTCGCCCAGGGTGACCTGCTGATAAAGGTCGACCAGGACCTCGTGTTCACACCGGGATGGCTCGCCGAGACGCGCAGGATCCTCGAGGATCCGCGCGTAGGATGCGTGGGGATGTTCGCCTACCACCACGAGCCGTGCGATGTCGCGAGGACCACGCTGGAGGAGCGCGACGGCTACTTCACGGTCACGGACTTCGTCGGCAGCTGCTTCGCTATCCCGCGTGCGGTGTACGAGCTGCCGACCGTCGGTCCGATCGAGACGCACAGCACATCGTTCAGCGAGGACGTGGGCCTGAAGGATCGCATCACCAAAGACGGCTTCGACCTGGCGCTCCCGGACGAGAACCTGGCCGTGAACGTCGGCTTCGGCTACGGACCGAGCACCGTGTGCGTCGAGCCGGACAACGGCGAGAACAACGGCGGTGTGGCGAGGATCAACCTCGGCCCCCGGATCTTCGACGGGAGGTGGTCATGAGCATCATCGCAGAGTGGCTGATCTCCGCATCCGGTAGCTTCGTCGGAAGCTTCTTCGTGTGGTTCCTCATCTTCCACTACGACGTCGAGGATCACTGGAGGCTGTGGAAGGTCCGGCGTGGTCGCCTGATGGACGAACGCGACGCCATCGAGATGGCACGGCACGAGGAGCTCTTGCAAGAAGAACGCGACAGGGGCAACCTGTGACCGCGCTCGTCATCACGACTTACAACCGCACGACGCAGCTTGCGCGGAGCCTCGCGCGCCTCTCCAACCTCACCGTCCCCGACGAGGTCATCGTCGTGGATGACGGCGGCACGGACGGGTGTGAGGAGATGTGCGATGGGTTCAGGGACATCCTACCGATCCGCTACATTTACACGCACCATCCCGGACCCCAGCTTTGTTCTCATGCACGCAATGTTGCCATCAATGCAACTAAGGCTGACCTCATCATTCAAACCGAGCCAGAGATCCTCTTTGATACTGATGTTGTCGCACAGTTTCTTACACGGCATGAAGAGAATCCGTCGCTGATATATACGGCCGGAACTATTCATCATATACAGAAGGACGGTTCTGTAAATACACTGCAGAATTGGGCCGCATCGTATGCAGCCATTTACGATCGAAGCTGGCTTCTTGCTGTAGGAGGCTGGGATGAATCGTTTCCCGAGCCATGGGGTTGGGATGATATCGATCTTTATACCCGAATCCGGGTTCACCTCAATGTAAACCAGCGAATTGATCCTGACATTGTTGTAACCCATCAATGGCACGAGCAAACAGCAAACGATCAATCGTTGAATGCCGATCACTTTTTCCGTAAGGGCTTTGGACCTACGGCCCTAAATGGTGAATGGATGAAGCGAGATAACCCGGATGTCATTATTCCTCGTGATCAGGATTGGGGAAAACCATACCCACGTCCTTGATCATCCCGACGTGGAACCGGGCCCGCCAGCTCGAACGTAGCCTGGATCGGCTGGCGACTCTCACCGTCCCCGACGAGGTCATCGTCGTGGATGACGGCGGCACGGACGACACACGGATCGTCTGCGAGCGGTCGCCGCTACCGATCCGCTACATCCGCAACGAGCGACGGGCCGAGGGTACGTGCTCGCTACCGAAGAACATCGGGTTGCGTGCCGCCTCGCACGACCACATCATCACCGCCGACCCGGAGATCTACTTCGTTAGCGATGTGGTCGCACAGCTCGTCGCCGCGCGCATCATCTGCCCGAATACAGTCAACCACGACGTCCAGTGCATCATGCAGCGCGAGGATGGGAGCTTCGACCTGGCCGTTGGGCTCTACGTGAACTCGTTCGAGCGGGCGTGGCTGATGCACGTCAACGGGTGGGATGAGAGCCTCCCCGAACCTTGGGGATGGGAGGACATCGACCTCTACGATCGGTTGGCATACATGGGCGTCCCACAGCGGGGAATCGACAACATCGCGATCGTGCACCAGTGGCACGAGTCGCGGGGCCGCTCGACGCCGCTCAATGAGGCGATCATCCGCGAACGACAGACTGCCACCGTGAAGGAGATCCGAGCGAACATCGACCACGACTGGGGTAAGATACTGTGAGCCTACTGAACGACATCGCGAACGGACCGACCGGGAAAACCCCGGATCACCCGGAGTGGCCCGGCACCGACAAAGCAGACTGGTGCCACGACTACTTCCCTGCCTATGAACGAGTCATCGGCGGCCTGCGCGACCTGCCGATCAAGCTGCTGGAAATCGGAGTGTGTGGTGGCGGTGGTCTGAAGGTGTGGGCGAGCTGGGCACCGCTGGCGATCATCACCGGCATCGAGAACGACCCGACGAACGTGTACAATGAGCCACCCCGGATCACGACCGTGTGCTGTGACGTCAAGGAATACGATCCGGACCGCCTCTTCGACGTCATCATCGACGACGGTTCCCACTGCGCTGAGGACATCAACCCAGCGTTCCACCGGCTCTTCCCGAGCCTGAGGCCGGGAGGCCTGTACTTCATCGAGGACGTGAGGCAGGACGTCAAGGCGGAACTCGACTTCCACTACGAGGTGCTCGGCGTGTCGAGGAACGCCGGCGAGGAGCTCGGCATGGTGGTGAAGTCGTGATCACGCAGCTCGGCCGACACTCCACCCTCCCCGAGGATGCGAGGGGCTACGAGGACCTGCTACTCGAGGTAGGCAACTTCACGTCCATCGCTTCGGGTCTCACCGTCGTCTCCGGTCAGCATCCGCCGATCGCGAACCCCGAGTGCGTCTCGACCTTCCCGTTTTATGAGCACGGATGGGGTGACTACCCGCAGTCCGGCGGGCCGCACAGGGTCACCATCGGACACGACGTGTGGATCGGCGAGGGGGTCACCCTGCTCGACGGCATCGCGATCGGACACGGCGCCATCGTAGGTGCGCATGCGGTTGTCGCGAAAGACGTGCAGCCCTACGCGGTCGTGGTCGGCAACCCGGCTCGGGTGATCCGGTGGCGGTTCAGCGAGGAGGTGGTCGAGCAGCTGTTGGCGGTGCAGTGGTGGAGCTGGGATGACGGCCGGATCTGCGAACGTCTTCCGCTCCTGTCCGACATCAAGAGGCTGCTGCCATGACCTCCGTCGGCGTTGTCATACCCTGCGCACCCAACCGCGAGGAGAACCTCCGTGCGGTCCTCGGCACGCTCGAGCAGCAGACGGTCCAGCCGGACCGGATCATCGTGGTCTTCGACGGCAGGGAGGCGGTGCGGTGGGTGCCCCCTGCGGACAATGTCCACACGATCCGCGCGGAGCGCTTCATACCGGGTGAGACGGAGCAGCTGAGGAACATCGGCGCCCGTGAGCTCGGTACCGACGCTGTGTGGTTCGTCGATAGCGACATCCTCCTCGTCCCGGAAGCTCTCGAGGCGATGCTCGAGAAGTGGCGTCCAGGACGGATCGTGATCGGCGCGTACGACTGGATGGGCCCCGGCCGCCGCGAGCCGGATCCGGAGAACTTCAGCGACCCGCGGTGGGAGATGTTCCGCGAGGAGCGATGGTTCGATCCGGAGTACGCCAGCACGGAGCAGCTCAACGTCGGGCTCGCGTGCTTTGGCGGGAACCTGATGTGGGACCTGCGGGAATTCCTGAGGCTCGGCGGGTTCTGGAACGAGGTGCACCGCGGCGAGGATGGCGAGCTCGGCCTACGGGCGGTCGCCCACGGGGTACCGATCCAATGCGCACCGCGTGCCCGGGGCTACCACATGTGGCACCCGGTGGACATCGGGCGCATCACCCGAGAAAACGAGCGCAACATCCCGCTAATCGATGCGCGGCATCCGTGGATCAAGGGAGAGGGCGTGTTCGTGGTGGAGAAGGATGGGAAGCGCTTCGCGCAGACCTGCGGACGCTGCGGTGCTGAGGTCAGCACGCTCGAGTACTACGGGCACAGATGCTAGCGGTCATCCCGTCATACGCACGCACCGAGGAGGACCTCGAGACGCTCCGCAAGTGCCTCCGTTCGATGCGCCGGACCGCGGACTGCGGCGCCGTCGTGGTCGATGACGGTGGTCCGCTCGAGGGTGCACTCGACGTCGCACGCGAGTTCGACGCGGCGGGGATCCGCAAGGAGAACGGCGGGTTCTCGAGCGCCGTCAACGTCGGCCTGCAGATGGCGCTCGACAGCCAGCGGGATGCGGTGCTGGTGAACACCGACATCGTGTTCACGAAGCCGTGGCTTGAGGCGATGGAAGCGAACCCGGCTCAGGTCGTCGGCGCCCTGCTCATCTACCCACACGGTGTGGTGCAGCACGCTGGGATCTACTACTGCCAGCTTCAGCGCGCGTGGGCGGAGCAGTTCAAATACGCGCCGGTCGACCTGCCCGCCGTCCACCACCCGCGGACCTGCCCGGTGACCGGAGCTCTGCAGCTCGTGCGCCTCGAGGCGCTCGAGCGGATCGGGCTGTACGATGACCGGTTCCGCCTCGGATGGGAGGACGTGGACTACTGTATCCGCGCCTTCGATGCGGGGATGACCTGCGCGTACGAGCCTGGCGCAGAAGCGTACCATCACGAGTCGCTGAGCCGCGGTCGTCCGACGAAGCGGATTGTGGAGTGGACAAACGCGAGCTGGGTCAGGCTACAGGAGAAATACAGGGGCCGCACATTCGAGGAATTCCCACATGAGTAGGGTCCTGTTCATCGGGCTGGGCCGCAACGCCGTCACCCACTACAGGTGCCGGCTACCCGCCGAAGCACTGGGTCACGACTGGATCGGCGTCTCGCCCGACTTCGAGGTGGAGACTGGCAACGTAGACGGCATCCCAGACATCGACCAGTACGATACGGTCGTGTGTCAACAGGCGTGCGGAGCTAAGTGGGAACGACGCATCTCAAAGCTCCGGGATAAAGGCGTCCGCGTGCTATACGAGACTGACGACTACCTGCACGGAATCCGCCACCTCATCGATCACGGATCGAGTAAGTGGTTCACACCGGCCCAGATGAAGGAGTACGATCGCTGCATGGCGATGTGCGACGAGGTGATCGTCTCCACACCCTTCCTCGCCGAACGGTACCGCGGCATCAACCCACGCATCACGGTGTGCCGGAACGGGATCGACGCGGAGCGGTACGCGTACGAGAAACCGCAGCGGGACTTTGTCACCGTGGGCTGGGCCGGCGGCACCGGCCACTACAGCGCGGTGCGCTCGTGGCTCGAAGGTGGCATCCTCGATGCGCTTGACGACCATCCGACCGCGCAGTTCCTCGCGATCGGTCAGCCTGAGGTCGCGCAGCTAGCGATCGAACGGCTGGGGGACGAGCGTGCCCTCGGCATCCCGTGGGGACCGTTCCGGACCTACTCGACCGCGATGGCCGGCATCGACGTCTTCCTCGCCCCCGCAGGCCAGGACAAGTGGTACCGTGGCAAGAGTGACCTGCGGTGGCTCGAGGCGAGCGCACTGGGTCAGCCGTGCATCTGCGCCCCGTACATCTACCCGGAAGCCGAGCTGGTGGCGTCCAACCCCGCGGAAGCTGCGGACATCCTGCGGACCTTCCTCCAGCGGCCGGGACAGATAGCTGCGGCCGGCAGGGTGGCACGCGACGCCGTGGTCCCGTCACGCTCGTTCCCGCTCGCGGCCGAGCCGTGGCGGCAGCTGCTAGACCGGCCAGACGTACGGTAGGTCGTCGGGTACACCAGGGAAGATCGGACCGTAGTGTGCCGGATCCTTGCGGATCAGGTTGGACTGGTGCGACAGGTGGAAGTACGGGTCACCGAGCCACTCCGGCTCTTGAAGGTCTGACCCGGCACGAACACCAGGCACTGGCCGTCGTCCAGGATCACCTGCACGTGGCGATGGATGCGATCCACTTTCGTGAGTCCGCGCCACCCGCGCAAGGTCTCGATCTCCAGCGCACTGTGCAGCTCATCGGCGCGGCGGTACGTGACGTCTTCCTCGGGAGCGACGATGCGGTCGGCTACCTGCTCGAGGGTCTCCATTCACGCCACCTCCACCAGGTGCTCGGTGAGCCAGGCCAGGTCGCGTCTGACCAGTTTGCGGGGCGGCATGCGCAGGTACCGGCTGCCGTCACCTCCCAGGATCACGAGGTTCACGTAGTTCCCACCGTCGTCCTTGAAGACGATAAGTGGCATGGTGGACGTGATCCCCTTGTACGGCTCGGTTAGCGTCACGATCTCGCCGTTGCTGAAGTGCTCGCGGTACGGGATGGTGCCGCCGAAGAAGCGGCGTCCGGCCTCGATGTTCTCGTCGGTCGCCGGCACGAGCATGTCAGCCGGGTAGTTGATCCCGCGGCCACCGTCAGCGCTGCACCTCACGTTCCGCGGGTTGATCTTCTCCACGATGAAGACGGCGCCGAGTGTGCTCGCGTGTGCCCTCTCATCCGGCACCGGGGTGACCCGGTCCCCTACCTTGATGTCCATGTCAGCTCCTTTGTTCTCCGGTTGTGCTCATGGTTCAGATTATCGACAGCGGCGCGCTGCGAGTCAATAGGTCGGGCGGTAATTTATCTAGCCTTTATCTAGTGCGAAATCGTCATCTCGCAGGCGATCTGGCGGAGCCGA